>JGI26787J52750_100025_pt1 | contig 19474 bp, 25 predicted proteins | sample WilGeyfunne61714_FD_52750 | JGI IMG/M metagenome (IMG submission 52750)
AACCGCAGGATTATGTCATAGATGCGCACCCTATACAAAAAACTGTTTAGGTGTATGTGTGTCATAGACGCCACAAGCGGGCCTAACACGCCATTAAAGGTTGGTCCTTTCCTTTCAACAGCAGATATTGTGGTCGTAACCAAGGGNGACATGATATCACAGGCTGAACGTGAAATATTCAGGGAAAGAATACTCGAAGTGAACCTTAATGCTAAGATAATAGAAGCTAATGGGTTAAGCGGCCAAGGCTGCCTAGAATTGGCTGATGAGATAGTTAAAAGTCCTGAGGTTTCCCTTGAAAGCGAAAAACTTAGACATTCCGCCCCACTTGCAGTATGTACATTGTGTGTGGGCGAAACAAGGGTTAACAAGAAATATCATAGGGGGGTACTCCGGAGAATAGATGGTTTCCAAACATACCAAGGTGAATAAAACTCTTTACATTCCAAACCTTTTCAAAAGTATTTGCATCCTTTGTGAGAGGTTTCTATGATGGAGAAAAGATCGGTTAAAGAAGAGATTATTTCACTTCTCCCTGGTTTTAATTGTGGTATATGCGGTTATGCAAGATGTGATGAATTTGCAGGCGCTCTAATAAGAGGATATGCTAAACTCGAAGATTGCAGATTTTTATACCAGGAAATTTTCACAGAAAACCTTGAAAAACTTCAAAGACTACTCAAGGAGGAGAAAATAATACCTGAAGAGAAAGTGATAGTCGGCCTCTTAGATGATTATGAGGCCGACTTTCTATTGAAACCATNNCCAGGTGAAAGTTCCTGCCGTGAAATACTTTATCCTTTCACAAATGAAAAACTTAACGTGGGGGATGTGATTCGTTACAGGCCCCTTGGATGTCCCATAATCCACTTCGCAAAGATAATAGATGAAAATCATGGCTTATTCACTGTTCATATACTGGGTCCATGTCACAGGCTTGATAAGGATTTTGAATTCAAGGAAATTGGAATATGTCTTGTCAGCGGATTTGAGGGTATAATAGAGGGGAGATTACCCTTCCGTGGGCGAGACCGTCCGTTTCATACCCCATCATTGTATGATGCAGAAAGTGCACTCTGGGGTCATAGTGCAATTAGAGTGTGAAAGAGCTCTTATAGAGGGTATTGATTTGAAAGTGTGGGCTCCCCTATAAAATTGGAAAGATGATCCCCTATGGACAAGTATAGGGTCATCCCAGTGAAAACGGGATATATAAGACCTAATGAGGGCTTGGATGAGCTTATAGATAAGGCCGGTCCAATAGTTGAGGATGGGGATTATCTTGTAGTTTCTGAAACGCCAGTCGCCATATCACAAGGGCGTATAGTTGACGAATCGCAATATAAACCATCCTTTTTAGCTTTTTTACTTGCGGATGTATGGTCCAAGTATATTTGGGGTTATCTTATGGGGCCATTATTAGGTGTGAAAAAGAGGACGATAAGGAACTTGAGAAGACTGCCAAGGGAGGCCAGAGCCCATAAAGAGGTTGTGCTCAGATATTATGGTATTAAGCATGCTTTGAAGCCTGGTTCCGAAGCCGGTATCGATTTGAGTAATCTTCCAGGTGCTCTAGTGGCTCTTTTACCAGAGGATCCTGAGAGTGTTTCAGAGCATATTGCCAAGAGCTTAAAAGATAAGTATGGTAAGGATGTTACTGTTATTATAATTGATACTGATGCCACTTACAAGTTAATGGGATACTATTTCACCCCATTACCCTGTGCTATAAATGGTATAAAATCTGGCACCGGATTTTGGGGTTATCTTCTTGGAAGATTTTCAGATACAATATTACCAACGCCAATCGCAGCTTCAAGGAGGATAAGCATAGATACTATATTCAAGGTAGCGAAGATTGCGGAGGATTATCATAAAAACCATGATGAACATATTGAAACAGTTTATGATATGGAGAAAATCTTTAAGGAAGAGAAGAATAGGATAACTATTAAAAGCCTTGAATCAATTGAGCATGTGCCTGCAGTTATAATCAGGGAAATTATAANCCCCCAGGGAAAATGAGAATGACACCCCATANACAAGTGAACTGTTTATTATTTAGCCAGTGTGAGGCTGGGCTAACCCCTCCAATTTATGGTGGGACCATCACAATATTAGATACCAATATTTAAAAACTTCCATTTCTCTTTTATTACATACATATATATTACTATCATATAACTATATACAAGATTTAAAAGTGATACTGTCAGATTACAAAAATAGCATTGCAAATTTTTTCACTAGGTTGTTTCCAAGTACAGGGGGAATTTAATTTGATTAACAATACGTTAATACAAGAGCTGATCCATGAGATAGTCAATGAGGAGGAGGGCATGCCAGTAGTTGAGTGTTTGATGAGGGGCAGTATAACTGATGAGGAGATATCCGAGAAAACTCACTTAAAATTGAACACAGTCCGCAGGATATTATATAAGCTCTATGATGCTGGGATAGCAAGTTACAAAAGGAGCAAAGACCCTGAAACTCAATGGTACACTTACACATGGAAATTCGAATCAAGGAAAGTTGAGGAGATAATAAAGAAAAGAAACCAGGAAATCATGGAGAACTTGAGGGAATTACTAGCATTCGAGGAAAATAACATGTTCTTCGCGTGCAAAAACGGCCATTACAGGTGCACTTTTGACAAAGCTGTTGAAAACGATTTCAAATGCCCAGAATGTCATGGAAAACTTGAACATATGGATAATTCAGAGACAATACAACAAATCAGAAAGGAACTGAGCTTATATGAAAATAATGGCTCAGAAATACTCCTAAACTTCAAATCTTATTCTTAAAAGGGATTTTGGGTGACTTTTTGAGCATTCACTTACTTAAAGAAGTTGGCTGTCCCCAGTGGGTTATAAACCATTCTAAAAAAGTGGCTGAAAAAGCACTTGAAATGTCCAAGAATTTTAAAGTTGATAAAGAACTGATCAAAGAGGCCGCCCTTTTACATGACATAGGAAGATGCAAGACTAACAGCATTCAACATGGGATAATAGGGGCTAGGATCCTTAAAGAGAAAGGATACCCCAAGCAGATAATAAAAATAGTTGAAAGGCATGTAGGGGCTGGCATACCAAAGGAAGAGGCCATCCTACTAGGCTTACCCCCAAAAGATTATATACCAGTCACCCTAGAAGAGAAAATAGTTGCACATGCAGATAACCTCATCAACGGAGAAAAAGAAGTAGACATATCCTTCGTATTGAAAAAATGGAAAAAAAGGCTAGGAGAAGATCATCCCGCAATAGAAAGACTTAAAAAATTACACAGAGAACTCAAACTTTAAATTTTTTCAATCCTGGGGGTGAAACTGTCAAAAAAAAGAGGTTGTCTTTGCCCAAAATGTCCAAGTTATCCTCTCCATGGAGAATCATTATATTGTCTGGGGTAACAGCCAATTCGAGGTGCATGAAAGGGGGGATGCCTATGCACATCATGCCCAGTATACCACAAAACTTAGAAGGTCTTTATTTTTGTAACAAGGATCTTATAGGGTGATGAGCGCATTTTCATGCGTCGGAGGAAAAAGAGTGTGAAGATCCTAAAAACTATGAGAAAATTATCCAGATAAAAATAATGTCAAAGGGAAAAAACGTTATAGGTTCAATGGATTCGCCAAAAAAAACCACCATACACATTCGACGATATAAATTTCATGCCAGCACAGATTCACAGAATACCATTAAATGAGGATGAAAGAGTTAACACAGAGGTTACAATCGGCCCAAAGGCTAAAAGACCACTCAAAGCCAACTCCCCAATCATAATAAGTGGAATGAGCTATGGGGCCATATCAGAAAAGGCCAAAAAAAGCCATTGCAACTACGGCTAAAAACTTTGGGATAGCCTATAATTCAGGGGGAAGCGGAGTACTCGAATATGAACTAGAAGTTGCATCATTCCAGCTTATACTGCAATATTCAACTGGAAGATTCGGGTTAAACAAAAAGATTATAAAGAATGCTGCTGCCATAGAAATATTGGCCAAGGGGCCTATCCCGGTAAAGGAAGTTACTCGCCTCCTGAAAAGATAAGTCAGGCTCACATAATTAAAAGAGCCGGGGAAAAGGGGGAAGTTTCCCTCATAGCTGGTGGCGGCCTTAGAATTTCAGCTGATATGGCAAAATGTCTAGCTCTGGGCGCTGACGCCATTTATATAGGTACCGCAGCCCTCATAGCCCTTAACTGTGAACAACACCGTCTATGTCATACTGAGATGTGCCCTACTGACATCACAACACATGATCCCCATCTACTGAAGCAATTTAACCTTGAAAAGGCAACTAAGAGGCTGAAAAACTTTATAATGGTTGCTACTGGTGAGATTGCTGATTTCGCACGGATAACTGGCAAAGATGATATTAAACTGTTGGGATATATTTTCCTTTAAAAAAGAGGACTCGCAGAACTCGCAGGTATAAAATGGTTGGATGGTTCAATACCCCGGGGGGTCCTATGTGATGAAGGTGCAATGTTCCATTGAAGAGTCCCTCTATCGTCCGGAGGCCGTTCGTTGGCGGGAGAGGATGAAACTCCTCGAACCCATTGGGGAAGCGGTGGTAATATTACCTTGTAGCATGAAAAAACCTTATTCAACTTCTAAGTCTCATCAAATATTCAGGAAGGTTACTCGCAAGATCCAGGAAGTGATACTAACGTCACCCTTTGCCATCTGTCCAAGGGAGATGGAAAATACGTATCCTATTTCATCCTATGATGTTTCAACAACAGGCAGATGGTCGTGGGAAGAAAAAAAAGTCACAGGGGAAGTTCTAAGGGAATATGTTGGGGACAAGGATGTTATAGCTCATGTAATAGGTGGTTACAGGGAGCTCTGCGAGGAATATCTTGATGAATGTAAATTCACCTGCATTAACAATAAGCCAACATACAAAACATCCATGGAAAACCTTAAAGAGAGTATAAGAGATTATAGGAGGATACCTGCACGTATAAAACTTTTAAACGGGTTAAAATCCATAGCAAAGTATCAATTTGGCGAAAAGGGAGTTGATATAATACCTGAGGATTTTAAAATAAGGGGAAGATACAATAAAATGATCCTAGACAGGGATAATAATCATCTTCACACTTTAATGATGGACAGAGGATTATATGTCCCCACACTCCATGGAGGGCGCCTACTAGCAGATCTAAAGATTAAATGGGTTGAAATAGATTTCAAATTAGAGTCCAACACCCTATTCGCACCNGGAGTAGTGGACGCAGATCCTAATATAATCCCAGGAGATGAAGTTATAATAACACGAAAAGAAGAACTCGTCGGAGTCGGTAAAGCCGTCCTAAACGGAGAAGAGATGACAAAAACAGAATATGGAGTGGCTGTTAAAGTACGTCACAGAACCAAATAATAATTTAAATGCTAAACTATGACAAAGGATTAGAAAAAACCTCCATCATCAAATCATAATCAGAGGTAATATAATGACAGATGATCTTGTAGAGAAAATAAAACAAGCTTTGGCAAAGGTCTCAGATCCACATATAGGTATAAGTATAATAGACATGGGACTTGTCGAAAACATCGAAATAGAGCAGAGAGACCAGACAATAGCAAGGATAACAATAAGACCAACCAACCCAGGTTGTATGAGCGCAGCTAGGATGGCCATGGATGCGAAAAACATGGTAGAACAAGTTGAAGGAATCGACAGGGCCGAAATCATCATAGCAGGACATTTAATGGCAGATGCTATCACAGAAATGGTAAACAAGTTATAAATGCCAAAGAAAAGTGATCTTATAAGCGTGGTTGGAGTACCAGGCGTAGGTAAAACCAGCCTATGTAGAAAATTATCAGAGAAGGTAGATTATCCCCATATAAATTATGGAGATCTCATGTTAAAGATTGCAAAGGAAAAAAACTTCGTAGAAACAGAAGATGAACTATTCTCACTCCCAATACAAATACAACACCAAATATGGAAGGAGACAGCACTCCAAATAAAGAAGCAGAAAAAAGCCCTAGTAGACCTACATGGCCTCGACCAATCACCTATAGGTTACATATTATCACTACCAATCAAAATCATAAAACCTTCCCTTATAATATTAATAGAATCGCCTCCAGAACTTATACTATTCAGAAGAAAGCTTGACCCAAAAGAAAGGATAAAAGATACAATAAAAACCTTAACTGAACACATAGAAATGCTAAGGGTGTCAATGATAATATCCTCTGTCATGATAGGATGCACACTATCCATAATCCAAAATATAAATTTTAACGAAACCCTAAATGAAATGAAAAGATTAGTAATGCTTCATCAACGCACTTCAGATTCAAGGGAAAAATTTAAATAAGGAAGAATTAGATCATGGGCCAAGTGATAAGGTTGACGTGAGGGATGAGGCCTACACACTAAAAGTAGGATAAAATTTATTAGAGATGAAGCTAATAACGTTTCTGAAGGTTTACAATCTGTGGCAGATATGAATGGGCCCGTGGCTCAGCTTGGTTAGAGCGCACGGCTGATAACCGTGAGGTCCTGGGTTCAAATCCCAGCGGGCCCATCCCTCGTAAATTTAACAAATTTCTTAAGTTTTTTCATGGCAGCACCTGATTCAACATATTCCCTGCTCATCTCCACAGCATCTTCAAAGTTCTTGGCTTTCCCCCCTAGGTAAATGAGGGCACCGGCATTCGCAAGGGTGATATCAAGTCGTGTTTTAGCCGTTTTTGAATCATCCCTGCCCTTTAAAACTGAAAGGAACATTTTGAGGTTTTCATGGACCGTGGGCGCCGCCTTTATTGGTTCTGATTCTCCATTTTCTAATCCGAAATCTTCTGGGTATAATCTTTTTATTTGGATTTTACCATCATCTAATATGGCGGCACGTGTTTCACCCATTATAGATATTTCATCAATGGCAGGTTCGCCTTTTTCATCGAAACCATGCACTACCATGGCCCTTTTAACACCCAATCTATAAAGAACCTCTGCTAATGGTTTCACATAAGAGGGATCAAAAACGCCTAATAGTTGTATTCTAGGCTTTGCAGGGGATGTTAGGGGGCCTAGGATGTTGAATATTGTTCTTATCCCAAGTGTTTGTCTTATGTGCATTACATTACGGGTGGCTGTGTGAAATCTTGGAGCGAACATGAATGTGATCCCTACTTTTTCCAGCGAAAGTTCCACCTCTCGGAGAGGGAGGTCGATTTTCACCCCAACAGCTTCTAGGATGTCAGCCCCTCCGCAGGGGCCAGTAACTGCCCTGTTGCCATGTTTTGCTATTGGAACTCCAGCTGATGCTGCTATTATCGCGGCTGCGGTGCTTATATTGAATGTTTTAAGTCTGTCACCTCCAGTACCGCAGCTGTCAACGACATCTACTCCTGGGGGTGTTTTAATGGTTTTACAAGAATCTCTCATGGCCCTTGCGAATCCAGTTATCTCTGGGACTGTTTCCCCTTTTGTAGCTAGTGAAGTTAGTATTGCAGCTATTTGAATGTCGTTGATTCTGCCATGGATCATGTCCATCATGCAATTGTATGCTTCTTTTTCTCCTAGATTTGCGCCTGTCGTTATCTTCTGGATAATATCATTAAATTCGACTCTTTCTTTTGATTTTATCATTTACAGCCTCCTTGTGGCCTTTTTCATCCTCTTGATGAATTTTGCGATCTCTTCGAGGATCTTTTCCTGGTTATCCAAGTTCTTTGCTATGATATCTATTATTGCGCTTCCTACGATGGCTCCATCAGCTCCCGCCTTGATTATTTCTTTTATGTGGGATGGTTTGGAGATTCCGAATCCGACCATTACCGGGAGTTTCCCATTTTCTTTAACCCTTTTTATGAAGGTTAGGGTGCTTTTTTTAACTTCTTTTCTTGCGCCTGTAACCCCCATGACTGACACAAGGTAATGGAATCCTGATGCGTGTTTTGAGATCATTTTCAGTCTCTTATTTGAAGTGGTGGGGGCTATGATGAATATTTGATCAATACCATATTCTTGTGAAGCTTTAAGGGCTTCTTCCGCTTCCTCTGGGGGTAAATCTGCGATTAGTATACTGTTGACGCCAGCTTTCATGGCATCTTCGTAGAATTTTTTCACACCACGTTGGTAAATGAGATTATAATAAACGAGTAGTCCTATGGGTGCTGATGTGAACCTTCTCAACCTTATTAAAAATTTGAAGCATTTGTCTACTGTTATTCCGTTTTTCAAGGCTCTTGTGTCTGCCTCTTGTATTGTTGCGCCGTCTGCTATTGGATCTGAAAAGGGGAATCCTATTTCGAGCGCATCTGCACCATTCTTTATTAAGGTTTTCGCTATTTCTAGTGAGGTTTCGAAGTCAGGATCTCCTATTACAATGAATGGCATGAGAGCAGCTTCTTTTTTCTCTTTAAGATCTGTGAACATTTCATGGTACGTTTTCATGTTTCCACTCCTAGTAATTTGGCTGCTAGGGACATGTCTTTGTCTCCTCGACCTGAAAGGTTTACTATGATTGTTTTACCCTTGTTTTCAGGTCTTTTAGCATACTTTTCCATGTAAGCTATTGCGTGAGCGCTTTCAAGGGCTGGCATGATACCTTCATATTTTGAGAGTAATTGGAATCCTCTTAGTGCTTCAGTATCTGTTATAGCCACGTATTGTGCCCTTCCAATCTCTTTGAGGTGGGAGTGTTCTGGTCCAACTCCTGGATAATCCAATCCGGCTGATACAGAATGTGCTTCTTTTATTTGACCATCTTTATCTTGCAGTACTCTGGATAGTGAACCGTGTAGTATTCCATTAGTCCCTCTGCAAAGTGTGGCTCCATGTTCATCCGTGCTTAAACCGGTTCCACCTCCCTCGACTCCTATGAGTTCTACATTGTCTTCTATGAACGCTGAGAATATCCCTATGGAATTGCTGCCTCCACCTACACATGCCATGATGGCATCTGGTAGTCTTCCTTCCTTTTCCAATATTTGTTGTTTGGTTTCTTCTCCTATTATGCTCTGGAAGTGTTTTACCATTGTGGGATAGGGGTGGGGACCTACCGTGGAGCCTATTAGGTAGTGTGTGTCTTTTATGTTGCTTATCCAGTCTCTCATTGTCTGGTTGATGGCGTCTTTTAGTGTCTTTGATCCTGTATCTACTGGTATGACCCTGGCTCCTGAGATTTCCATTCGGAATACGTTGAGTTTTTGGCGTTTTATATCTTCAGTCCCCATGTAAACGTCCACTGGCATTTTTAGCATTGCACCAACTGCTGCCGTTGCTATACCATGTTGTCCAGCTCCAGTTTCAGCTATTAGCCTCCTTTTGCCCATGTATTTGGCTAACAGTCCCTGTCCCAGTGTATTGTTTATTTTGTGGGCTCCTGTGTGGAGTAGATCCTCCCTTTTAAGGTATATTTTGCATCCTAGTTTTTTGGAGAGGTTTGATGCGAAATATAATGGGGTTGGTCTTCCTGCGAATTCTTGCAAGTAATAATTAAGTTCTTTGTTGAATCCGCTATGATCTTTGTATTTGAAGAATGCTGATTCTAGCTCTTCTAGTGCAGGTATTAAGAGTTCTGGTACGAATATTCCACCATATTTGCCGAATTTGCCATCTTTTATCATCGGATCACTTTGTCCACGTAATTTAGCAATTCTTTGATTTTACGGGGATCTTTTATCCCGGGTGATTTTTCAAGGGATGAATTAAAATCCACAACATCAAAATAGGAATCTATAAGCTTGTAATTTTCTTTAAAAGTCTGAAGGTTCATTCCACCCGCGAGAAAAAGTTTTATACTTTTTTTTGTATGTGTTGCGATATTTGCTGCTTGGCGTGCTATATCTATTGGTATTTGGATTCCTGTCCCTCCTGTTCTCCCTTGGAATTCATAATCGAATAATATGGCATCGGAGACTCTAGCAAAGGACTTTATCTCCTTTTTTTTCTTGGAGGATAATTTGTTTGGTATTCCCACAGCTTTTATGAGTAGCACGTTTTCTGGGAGTTGAATTTTTAGCTTTTTTATTTGTGATGGGTTGAGGGAGTGAAGTTGAATATTGGATATGTTTGTTTTTTCAACCTTTTCTGCGACTTCTTCTGGAGTTTTTGGTTCTAATACGAGCACCGCTTTTTCCTTATCAACTGCCAGTTTCATGATCTTGGTTAATGGGAGGTAGCGGGGTGATCTTTTAACGTTTATAAATCCTATGTAATCCACCTTATCAATGACTATTTTGAGGTCTTTTCTGTTTGTTATACCGCAAATCTTGATCTTATTCAAGTTGGGCTCCTCCCTTGGGGACTAGTGTTCCTGTGATTATAAGTTCTTTTATAAAATCTGCCGGGTTTTTTGATTTCATGACCTCTGTTCCTATTAAAATTGCATCTGCACCGTATTCACGGAGCATTTTAACATCCTCTGGTCTTTTCACGCCACTTTCTGATACTAAGACTTTTTCGTTGGGAATAAAGGGTGTGAATGCTTGGGTTCTCTTCAAGTTGATAGTGAAGTCGTTTAGGTTTCGGTTATTTATCCCTATTATTTCTGCTCCGTTTTCAAGGGCTTTGTAGATTTCTATGGAACTTTCACATTCTATGAGGGGTTCCATGTTGAAGCTTTTGGATAGCTGTATAAATGTTTCTAGGTTGGGGCATATGGTGGCTATTAGAAGTATTGAGCTTGCACCATGGGCTCTTGCCTGGAATATCTGGTATTCGTCTATTATAAAGTCTTTCATTAAGAGTGGAAGGTTTGTTACTGATTTAGCCCTTTCAAGGTATTTAATGTCCCCTTTGAAAAATCTCTTTTCCGTTAAAATCGATATGGCACTTGCACCACCATTTTCGAATGATTTTATCATTTCTTCTAGTTTTTTTGATGATATGTTTCCTATGGATGGTGAGGCCCTCTTATATTCGCATATGATGGAAAATTCTCTACTGAGTGCTTTTTTGAAATCTTTTGAGGGGTCATTTGTACTTATTTTATCCTTCAAGTTGTTGATCGGTTCTTTGGTTTTGATTTTGGAAATTTCCTTCTTTTTTTCAGTGATTATTTTCTCTAGCATCATGTTCACCCATTTAGAAGGAAGTTTTTGAGTATTGCTTTGCCATGGGTTGTTTCTATGGATTCCGGGTGGAATTGTAAACCATAGATTGGATATTTTCTGTGTTTTATTGCCATGATGGTCCCGTCTATGGACCATGCCATTACTTCGATTTCTGGTGGTATTTGGAGCGTATCACATGCGATTGAATGGTAGCAGGTGGCTTTGATTGGATTTGGGATATTTTTGAAGATGTGAATTCCATCATGGAATATTGTTGTTATTTTTCCGTGTGTGGGTTTTATGTAGCATAGTTTGCCGCCGAATGCTGTGTATATTCCCTGGTGTCCAAGGCAGACGCCTAGTATTGGTTTATTTTTGAATTTCTTGATTATTTCATGGCAGAATCCGAAATCTTTTCTGTTTAGGGGATTGCCAGGTCCTGGTGATATTATTATGCTCTTGATTTTTGATTTATCGAGGTTGAGAAGTTTTTTATCGTCATTTCTCAATACTTTGAGGCTTGGAGTCATGTTTTTCTCTTTCATGATTTCTCCGATGAGTTGGTGGATGTTGTATGTGAATGAATCATAGTTGTCGATTAGGAGTATCATCTTTCTTCACCCGCCATTTTGAGTGAATATAGTAGTGCTTTTGCCTTGTTTTCACATTCTAGGAACTCTTTTTCTGGTATTGAATCGTATACTATGCCCGCGCCGGCTTGTATTTTTCCTTGGGTTCCTTGGGTTATGAGGGATCTTATTGTTATTGCAAAATCAGCATTTCCGTTTAATGAAAAATAGCCTAGGGCTCCTGCGTATGCTCCTCTTGGTGTGCTTTCTATTTCATCTATGACCTCCATTGCACGTATTTTAGGGGCTCCCGTAACCGTCCCCGCTGGGAATACTGATGATAATGCGTCGATTGCGGTTTTATCCTTTCTGAGTTCTCCTTTTACATGGGATAGGATGTGTTGTACATGTGAGAATTTTTTTATACTCATGTATTCTTTGACTTTGACTGAACCGTACTTGCTGATTTTTCCTATGTCGTTTCTTGCAAGATCTACTAGCATTAGGTGTTCTGCTAACTCTTTCTCGTCTGATAAGAGCTCAGCTGCGATCTTTTTGTCTTCTTTTTCATTGGATCCTCTTGGACGCGTTCCCGCGATTGGAAACGTTTCAACTGCCCTGTTTTCAACTCTTACGAGCATTTCTGGGCTGGATCCTATGATTTCCATTTCACCTAATTTAAGATGGTACATGTACGGTGAAGGGTTAACTTTTCTCAAGGCTCCGTAGAAGTGGAGTTTATCGCCCTTTATCTTGTAATTATGGGCGTTTGATATTACTGCTTGGAATATTTCTCCTTTGTTTATTCGCTCCTTTGTCCTTAAGACCATTTCTTCGTACTGGTCTTTGGAGAAGATTCTTCCTTTGTCTTTGAAGGAAAGTTTATCCTGGTCTTGGGGATTATCCTTGGAGGCTTCTTTTATGTGGTCTAGTCGATTTTCTGAGAGTGTTATGTAGGTGCATTTGCCTGTGAGGTGGTTGAATTTTATTCCATCAAGAAATAGGCCGAATTCGAAGTCTGGAAAATCTGGTTTTTTTATGGGGATTTTATCGAGGAATCTTGCGGATTCATATGAGATGTATCCTACTAGTCTCCCTGCGAAGCCTTTGAAATTGTTTTTTTCTTTTAAGAAATTTTTTATGATGTTAAATGGATTTTTGGCGCGTATTTTTTCTTTGTTGTCTTTTGTTTCTATTTCTAGAATGTTTGATTTTGCCCTGATGATTAAGATGGGGTCGAAGCCTATGAACGAATATCTTGAGAGTCCTGTGTCGCTTTCCATTGATTCTAGTAGAAAAACAGAATCATTGCTATGGTATAATTGTTTGAATAATTTAAATGGATCCTCTAAATCGAGTTTGAATGTTTTGGGGCTTTTTCCAAAAATATTCACTTCCTTGCATGGTTATAACTCCTTGTTGTTTGTGCACAAAATACTTATACTTTAAAGTACTATTTAAATCTTACTTGTATAATAATGTACATTGGTGGTTTTGATGTGGGAAAAAATAAAACACAAATTCCAAAAATACCCTGCAAGAATAAACGTGGCGAAAAAAATTATAGAACTCGGATTCAGGGTGAACCCCGATGGGNAAATATACTGTGGAGACGTGGAGATAAGTGACATGGCCCTTGCAAGGGCCGCTAACGTTGACAGAAGAACAATAAAAGCAACTACACAATTCATACTCCAAGACAACAACCTAAAGGAAATTTTCGAAAACATAATACCCGCAGGAGCCCTCCTCAAAGAAACGGCAAAAAACCTCGAATTTGGAGTGGTTGAAATAGAAGCAAACGCTAACAGCCCAGGCATATTAGCAAAGGCCGCAACCCTAATAGCCTCCAAGAGTATAAGTATAAGACAAGCACATGCAAGCGACCCAGAACTTGAAGAAAATCCAAAACTGACAATTATAACAGAAAAGCCTATCCCAGGCGATCTTCTTAAAAAATTCCTAGAAATAGAAGGTGTGAAAAGAGTTTCAATATACTAACTTGGATTCTCTTCATCAAGAACCTTTAACAATTCATCCCACGCCTCCAAAGACTCCCTCGCAGCCCGATCAGACAACACCCCAATAGCATAACCTGAATGTACAAGGACATATTTACCTTCTCTAACATCCTCCACAAGATCGAGCTTAACCTTCTGCCTCACACCACCAAAATCAACCACTGCGCTATTCTCTTCCTCGTCAATCTCTATTATTTGAGCAGGCACTGCTATACACATTGCTAATCCCTCTCCATATACACATAACACTATAATGATAATTGAAACAGCTTACTTATAAATTATTAAACAATAGTGATGGAGGGCGCATCCTATGAATATCATTATAGGCGGAGGGCCAGCTGGAAGAACAGCCGCCCTAGAATTAGCATCATTAGAAAAGGATGTTACAATCATAGAAAGGAATCATCTAGGCGGCACATGCCTAAACCAAGGCTGCATGGTCATATGCGGATTAAGAGATGTGACAAACTTTTTATATGATGCCAAAACCCTCAATGAACACCACATACTAGAATTCGATTACAACATAAGATACAAGAAGATAGCAAAGGGTATCAAAAAGACGATCACAAAGATAAGAAAGATAATAGAAAAGGAAACCAAAGACGCGGGAATAGAAGTAATATATGGAGAAGCAAGGGTCCCAGACAATAAACACGTAGAAGTAGAAGGTGAGAAACTCAACTATGATAGACTGATAATAGCAACGGGCGCAAGACCATGCACATCCCCAATCAAAGGGAGTGAAAACGCCATAAACTACCAAGACATCCTAAAGTTGGAAGAAGTCCCTGAAAGTTTAATTATAATCGGCAGTGGCATGATAGCAGCAGAAATAGCTAACATATTCTCAATCCTAGGATCAAAGGTTCATATCATATGCAGAAGGGAATTCCTATCAGATATCGATTGGGAAATAAGAGATTACATAACTAGAATATTATTAAAGGATGTTGAAATCCACACAAACACTAGCATACAAAGTATAAAAAGAGGAGCTGTTAAAACAGACAAAGAGCGCATAGAGGGCCTCCCATTCTTAGCAACGGGCATGACCCCCAATTCAGAGATAATAGATATTGTCAAAAAGGGCGAGAGAGGGAATATCATAGTTAATGATAGGATGCAGACAACCTACAATAACATTTATGCCGCAGGTGATGTTATCGGGGGAGTTGGAACCACACCAGTCGCGCGCATGGAAGGTACAATAGCAGGATTAAATGCTGCAGGGATAGAAAAAAGGATAGACTATAGTTACATTCCACATGCAATATCACTAGGCTATGATGTAAGTTACATTGAAATGAAAGGAGCCAAAGGAGAAAAATCAGTTAAGGGGAAAATGCCAGGGGCCGCGGGTCCGGGTTCATTCTGGAAAGTCCTAAATGATAATACAGGACTTGGTAAAGTCCAAGTAGACCTTGAAACAGGGACTATCGAAAAGGTTTATTCGATAGGCCCCTCAAGTCGTAATGTGGTGGCCTATCTTTCCCTCCTTTTAAAATTAGGCGCTAAAACCTACGATTTCGAAAAATTTATAGAAACTCACCCTTCATCTGATGTTATTTACAAGTTACTGCGTTTTTTTGCAAAATATTAAATTTTCTTCATTGCAGCCTTCACGATTATATCAGCGATCCTGTCACTGGCTTTTATAACCTTTTCACCATAATAGGATGCTTTTTCCATCATTTCATCCTTCATTTTAAGCGCCCTTTTCAAAGTGTCTTCGAGGTTATTAAAATCGCTTTCAACAACAGCACCAGGGAACACAGAGGCCATATTATGATATCTCCCATACTTAACACCCTTTAATGCGATTATTGGAACTTTGCATGCTATGGCTTCATGTATCATGACACCGTCATCAGATAACACTGCAAGGTCAACAAGACTGTAAAGGTCAGGAACCCAATCTATATATCCCAGTTTTATGATCCTGGAACTTTGAAGGTATCCTTCAAAATCTTTTTTCAGGGGGTGGCCTACTACTACGATATTCGCTTCTATATCTGTTTCACTTATCCTTTTCGCGGCTTTTGCCATTAATTCAAAAAGTGATGAACCAGAAGAAAATAATATCGTTGGAAGATCCTCTTTGAAGGATGGTGGCATTCTTTTAAGCGCATTATCAGGGTTTCCCATTGTGATTTTTGGATCTATTGGAGAGTATGAACTGTGAACATTCTTCATGCCCTTTATCCCAAAAAGGCCAGATTCTGGTAACATTATAGTTGGATTAAGAATTCTACATATTCTGGCATCGGTTGGAGTGCATGATATGCCCACAGCAGGTACTCTGGCCAATTTAGCCGATAAACAGCCGATCACAGCTCCGCCGCCTATAATACCAACCACTACATCTGGTTTTACCTTCTTTATCAACTTATAACCTTCCCATGTAGCCTTTAAGGCCTTTAAAGCAGCTTTAAACAGACTAGACTTTGTGGCAGCATGGCCTCCGGCTTGGGGTATCAGCATCTTGTACCATTTTATATTTCTTTTTTTGAGGAGTATACCAGGGGCTGTGCGATCTAATGCAAATTCACATTCAAAACCTCTATTAGAAAGGTTCTGCGCTATGTTAAGCCCCGTTACAGCGTCACCACCAATACCACGGCCCGTGATAATAAACAATGCTTTCATCTTCTCACCTAGACTCCAATTCTTTCAAGGTTCCAAGGATATTTGACTTGAATTCGCTTGTAAAAGCCAAAGTCGGGGGACACTTGATATTAACATTTATCCTAGTGGGATGACTATAAATCTATTATAATAATTTTTATTGGTTAGTGGTTATGAAATTTTATCCAGAAAAAAATCCGGGGAGATTCAAGTATCCAGTCCCCATGAAAAAATCAAATTTAAAAAAGAGATTACTCCATCCACTTAGATTATATTTTAGAAGATCATGGGATGGAAATTGATGCCCAAGCACCTAGAAGGATCCTATTAGTCTTTGAAGAGCTTGAGCTTAGTTTAACTCTTTCGTCGGGAAGTCCCCTTCCGAAAGGGAGGGGTGANAGGCGGAACGTATATATAGTGGGTGAAAAGAACACATAACTATGGGATACGAACTCGACAGGGGGCGCCCATTCGGTGTATGCGTTCCAGTATCATCTGGTTCAAGTGGTCAAGAAGAAAGCTACTTGAGAATGGAGTAGTTGACCTGCTGAAGCAAAAGGTTAGGGAAATAAGCAAGCACTTTCGAAGTAGAAGTCCTGAACCTGAATGCAACAAATACCTGATATTCAAGGCAAAACCTTATTTTGAATATACCGAAGTAGATCAACGCAATAAAAACTGATAGCGTCAAGGGAAATCCCAAAGAAAAGTTGTGGAAGGGTCTCTGTCATACTTTCTTGCTACGACGGGACAGGGTACCCTTGACGTTCCTAAAGAGGGGGGTATGTCGAGGGAGCAGACAAATGCTCAGTTATAAGTTCAGGCTTTATCCAACGAGGACAGGAAAAAAGGCTACTGGAGACTCTGGAGCTATGCAGATAAACTTATAATCACTTTTTAGTTCAGTTGAATGAGAAAGGATATCAAATAGACNNNNANTCCAAGCCCAACTACCAAAGCTGAAAACTGAAAAACGTTTACTCTAAGGTTCTGCAAATGATCCTATATCAACTATACTCCAACCTGAAAACCCTATCACGACTGAAGAAAAAAAGGCAAGGAAGTGGGGCGACTGAGATTCAAAGGTAAAGGATGGTATAACCTTAGTCTACAATCAACGGATTCAAACTCATAAAGACTGGGAAAAGGCTTGACATACTGCATTTATCCAACGGCGACATACCCATAAAGGGTTCACAGGGTTGTTGAGAATAAAGCAAGTCATCATCAAGAGACATAATTCTGGGAAGTGGTTTGCCTGCATATGCGTTGAAAAATAAATGAACGTAACTCGAATAGAGCCTCAGAGGGCTGAGGGGCATAGATGTTGGAATCACTTCCTCACAGACAACGATGGAAGACAGATAGAGAACCCAAGGTTTTATGAGAGAGCACTTGAAAGGATAAAAGTTCTCCATAAGAACCTGTCAAGGAAGAGAAAGGGTTCAAGGAACAAAGAGAAGGCAAGAATAAAGCTTGCAAAAGCCTACGAAAAACTTACAAACCAGAAAGACGACTTCCTAGATAAACTTTCACGATTCTACATAGACAACTACGATGCGATAGTCGTCGAAGACCTGAATATCGAGGGGATGGCCAGCAAACTCGCTGGGAAGATACTCGATGCCTCCTGGGGGAAGTTCCTTCAGATGTTGTCCTACAAGGCTGAGGGAGCTGGTAGGACATACCTGAAAGTAGACCCGAGAGGGACTTCGCAAAATATCCCTGGAGGATTCGACAGGGAATTACGTTGCATCCCTGCGGATCCTCCGGGTAGGGCTGGGACGGCCCGAACAAACGCCTGCGGAAATGGAACCCCTGCTCAGCGTCCCGGGGCAGGCCGGTGGTCGCCCGGGCAAGTTCCGTCGCTGAAGCAGGAAGCCCCCCGCGAAAGCTGGGGGTAGTTCACGCACCCGGCTAAGATATTGTCGGGGGGTGAAAACTAGTGTGAGTTGTGAAGTAATCTTCTAAACCCTAGGATTTTCAGCATCCTATTTTTGACTTTGAATTTTTTATCTCTTAATATTAATTGTCTTAGCAGGTCTCCGAGCCCCCCGCCACTTATAACATCCATAAAACAGTCCCCCAAGGTCGGGTTTTTGATTCTAAGGTTTTCTTGGATATACTTTTTCAAGTTTTCTCTTCTTATTAGAGCTATTATAAATGTTGTAAGTAAGAAGAATGTTAGGACTGTTGTGAATCCTCCGAGGAGGTGGAAGTTTAAGCCTAGAGCTATGGCGTAACTGTGGTTACCTATTTCACCCATCATTATCTTTCCCTTGTAGTCTAGGGGTGAATATGCGATGCAAGTAACTAATATTAAGAGGGGAAAGTATATTGGCTGGTTTTTGAGTAAAGAGATGATGATGACTAAAAGTGAGGTTATTATTATGGTGGTGCAGGCGGCTCCTGGTTGCATGTCTGCAATGTTCAACGGTTGTATCATGAAGGCTACGATGATGCTGGAAGGGCCCATTATGGGATATCCCAGGACTGAAATGATTACTATCCCAAGACCCCTTGCTAATTGTCCCCATTCCACCATCGAGTTTTTTATCCTTTTTCTCCCTAGGATGTCGTCGATGAACGCTAGGATGCCCATTATCCCAACTAGGAGATTGTAGGGTGTGGGTAAAAATAGTATGAGGATAATGAATGGTGCTAGGCCTGCTCCACGTGGCGTGCCCCCCCGGATTCTGGTGTAGAGGTTGGTGGATTTGGCATATTTTTCTATGAAATACTTTATTGTTGGTGTTAGGATTAGTGTTATGATTGTTGCGATGATGATTTTATCTAACATAAGCCCCCATTACCATTTTATGGTCCGATGTGGCCGTGCGTGGTTTGGACGATGACGGTTCTGAGACCTTCATTGTTTAATAGTTTTTTATTTGGATCATTTCATCGAATGATGGCCTTTTGATGTTTTGTCTTTTGAATTCTGGCCTATAGTCCAGTACACAAACTTGGATTTCTGGGTTGATTTTGCGGATTTTTTCTCCCATTCTTTTGACTTCTTTTATTGTTATTAATTTTTTATTGTATGGAATGCCAACTCCTAGGTATACCTCTTCCTCGTAATTGTTAGTGATGTAGTCCGTGGCACTCCACGAATTTTTTAGGTATTCTTTTGCGATTTTTTCGTCTCTTATGCCTGTGATGTGTTGAAATGTCTTAGTCTTGAGAGCTTTGAGGTCTATGCCTATCTGTGTCATTCCTTTTTT
>JGI26787J52750_100026_pt1 | contig 18972 bp, 15 predicted proteins | sample WilGeyfunne61714_FD_52750 | JGI IMG/M metagenome (IMG submission 52750)
TCTTTTGTTTCTGTTTTTCCTTTTTTTGGTTGTTTGTATTTAAGGTTTTGGGTCGGCGATCTTCAATAATGCAATTTACTATAAGGGTGGACGATTTGATTAAAGAAGGTTGGAAGTCGAATATGGAGGAGGAGATGGTGAATCTTGGGAACATAAGATAAATCGAGGGATAAAAGGGTAAATAGATGATTTGTAGTTTGTGAAAGGCTGGAGGAGAATAAAGTAACAAATTGTTATAAAAATTGACTTGGAAAAATGAGCTGATAAACGATTAAACAAGATTTGGTTAAATGCAAAATAGGGGGCTGAAATTTTTTTAAAATGACAAACAGAAAATTTAATCATATTATTTCGGATGCTGGTAATTTTTCAACGCCTAAGACCTCCCTTTTCATTGCTTTTTTTGTCCTGAAAGAATATATTATCACAGAATCCTCTGATTCGTTACAAATAATGCTAAGATCCCTTTTTATTTTTTCTAGTTGACTTTTTGTGATTTCACCTTCAAAAACTGAATTTTGGACCCATAAAAGGTATTTTCTCAAGTAGGCTTTGACTTTGTTAACACGTTTTACATTTATGTCATAAACTATTATAACATACATCTTATTTCAGCTGTCGTAGTTCAAAGTATAATAATGTTTCTCTATTACACATGAAGAAAAAATAGGAACGTTTTGATTACCACCAGCTTATGAATGGTTTGTATTGTTCTTTCCCTAGTAAATGTTTTATTAATTTGTAACATTCTAAACGTATTAAACGTTTATATGAGACTTTTCTCCCGATTTTTCTGTGTTTAATTGTCTTTTTGAGTCTTTTGTCATATTCCGTTATGAATTTTCTTTTTCCATTTTCGTTGAGTAAGGAATAATTTAAATCCTTTTCAAAATCTTTACTATTTATAATATTCTTTCTTGTCATGTATAGTATTAGGCGGTCGACGATTATGGGCTTGAATAATTCACTGATGTCTAATGCAAGCGAGTAACGTCTTTCAAATGGTTCATGTAGGTATGATATGGTGGGATTTAACTGTGTATTATATATTTCGCTTATGATAGTTGAGTATAATAGAGAGTTGCCGAAACTGAGTAATGCGTTTGCCATGTTCCGTGGTGGTCTACGAGTCCTTTCACCGATCTTGAAACTCTCTGGGAGTACTTTATCTAATATTCTATAATATTCTGCTTTGGCTCTTCCTTCTACATTCATGATTTCGGTTATCTTGCCACATGATCCGAGATCTCGCAAGAGAGCATCCATGTTATTATCCAGATTATAATAGGATAAAANTCGTTTCATGTTAGATATAGCTCCTTTAACAAAGGNGATGGCAAGTTTTAACCTTTTTTCATCATCTATAAAATGCTTTGCCTGTTTTATCACAAGATCGCCAGACAATAGCGTTTCCCTCGGATAAAAGCTTCCAGTATAGAGCCCATACCTGTTAAAAAAGTGTATGGGTATGCCTTCCTTTGACAGCAAATTCACAACCTGAGAAGAAATGCTAAGGGCGCCATATGCATATATTGAGTATATAGCATGGATAGGGAGTGGGCGTTTCCCATCCTTGTTCATGAAATATAATGTGTTTTCTTTCCTTTTTAGGATACCGTCCGTGATTATATAATAATTTTTTCTGGTCATCGTAAATGTTTATGACCAACAAAATTCGAAATAAGCACAACTTCTGCATATTCTTCCTTTTCGAGGCCGTGGAACATCACCTTTAACTATGATATCTATCCTTTTGAGGATTTCCTCTAATCTTTTTTCGCTATCTTGGGTCAATCTTACTTCTTTCCGTTTTCGGAGTTTTGGATAATCTATAAAACCTTTAGTCTTCTCAATCCCCTTTTCATTTTTCAAGTAATAGAGATAGTAAAGTAATTGGAAAAGGTGAGCTTTCTCCATTTTATAGCTTTTTTTAACTTCATGCACTTCAAGAACTTCTCCTTTTCTCATGAAGTCCGCGCTTATAAGATCATCAAGTATTAAACTCTTTTCTTCCCGTTTATAAGTGTCATCATGTAATAATTTCCCTAGTTCAACAATATCTGACTCATTTTCCATTTGTATATGATGAGAAAAAAGCCAAAGCTTAGTCTTACACACAAAATAGTAATTGATTTGAGTTCCACGCACTAAAAGCTTCTTTTCAGCCTCTGAAATCATCTCAGATCACATCGTTTATAATATTGGAGGTGGGGTTGCGCCTTCAAATATGCTATCTAAGCCAAGTTCTTTTATTGAATTGAGATCATCCTCATTTATATTTCCCCATATGTAAAATCCTTTGAATTCTCCTATAGTTTTGCCCCAAAAGTCGCTTTTCTCTTCGTAATAAATTGGCATGTTTATTGAATATTCATAAAGTAATTTTTTAAGCGTCCAGATATCAACTTTTTCATCTGTCTCTTTCTCTATTTTTTCTATGATTTCCTTCCAAGTTTTGGCGCCTTCTTTTATACATTTTCCAAAAATTTGGACTTTGTTATCAGAATTCTGGACTATGAGATCGGGTATTACTATCTTTACTCCTGCGATTTTTCTGAATAATAATTGGGCTTGACTCTTTTTCTCTACAGTGAAGTATTCAAGATCCTTAAGTATTTTCTTTATTTTGTTTTCATAATGTTCTTTTAATGTTGAATTGTCAATTTTCCTTTCGAACACTTCTGATATGAGCTTTCTTTCAAGAGTATAATCAAATATTTTGCCTTCATATTCTTTCAGCACTTCTCTTGTTTTTTCCACTACTTTCTTATCATATATGCGCCTAGTTCCACTGTCGATCTTTAAATTACCATTTTCTAGTTCCCCAGCGAATATTATTATGTTAGGTTTATCTCCTTGATAATCCTCGTCCCTGTTCCTGTAAATTCTTCCCCAACGCTGGATTTGACTGTCAATTGTGGATATCTCTGTGATCATCATGTCAAAGTCAAGATCTACTGAGGCTTCTATTATTTGCGTCGATACTACTATGACCTGCTCCTTGTTCTCCACCTTTTCTTTTATCTCACTTAATCTTCTATCCTTTTCAATTTCAAGAATTCTTGAATGAAGAAGGTATACATTAGAACGGTCCTTATTTAATTCCTCATATAATTTAATGGCCTTCCTAACATTATTAACTACGATGAAAATGTTTTTATCACAATTTCTTATGATTTTTTCTATCTCATTTGCACTTTCTTTATGAATCTTTGGTCCATTGTCATCTTCGATAAAGAGAGGTTTGTCTATTGTCTTGATTTTGTGCCTTTTTAAATCTAAATTTTTTATGTTGAGTTTATAATCTTTAACATCCACAAAATTAAAGTCTTTAAAAAATTTTTCAAAGTAGGGAGGGAATGTGGCGGTCATTATCAGCACTTTACCACCTAATTCTCTGATAATCTTCACGGTTTTAATGATGATCGCGGCCATTTCTTCATTGTATGTTTGCACTTCATCTATAACGAATGAGGAGAATGGATAAGTTGAAATCACTTTATCTGATCCATAATAGTTGAGTGAAGTCAAAAAGATTTGGTCTGGTGTTGTTAATAATACAGGTGACGCGAGAAGTCTTGCTGAAGTCAGCATTTTATCAAGATCTATATCCTTTCCTTTTTTCTCTTCATCCATGTACTCTATAAATGCTGTTGAATGGAGAATATCAACATCATGGGGATTGAAATAGCCATATTTTTCGCTTTTGAATCTTATGAAAAGGTCGTTCAATGCAGCCCTCAATGGTAATGTATATATCAGTTTCCTGTTGTTTTTTGCAGCCCAGAGTATAGCCAGTTCTGTTTTACCAGAGCCAGTTGGAGCTACAAGGATCACTGAGTCTTCTATGTCTATTTTGTCTAGGAGTTTTCCTTGCCATAATTTTTTCCTTGGTATATTTTCTTCGATCCTATCTCTGATATCCATGAATATTTTGGGGTTATATGATTCTATGTGTACATTTGCACTTGCTGAATAATCTGCTCTTCTAAGAAGCCCTAGTAAAACCAGAAAATCATTATCTTCTGTTTTTGGGCTGTGAAATTCTGCAAAAGTGGAGATATCATCATCGTGTTCTTTGATTTTTTCTAATAGGATCCTTGTTTTCTCGAAATCCATTTGTCCTTTCAGATAAGTAATTGCGGACGAAACTATATCATCTGAAGACCCTTCTTCGAGATATTCTAATAATTGAGTTAGAAAATCCTCTAATAAGGGGCGTCTTTCTATTATAAATTCAAGGTACGACTTTACTGGATCCTCATAATTGTAAATTATCTCCATTAGATCCCGTTCAGTGACAAAATACTCGTTATAATGATGTAAAAGTATAGCTGTTCTGATCTTTTTATCTAACTCATTATTACCTATGAGGAATGTGCTCCATATACTTGAAAGCACCTCATGACGTGGAGACCTTTGAACACTCTTTAGAGACCTGAAAAATTCCTGTAGTTCAATCCATTCGCTAGTTTCTTTTTCTTCCGGTTTCCAGACTTTCATCTGAAAATTATAATCGACTTTTCCAAGGTCATGGATTATTCCGGCAACTATGAGCTTCTCAAATATCTTCTCGTCTAGATCATACGTGAAATTTTCTTTGTTTTTTCTTAAAAAATCATAAATTTCAAGGATCCTATTTACAGTTTCTTTTAGATGGTCCTTTAAAAGATAATTTTCTTGATCAGTTGACTTAGCCCTTAAAACTTCAATTAAATCCATTACAACCACCCAAAACCTCTGGGTATCTTGAAAACTAGATTATCACTGATATAATAATTTTCAACGATTACCTTGTCCTCTAAATATATTACTTGATCCATGCCAGCATAAATTACAGTTTCAAATTCGGGCATCCTATCTGTAGAATCTGACAATTCAGCCTTGTTTGAAATGACACGACCCTTGTTTTTAAATAAAACTTTTGTGGGGATGGAATAAACTGGAAACTTTCTAGTTTTTATTGGAAAATATTTCCCATTATATTCTAGCTTAATATAGGTGGGGTGTGTAAGCCATATGTTCCTCTTAACCTTTTTTTCTTTGGAATCGAAATCTCTATGTATTTTTTTTATGAATATAATGTCTTCACTTCTTCCAAGATAAAGAATTTTAGATGGCTTGGAAAGTGACTCTTCTACTTCTAAAAGTGTATTTTCATCACCTTTAAAGAAAATATAATAATGTCCATTGAAAAGCTCCTCTTGGAATGTTGGACTTCTCTGTGACTTTTTGTTTTCACTATAAATGGGATATCCTTTATTCCAAAGTTTCAGCTGCCCGTTATAATTTCTTAATGAAATGTTTCCTGTTATTAAGTTCTGATAGTTCCAGAATCTGCTTTCAAATAATCCATGGATGCTCATCTCTAAATCATATAATTCTTCATCGTAATATCTGCTGGTAGCATTCTGTAACATTCCAATGATTGTGGATTTAGGCGGTAATGGATAGCTCTGAGCATGATCAAAAGTGAAGGCGTTCCTATACTGTGCAAAGGGCTGGAATACCTCCAAGATTATCATGTCATCCATGATGGTCCCGCCTAATACTTAAATTTGCACTTCTACACTTTCATCTTTGAAGATTTTTACATCTTCGTATTCGCTTTTTTCATCAAGTATTCGTTCTATGAACGATAGAACTTCTTTTTCGTCTAGTACTTTTATATCCGCTTCAAGTCCTTCAATTTTGAATAGGGGCTTCCTTGTTTTATTGGTTTTATGCTTCACTTTCAATATGCGTCCATTCTCCGTTTCAGTTTCTTCTATTTCATCATATTCTTCTTCAACGTACTCATCGACAAGAACTAGTTTATCTCTATATGTCTTATATGGACATTCACTGTATATTCCAGCTATAAGGAGCTTTGGTGATAGATCCTCCTCACGCCCTTTTATGCTACGTTTTAAACTCATTAAACCTCTTACAAGATTTAAAATCCTCTTTTTGATTTCCTCATCGTCCCTTAGCCTATACTTTATCACATAAACATCATCAAATTCCACGAATTCAGACAATTCCACGACATCTGATTGTTTGAGCTCTTTTTCACCTTTACCTTTTTTTAATTTTATTGACAATTTTTCATGGCCATCTGAACCGCTTATTTTCTCTATGCTTTGCAATTTGAAACTCTCGCCTTGAATAGTAACACTTTCTTTTGGTTTCATGTAAACTTCTATTTCTCCTATATTTTCAACATCTATTACGACAGAATATTGATAATATGTCTGGTGTTCTTCCATTGTGAATGGATTAGGCTTCAGTTCACCATGCATTTTTCGCATTCTATTTGCAAGACCAATATTCGCATTAAAATGTGCGTCATACATGAAAGGTGTCATGGAAACGGCATGAGAAAGCTTAACAGGAGCTGTTCTGAAATTCTGAGGAGAAATGTCTGTTATTAGATACCCAAAAAAGTCGAATTCAGGATACTGCAATATATCCCCTGTTAGTAGAAATTCTGTTGCAGGTTGTATGACTTTATTTTCACCTTTTCCAGCTTCTATGAGATTTTCTGCTTCAGTTAATTTAAATAGGTTTGTTTTTTGCGCAGTTTCAAGTAAACTGTACCTTAAAGCATACCTGCTCACTAGTGTATACTGTCTACCGTCCCATTTTGTTATTTTTTTCAATTCTTGGTAATTTCCACTACCTTGGTCATAATTTAAAGAATTCCCATGGAACACTATGTCCATAACTATATATTTTCCCATTTCATTCACCTCGCACAGCCATTATACCCATTATAATTGAATATGCAACTTTTTCGAAATTATCAGGCGAAAGAGGACACAACCATTGAAGTTTTCCAGAAAGTTTTTTAACATTTTTGTCATTTTTACGAGAATTTAAGGCCCTTAACAAAGATGAAAAGAAATCATTTTGGTTGTTCACCTTAGCTGTATTAAGCAGTTTATAGATTAATCTTTGCCTATAACTTTCAGATCCAATGTTTTCAAAAGCTTTCTTTGAATATATTTTTATTTCCTGATAGTCTTTCATTGAAAGAGGTTTTTTCACAGCCTTCATCTCACTAACCTCCCATAAAACCAATTAAAAGTCCAAGAGCATAATAAATCCACCTTTCATCATTTTGAACGATATGATCAAAAACATAATTGTTTAGATATCTAATTAGACCCTTATTATCTTCTTGACTTGAGATTATAAGTTTTAGAATGGAGTTTACAAATGAATATTTATTCTGCCTTCTTATAATGGAAAATAAAAGAGGTGCGTTATCTCCCTCTATATCTCTAAACAACAACTTGATATTTTTTCTAGCCAAATTCATTTTTTGGTAAGTTTCTCTTATTCTTAAAATCAAATCATCAAATCTAACTTTCAGTGAAATTGGATCTTCAAAAAGGTGTGTAAAATTTGATCTTGGGAACAACTCAGCCTCTATGGCAAGAGCGTAAATGATGGGCTTTATCTTCCTCTGTTTGGTTTTTTGGTTCAACCTCAAATGTAGATGATCCATAATGAGAGGCATGAGATGTNTATTCTTAATGAATTCTTCAAAAAGCCATTTGTACTCTGTATNTTCCACTTGTAATCTCTGATTTAAATTTTCTCTAATAACATCATCTACTAACACACTAGCTTGTAACCTGGAAATGCCCATATATTCAACATCAATGAGGCGTTGACTATTAGTATCTACACCTCTATGTTTTATGAGGTAAAGATTTTCAAGAACCCACCATGATTCTTGTTCTATGATGGAATCTATAACCATCTGCCATGTGCCCCTAAAAATACTATTGGAATCTTCTTCAGCTTCAAGTTTTGACTTTCTAACTTTCAAACGCTTGTTAATTTCATAAGTTACTGAAATGTCATTGGAATAAAATACAAGATAACCTATGTTTCTATAATATTCGAATGCACGGTCAAAACATAATAAATATACAAACAAATAAGGTATAGTGTTTATTAAATGTTTAGTTTTTAATGGAGTATAATATATATTAGGTGCTTCGCCATAAGATGCCAAAAATTTGTTAATGGTTTTATCCATCCTAGTTAGGGTTTCCTTCTGGTCTAATCTAGCTGCTATTGCAAAATAAAAACTTTCCTTTTGCCCTTTATAACCCGTTGAATAGTTGAAAAATAAAAAATTTTTGTAATATATATTATCAATAGGTATCCTATAAAATGCGTCCCTTTCTTTGGGCATGTCCCGGTTACCTATCACTTCATTATTCCATAATTCATTTATATACTTATCAATTTCAGAAATCATTTTCTTGAATTTCTTGGCATCTTTTAGGAACTTATCTGTATATTTTTCAAATTTTTTTATTGAAGTTTTTTGGAACCTTTTTATATCTTCATATTTGAATTTTTGAAATCTCCCTTTTTTATCTAAGAATTTCTTTATTTCATCCCTATTTTCTTTAATAAATCTTTTCCCAAAATCTTCTATTTTCTTCAAATTTTCTTTTAAAGCTCCAGGTGCACCTTTTTTGAACTTACTACTGTCTATTGCATTTTCCATTATTTTTTCCTTCCAAAGGTCTGCAGCTGCTCTGGTTATGTAATTTTCCCATGTGAAATCAAAAATCTCCTTTCCTGATTCAAACTGCCTCCTATAAATCTCATCTATAAAGCTCTTGATGAGATCCCTAGGAATCGCCGAATTTTTCCTTTTTATCTCAGAACAGATGTATGCAAATGGAAAAAGCCCATAATAAACTATTTCCTTATTTTCCTCTATTCTCTTTAATGTTTCTTGGAGGTCCCAATTATAAATTTCTTCTAGGAGATTTACGAATCCTAATATTCCCAAGTCTATAATCCAGTTTCCTGAAAATTGCAAAATAGGAACATTTGTTGGGGTGATCTTGTTAGAAGCTTTTATCATGCTTTTGTCACCATCCCGAATCCCATACTATTCTTCTCTCCCACTCCGCAATCATATGCGAATTCAATGAGCAGGGGGTCGGCTTCTATTTCGAATCTCATGTGATAGGCTCTATGATATGTTTCGGCCTCTTCCTTGGGTATTTTGATTCTTTTCCTCTTTATTGACTCCTGTTCAGGGGTTATTTTAATATATTCATCTCCTTTATATTCTCCGTGGAATGCAGTGTATTTATTGATGAGATTTTTTTGCAAGTTTTCATAGAATTTTAGGTCTGCGGGGTTGATATCCCATTGTTTTAGTTTCCCGTTTTTTTCTTTGAGTGTTCGTGTAATGATTGGGGAGAGTGTTTTGAATTTCATCCGCTTTTTTATCTTGGGCTTTTTTAAGAGGGTTATTTTTTCTATCCAAGCCTTTTTCTTTAAGAAATTTACTTGGGAATTGGTTAGGAATCCTTCTACAAGGCTTTTTATGAATTCTGGGTTTGGTGATGATATATAAAGGCCCATTTCTCCGTTTTCTGCTCTTAGATATTCTTTGAGAGGTTTTCGTTTTGGGATCTGGAGTTCAGAGAATGTGAAAAATTTGTAATTGTCTGTTTTGTGTAGTTTCATCGCAAGATCCTTGTCGGCTATCCTATTGTATATCATAGAGTTTATTGCGTAATTATAATTGTATGGTATTTTGAGAGGTTTTTGTTCGGCTTTAAATAATATATGTAATCTAATTTTAGACCCTCTCGGTTTTGTTATGTTTGCATACTATGTGTGCAAACACATATATAAATTTTTATTTTATGATTATATCGTAAATGATTTATAGATAGTTGGAATTTTATGGGCAAATTTAGATGTATACCTCATCTCCTTTTATGCAAAGAGGGTTTTATCCAAAAGGATCACAAAGGCTGGAGTTTACATTAGTTCCTTTTGAGGATGTTTAGAAACTCGTTTATAAGTGTAAATATGCGTTAATGCACCATAGGTGGTGCATAATTTTGCATCGCTTAAAAACTCGTTATAACTGCAAAGTATTCTTTTCTGAGTATTGTAGTGTATGACATTCACACCATAATAGAAGAATAAGGACCGCAAACTTTGAAGCTAACTTGGAAGGATAAAACCCCCTTCTGAGATGATTATTTTTTGAAATCTTACGCTTAAAGGAAGAATTCGCTAGTTCTTGTGTATTCCCTAGGTTTTGAAATCTTGACCTCAATAATTAACTATATTTTAATGTCTTTAGAATGTGGTGTAATTTCAATCCCATCTTCTGATTTCGACAGGCTAATTTTCAGTTATTTTTTGCGACAAAAGACTTCGAGACCATCAGAAGCGGTAGAGGAGTTCAAAGATTTCCTCAATGAACACGAGATCCCCATCACGCACCTTCTCCTTGATAAAAATGCCCTCACACATCCTTTTTCTCCTTTTTAATGGTCCTCCCGGAGGCGCCCCCACTTCTCTTCTTCCTTTTTATTATCACCTACCAAAAATGAGGGGAAAAACTCTGGTTATACTCTAGCGATACTCTGGTTTTTCTATTCCCTCTCTATTTTAGGTTTCACCTCCCCCCTAACCACCGAGGGTGGGGAGTAGAACAGGAGTAGTACGAGATAGGACAGAAGTAAATTTTTACACCAGTTTTAGGTGGTATAACGAACAAAAAAAGACACTCCCTGGGAGGTCCTGTCCTGTTATAGGAGTGCAAGGTTTGATAAGAAAAATTATCGCAACAGCTTATAGCAATGAATCTTTCGCTTCCAAAGTCCTGGCTTATCGATGTCTCCACCACCCTTTCTTGTATTTCATGGTCTTGTATAGCTCTCATTCATGACTTATCATTGTCCTGGATTGTGATCGGATAGTCATCTAGTAGTGGGATCTGTGATGGTGTATAGTTATGAACGATTTCCTTTGTCTCCTTATTTGTAGTATCTGGATCACCATGAAATGCGAGAAAGGACACACCTAATGGCAACGGCATACCAAGAAGTGCTAGAACTATTGCTTTCAGCATGTAGCAATATTTTCACCCCCATATCAATCTATCCTCTTTTTCTCAACATTCCCCAAGATTTCTGCAATCCTCACATTTCAACTGGGAAAAGAGTGTGAGGGGATGCTAATCAAGCCCTCCAAAATGGTGGAACAAAAGGAGGGTCATAACTTCACACACCCGCACCTTACATTGTTCATACTTATTTAATCCTTTTCGGCACATTCCAATAATGAAAGTAAAGCTCCATCCCCAAGCTAGTGGAGAAGAGGGGGAAAGCTAGGGGCAAGCGAGAAAGTCAAGATTTACTCAAGAAACATGAACAAACAACCTTTACTTTATACAGAGGTTGAGGGTCAGGTCCCTTTATAATAATCTTTATGAGAAGCCTTCTTACGCTGCGAGGTTCTGAAACCCTCCCCTTACTGGATGTTCTCCAATGTTTGCTGTTAAGTTTTTGGTAGCATTCCATCTACTTCCGAGCATTTTAAAATATTCAAAATTTTATTTCCATGCTCTGCGAAGTTGGAAAATTTCTTGTATATAGCCCCATATCGCACTAGGTGAAAGTATTAGCTGATAAGAAAGTAAATAAAGGACATATCCTATTCTACTTTTGCGTATTTTTAAGCCGAGAGAATCAAAAACTCCCTTTTGAGAGATGTACATAATTGCTGTTACACCAACAATTAATGGTAATACTAGAGCTGTATAAGGTCCTACAATGTAGTATTTGCCAAAAAATGCCAATATCAGACCCGGTAGCCAGAAAAAGGTATAGGAAAAATCTACAAAAGGTATCAAAACATCTATCCCAGTTAAGAAAATGGCCAAAAACTCTTTTTGTTTCCATGGCCCTGCAATTTTTAATGCTTCGAGCATGCCTCTTGCCCAGCGAGATCTTTGCCTCACATAATCTCTTATCCGATTGGGGACTTCCGTAAAAGCTACTGCCATTGGCTCAAAATATACCTTATAGTTTCTTAAAAAATATTTCCATGTCAACACAATATCTTCACCCATGGTATCATCCCAACCACCCACTTCTCTTACAACATCTGTCTTATGAATACTGAAAGCTCCTTGTGCCACAAGCGTTCTCTGATATAAGCTCTGCACTTTTTTGATAAAAGCAATTGCCAGGAAGTAGTCCCATTCCTGAACCCTCGTTAATAAATTGTCTTTACTATTTTCTACAAGGACATGACCTGCTACTGCACAAACATCATCTGGAGAACTTAAAATTTTTGCCACGATATTGTTAACTGCCTTTTTATGCAGAAGTGTGTCAGCATCCACTGTTATAAAATATTCGGTTTTTATAGCTTTTAAACCTCGATTTAAAGCATTACTCTTACCCTCTTTTGGTTCAAACAGGCAAGTATAATTAAGTCCGTACTCTTGCGCAACTTTCTGAGCAATTTGCAAACTTCCATCAGTAGAATTGTTATCTACAATTACAGCATATATTTCTCCCTCATATTCCTGGTTTGCTATGCATCGAAGTGTGGTAGGCATCCTTTCAACTTCATTCCTCAAGGGTATTAAAATTGTCACAGGAACGCTTGGACGTGCTTCTTCAAACACTGACTGTTTGTACAGAATAATGCTTGCTGCAGCAAATAACAAAAGATAGCCTGGTACATATGCAAGAAAAGTAATTATGAACAAAGCCAGAGGAAAACTCACAACATTGCTGAGATCACTGAGCCACGGCAGAGAAAGTTTTATTGCAAATATCACCCATAAAAATGCTACCGTCTGCGAAATCAAAAACTTATGCATAACTGAAATATACACTCTGTCTCTCTCAGTAGATTTTCTCCTTCTCTTTCTTATTTCCATCACTTCCCTTTTCTTTGGTTACACTCTTGTCCGAAAATCTGATAGTCATCCTTTTTTCTTGGTTGTTTGTATTCAAAAGTATGTGAAATCTGAATATTTTAAGATTTCCCTGCTCGCTTAGCAAACTATCGAGTCTATTTTAAATTTCCGAACTATGTAGTTTTGAAGCAATTTCCATATATTCTAGTTCACACTATCTACTTTGTGATCATATAATAAACTTCACTCCATTCGCATTATATGATGTTCATAGAAGTGGGAATCTTCATATGGAAACAAGGTTTTTCTAAAAAATGGGAGTATAATCAGGTGCCTTTTTAAATTTCAGATTTCAAAAATGGATACGAAAGCTTCCACTGGTCTCTCTAAACTTTATTGATTGATTAACGATGATGCTATGCTAAGGTTTGTTCTTTTATGTTGAATATGAGGGATGCTGCAAAGATCATTGCAAGGGCAAAAACTGTGATGGGTATCATGCTAATCCCAAGAGGGAATACTGACCTGTGTAATATCGTATATCTTAGAGCGTCCACGCCATAAGTCAAAGGATTCATATAAACCGCGCCCTGTAACCATCCTGGCAAACCAATTATTGGGAATAAGGCGCCGCTAAGAAGAAATATTGGCAATACTATAAGGCTCATTATAAGGTTGAAACCTTCCGTACTATCTGTGAATGCCGCTATCAAAAGTCCTAATCCTCCGAAACCCATCGAGATTATAAGTGAAAGTATCATTGTCACGATGAAACAAACTGGTGTCATTATAACCCCCACGAGGAATGATAATAATAGTAGGATGGCTGTTTGTATCATTGAAGCCGTGCTTATACCTAAGGCCTTCCCAATGACTATTGATGGTCTTGAAATCGGCGCTACAAGTATTTCTTTGAGGAAACCATACTGTTTATCTATTATCACTGACACTCCTGAGAATACGCCTGTGAATAGTATGGTTTGACCTATTATCCCGGGGTATATGAAGGCTCTGTAGCCTCCGGGGGTTCCTCCGAATCTTATTGAGACTCCGAGTCCTGTTCCGAATATGATCAGCCAGAGTAGTGGGGTTACGATGGATGTGACTATCCTTGACCTGTACCGTAGGAATCTTTTCATCTCCCGCAACCATATGGTGTATATTCCTTCTATTTCCCCCATATTAACCAACTATGTCTCTGTTATCCCGGTTCCTGTGTATTTTATGAATACATCTTCGAGTGTTGGGTGTTCCAGTTCTACGATATTAATATTGAAGTTGTGTTGTGTTGCGAAGTTCACTATCTGGGGTATTAGGCTTTCGCCTCTTTCTACCATGAGCTTTGTCATGTTCCCGGTGTTGTAGGCTTCTTTTACTCCGGGTAGTTCTTGGATTTTTTCTGCAAATTCTTTTGGGTTTTCTGTTCTCACTTTTATCGTGTCTGCTTTGAGTTCCCTTTTAAGGTTTTGTGGAGTGTCTGCTTTTATTATCTGGCCTTTGTTCATTATGGCTACGTGGTCGCATAGTTTGTCTGCTTCTTCCATGTAATGTGTTGTGAGTAATACTGTTACTTTTTCTTCTCTGTTGAGTTGTTTTATGTATTTCCAGATGCTTTCGCGTGTCTGGGGGTCTAGGCCTAGTGTGGGCTCATCCAAGAATAGGACCTTGGGATGGTGTATGAGGCCTCTTCCCATTTCTAGTCGGCGTTTCATACCCCCAGAGTATGTTTTCACGTATTCGTCAGCTTTTTCCCCCAATGCTATAAGTTCGAGGACTTCCTCTATACGTTTTTTCCTTATACTTTTGGGGACTCCGTATAATGCTGCGTGCATTTCGAGGTGTTCTCTTCCTGTTAGCATGTCATCTAGGGCTCTGGATTGGAATACTATGCCTATGGATGCTCTTACCTTCTCTGGTTCTCTTATTATATCGTATCCGTTCACTTTTGCCGTGCCGCTCGTCGGTTTGATTATGGTGCATAGCATCGATATTAGTGTTGTTTTACCGGCTCCGTTAGGCCCCAAGATCGCGTATATGTCCTCCTCTGGTATTTCAAGATCTANTTTGTCGACANCTGTGAAATCATCATACTTCTTAGTTATTTTCTCTGCTTCAATAATGTAACCCATNACCCCCCTCCAAAACCAATTTTCTCTGTATNAGTTCACCAAATGATATAACTTCTATAAAGGTCTATTATGAATACCCAGTAATAACCTTTTTTTGTCTGACCTTTCACTGGAGCTAAATGTTATGAAGAAGCCTTTTAAACCTATGAAACTCTAAATGATTTGGGGCGTTGGTATCAGGGGGTGGTCTGCCCCACACCCGTGATACTCTCGGTTTATAGCCACCAAGAAACCCTCTTTTTTTGGCATGCAGTCTCGTTAATGGCGTTGTTATGATGAGCCAAGCTTCATAATAGGCTTAAAAAGGGAATATCCATCGAAGACTTTGATCTAAGGATGACCCTCCTTAAAAAGCTTATCAAGGAAGACCAGAATTTAAAGGGTATAAAATTTAGAAATTTTTCCATACACCTCCGATGATGCTATGAATCGTGTGGACCCCGCAAGGATAATCTCAAACAACCTACTTTCAACATTTAAGACTCATAGAATGGTCAAGCAATAAAAGGTAGGATTTTTCACAGCCGGCGAGAACATCCCATGGCCACGCTTTGCACAAACTCAAAGAATATTAGATCGCCTCATGCAACTTAAACAACACTAAGATCATGTCGGGACAAAACGACCATAAAAAATAAAAAGAAGGAATAGAAAAAATTATGAACTTTTGTGTAGATTTCGTCTGTACCCCATAGAAGACCCCCCTTTTTCAATCTATGACAAAAAACTGCAAAATTTCGACCGTGAAAAAACAAAAAAGAACAGTCCAAAAAGAAGCGTAAAAGGCATTAAAAATTTTTCTAATGACAGCAAAATGGGGCAATACGTTTTGATTTAGAATTATGTCTTATGAACATAAAATTGTTACAAGATATGATATTCCGCCTTGCGAAACCCACTTTCAAATCGAAATTTGGTCTTCCAAGCCCATAAACCAGGAGATACATTCTTGTTACAAATCAAAATTTGGTGTGTGCCACTGCATGAAGTCAAAAAAATTTAAATCAACATACCTTGTAAAAGTGCTGGCCTACTAGATACAAAGGGCCTGGTTCACTCATACAAGGCGAACACACCCACGCCTACGTTAAAAGATTCGGAGTTATTAAAACGTGAAGTGGGGATGATATAGAGTGGATATCAAGAAACCCAAAGCCAACAAACTCAAGATCTTACCTGCTATATTAGCAGTTGCAGTGACAATAGCTGACNTTTATGCATACAGACAGTATAATGGCCCAAATAGATAAAAATATGCATCAGGCTAACCAATTATTTGAAGAATCAAATAAATGCTCCTAAAAGGCTAATAACTACGTTTCAACAGATAACATCAAGGGTGCCAAGACAAAGGTTGATGAAGCCACAGAATTAACAAAAAAGGCTATCGAATTACAAGAGAGAGGATACTAGTACGCTGACGGGCCATACAAGGAAGTTATAAGCCTTTTGATAAATATAAACAACCTAGAATTGCTTATACTTCAAAGTTGGAAAATCCAAGTTGAATATACTAGCTATTTCGCTTCTTGAACAAGAAATGGATTCTATGATATACAAGCTTCCGCCGAAAAAAGAAAATATCAAGTCAAAACACTCGACGCCAAAGAACACATAAAATCTGGTAAAATGACAAACAAAATGAGACTATTTCCTTTTTTATATTTCCTTCCTTTTTTGTTGTATTAGCACAGATTATTTTTTGAAACTTCTTAAAGCTTATTGATAGTGCACAGCAGTTTATGATGGCTGTCTTAACATACTACCTTGATATTTTGATAAAAATCTCCAAAGTGTTTCTCGCGGGGGGTGAAGTTTTGATGGGGTCAAAAAAGAAGAGGCCTTCTGAAAAGGACGCTAAACTTCGAATAAGGAATGGAAGGTTTTGGGTGCAAAATCTATGATGAAAAGCGCAGCAAAACTCAAGGAAGTTGAGGGCATTTCGAGATTCAAGGAGAAGATAAATCACCTGCCCTTCTAGTTGAAGATCTGCTATTCTAAGAGCAGAGTTGCCCCTAAAATTAAAATCGGGTGGAAACATCAAGAAATTGTCCAAGGCTTTGATCAAATGCCCTCATATTTCGTAGACTACTGTTGGGAGGTGCTCAATATCTCGTAGAAGATAAGCCTGTCGAAGTTTTTGCTATAGTACTATCACACTTATTATTCTCCAAATGGCTACATCTACCGATTCGAAAAAGGCTACCATTATAACTTCATATCGGCTTGGCCTGCCTCACCCCCCCTTGTTGCCACACTCTCAAAGGTGATGTGGACCATCCGCAACAGGGTAGAGAAAAACACTCCAGGAATCATAGCCCCAAATGCAGAGAAAAATAGTTAAAAAGGCTACCTCTTGTAGGAATCCTCGCCAAGAATGTGCGAAAATCAAACCGGTTACTCTATAAAACCGAACTACTACTTTCTAGGCCAAATTAGTCTTGGAGTACCACTGGCCTATGGATAAAAAAGGGAAATACTATTGTAAAATCCAGTGAAAAGATAGGAAACCCAACGATTGCAATGGGATGCCATTGCTCGTCCCCATTGTGACTACACTGGCAAGTACCCCACTTTTTTGTTGTTGGCTAAAATCATGTCATGCAGTATAAGGGGGTCAAAGGTGCATGCAAGGTTTAGTGATCTTCTGCTTTATGTTACTGCTTGTAACTGTAAGAATGGAGCTCTATCGTGGTAATTTCCCATTTGCAGAAAAGGAATTGGCCTGAAGGCGTGATTAGAAACTGTTCCAGATGCTTGAGAGNATTGGATTCTTTCCATTCTAGGCTTTGAGANCCTCCTTTAGGTTAGCTGAACGTTGAATGCTTCCCTATCGATGTTTTCTNAGAAGATCTTATAAGGGGATGATATCATGCTCCCGTGAAAAAAATGATAATCGGCTTTAGCTTTTTTTTAGTCAGTTAAGTGGCNAAAAATAGTGATATATGGGTTTTCCATAATTTTTCGATAATTTTGACTATTATAAACTGGGGGATGAATGGACTCGCCGGGATTTGAACCCGGGGCCTCCGCCTCGCGAGGGCGGCGCTCTACCAGACTGAACTACGAGCCCTCCATACTATACTTTTCTTTGATTATCATTTCTCTTTTTGATGCTAATATAATCTCAGGGATAACGTGTCAATCTCATTTTATCAATTTCTTTTATCTTCTAGAGTTTCTGGAATTTCTCTGCAGGCTTATAATTCTATAATGTATTTTTTTGGTTGATCATTTTGTTGTCTTTTTCTAGTTTTTATTTGTTTTGCATGAATTTTTAAACCTTTTCCGACTCTCTTTATTGCTCCTATTTTTTGGGAGAGTCTGACGCATCCCTTCGACTAGTCATCAATATTTGTTTCGTCTTCGCGTCAAAGATGTTTAAATTTTCCAGTAAATGCAAATATGGAGGTCAATTCAAAATCTAGGATTCCATTACATTTTCGGGGTTGCAAGAATTCTAAGAGGAACTTTCTTTGGCCTGGGAAAATCTAAAAATAACCTACCTTTCTTGTCTTAGTATTTTTGTTGCTGCCGAATTCATCCACTCAACCATAAAAACTGAGAGATGTCATAAACATCACATAAAGTATTATATGATTTAAGGGGGGCCACGCGTTTTATGAAAGTTGAATTGAGCGCTGAACAAAAAAGGAGAATAAAAAATTGTTTTGAGAAGCTTTATCCCACCTACAAGGAAAGTGAAGAATTCAAACAATATAAAAAATCTGTTTTTATCGCATATAATTTTAGGGAGAAGCTTCCTAAAAGAGTGGATGATTTTTCAGAGATTGATGTTGAGGAAGTGTTATCAAAATATATGGGCCGTCACGGGATTCTGGAGTAACTTACAGTATCGTGCCCAAAAAATCATGGCAGGCAATGGAATCAAAAAATCAAAGAAGCATTTAAGATCCTGTCTGACACTTCCATACTCCCACATAGAAGATATGGAAAAGCTCTTGAAATGACCAAAGGTCTTGGACTAGCTGCAATAATAGAAATACTAGCATACATCAACCCCCTATGAATGCGCTATATGGAACCGAAGAGCCAGAGAAGCCCTCATTATCCTCGGCATAGACATTCTAAATCCTGATGAGTGGAAAATCACTCCACAAGAATATAAAACCTTCAACGAAC
>JGI26787J52750_100028_pt1 | contig 18682 bp, 19 predicted proteins | sample WilGeyfunne61714_FD_52750 | JGI IMG/M metagenome (IMG submission 52750)
GGGTATTCAAAAAGAATATTTTCTCCCAGTGTTTTATCTACTTGCGCCCATTCATTACACTCAAACTTCAATCCATATACCGCGCAAGTAGGGATATTTTCTATATGTTTCTCACTTAAATAACCTGCAAGCATATTTAATCCTGGATTGTGTCCAACCAAAAAAACGGTATTAACATCATTGGGCAGTTTATATATTATGCTCAATAGTGTAATGTAGCTACTCTCATACATCAATCGCTCAAAATGTAAATTTTTTACCTCTAACTCTTTTGCGAAAACCTCTGCAGTAAGTTTTGTTCTTCTTGCTGGTGAAGAGAGTATTAAATCTGGAATAATTTGTTTTGACTTGAGCAAATTTGCCATAAAAGGCAAATCTCTTTTCCCTCTTTTATTTAACCCTCTATCAAAATCTCTCACAGGTTCCTTCCAGCTTGATTTTGCATGTCTTATGAGATAAATTGTTTTCATCAGATATTCCTTTTATGATTATGATAATCTCTATCTTTATAATATCAAATTGTATCAATTTTTTCCTATATTTTTAGACTTTTCAGATTTTTTCTTAATATCAGCTTAATTTTACTCTTTTTTTTCAAACATATTTTCAGTATAATTACATAAAAAATTAGGAAATACCATAAATTTCCTAAAATTTGGGTAATCTGACATGAGAGTTCTAGCAGTAGGATTAAGTGAGGATTTTGTAAAGGATGTAGAACAAAGTTTCGATAAAGATTTTTTCTGTATTATTGATACGGCTGAAGACACTTACGATGCGACTAACTTTACAGATTTTCGTTACTATGAGCTTGTCATAATAAATCAAAAAGAGATCACACTTTCTTTTAAACGATTCTTAAGTGAGATTCGTAAAAAAAATAAAGAAACCAAAATAATCATCCTCAATGAAAATGAAAGGATGCAGATTGAGTTTTTTAAATTTGGCGTAAACGATGTGATATATTCCCACATCAACTCTCCAANACTTCTTGCAGTAAGAATTCAATCAAATATGAGAGATCTCTTTGAAAAAACAATTTCAATCAAAAATTTAACTATCAACATTCCTGCTAAAGAGGTTATGGGCAATAGCAAACATATTGCACTCAATGGAAAAACCTTTGATATATTAGCGTATTTGGCTTTGCGAAAGCATAGAGTTTTTTCAAAGGATGAAATTATCAATGCATTGTGGGATGAACCTGAATATGTCTCAGACAATACTGTTGAAGTTGCTATCAATCAAATAAGAAAAAGGTTAAAAAGCGCCGTTGGGTCACAAGTGATTCATACTGTCAGAAGACGGGGTTATAAATTTTCATTATAAAATACTCTTTAGTAAATTGAATAGATTAACCCTAATGTTTTTTGATGCTTTTATGAACCTTGCGCCTTTTGACTTAAACTCAAATGAAACACTACAAATATCTCCATTTTTACCGATATTTGGCTTAAATAGTTAACTACAAAGGCTTACAATGGATGTGGTTTCTGATCTACAATCAAATGAGGAAAGAGGGTTAAAAACCCATCTCAAAATCAACCCTGGACTTTGTGGCAACCTGATCAAACTCGAAGATAGCTACGCCGAAGTTGAACTTATCACAACACCTGAAATGTCGGTTGACTCACACAATCTTGTCCACGGAGGGTTTACCTTTGGTGCTGCTGATTTTTGCGCAATGGCTGCAGTAAATGAACCAAATGTAGTTCTGGTCAACAGTAACTGTAAATTTTTATCTCCTGTAAAAGTTGGTGACAAAATTCTATTTAAAGCAAAACAACTTCATAAAGAAAGTCGAAAAAGAGAGATTGAAGTGGAAGGCTATCTCAATGAAGTAAAAGTGTTAGAGGGAAAATTTATGGCTGTAGTTTTAGAAAAACATATTTTATCCCTAAAGCTTGCCAAAAATATGGAAGATGTTGAAAAGATAAAGAAACAAAAAATTGAAGTCCCAGAAGTTGATGAAAAAAAGAAAAAATCATCAAAAAGCAATGATAAAAAAAAGAGTAAATAACTCTTCTTATCCTCATATCTGTGATATAAAAAAGGGGATCACTCTTTTTTCTTCATCAAGTGTAGTTTTATCTCCATGTCCTGGGTATATTTCATAATTATTTTCAAATTTCATAACTCTATGCAAACTCTTTTTCATCTCTTGAGCGCTTGAGAGAGGAAAATCATACCTACCAATGGAGTGCTTAAACAAAAAATCACCACTAAACCAAGTTTGTGCTATTTCAATCACACTACATCCTGGCGTATGCCCTGCAAATTGATAAAACTTTATCTTAATACCCTCAATCTCAACCACTTCATCACCATNAATGAGGTAATCAGCTTTTGAAGGGGGAGTTCCTTGAGCAAATGGATCTTTTTCTAACATAATTGCATCATTTTTATTGATATACACAGGGATGTTGAGCTTCTGTTTTAACTCTTGATTACTCCAAACATGATCAAAATGTCCATGTGTATTAAGGATCGCTACAGGATTTGTTGCATTTTCAACAACCCAGCTAGTAGCCCCAACTCCAGGATCAATTATAAAATCTTTTCCATCTACTGTTACGATGTAGCAATTTGTCATGTAACTGCCGCAAGGTTTTGACTTTATCTGCATTTTGACTCCTTTTTTTGGATAAATTGTATCAAATATTGGGCATATTCACAAAAGCTGGCTATTTTTAAGCTAAAATTTACACAAACTAAAATAGAATTTTAAATAGTAACAAAAAAGGTCAAATTTATGATGGAAATTCCCTTTTATAGACCAAAAGTTGGTGAACTTTTAGAGGAAAATATCGCTAAAGCACTTGCGCTAAAGAGTAACCATGTGAGCAAACTAGAAGAGGAGTTTCGAAAATACATTGGATCAAGATATGCCATTTCAACAAATAGTGGAACCTCTGCACTCCATCTAAGTATGTGTGCACTTAACCTAAAACGGGGAGATAAGGTAATTTGTAGCATCAACTCCTTTGTCAGTGTACCTGAGGTTGTGCGCCATTTTGATGCAGAGCCGATTTTTATAGATGTTTCTAAAAATAGTTATTTGATGGATCTAGAGAAGCTAAAAGATGCTATTATTCAAAACAAAAGTAAAAAACTTCGTGCCATCATTTTTACCCATATCGCTGGACAGAGCGTGGATTTGGATGCTCTTTATCAAATTGCTAGAGAAAATAAACTCAAAGTCATAGAGGATGCAAGCGATGCTTTTGGTGGTGAATTTAAGGGTAAAAAAATTGGCAACANTGGTGCTGATATGGTTGTATTTAGTTTTGCTCCTTACCAAAAAGGCACCTTAGCAAATGGCGGTATGCTCGTTACCAATGATGAAATATTTGCACAAAGAGCGCAGCTTATCAAATCGCACGGTATCATAACAAAGGACTGGGATGAGTATGGAAACTTAGATTACCTCTATGATGTCATAGAGCCAGGTTGGGGTTATGATATGAGTGAGTTAGATGCGGCGTATGCAAGGTTTGTGCTAGCCAAGATCGATCAAAAGATAAAAAGACTTCAAGAGATTGCCGCAACTTATAATAAAAATCTTAGCGGACTAAAAGGGGTCAAACTTCCAACCCAACCATTTAAACAAAACTTTTTACAATACATTGTAGAGATTAATACAAACAGAGATAACTTTGCAGGTGAGCTTAGAAAAAGAGGTGTTCATATCTCTTTGCAATATATTCCACTGCATCTGACNACCTACTATAAGATGAAGTATGAATTAAAGGTCTACTCTTTTCCAAATGCCTTAGAAAACTATGCTAAAGTAATGTCTCTTCCATTTTTTAGTTCACTCACTGATGAAGAGGTTGATTATATTTGTGACAAAGTTAGAGAAGTTGCAAAGCTTAGAGAGTGAATCTATTTGTTCAGTTTTTTGAGAAGCTTTTTTATCGCCCTACTTACTTATTAAAGCTTCTCTCATTTTTTTTCCTACCGCTTGCGCTGCTGTATGCAACTGTGGCACTTCTTCGAAGAAAATTTACTAAAAAAAAAGATTTTGGCATACCAATTATAAGTATTGGAAATATCAGCGTTGGAGGAACAGGCAAAACACCCTTTATTATTGCTTTAGCTAAAGAGTTTGAAGATTTATATATTATCACAAGAGGCTATGGAAGAAAATCAAAAGGGTTGCAGCTTGTTTCTCATAATGGCAAAATCCTTACAGATGTAAAAGTCAGTGGCGATGAAGCGATGCTCATTGCACAATCTACCAATGCAAGTGTTATTGTGAGCAAAGATAGGGAACTTGCAATAGAAAAAGCCAAAGAGATGGGTGCAAAAGTGATTTTGCTTGATGATGGATTTTCCAAAGTTGCGATCAAAAAGCTTGAAGTGCTGCTTTTTCCTCAAACACTTAAAAACAAGTTTCCCCTACCCTCTGGACCATTGCGAGAGTTTTATTTTTGCAAAAAGTATGCAGATCTTGTTTTGTATGAGGGAAAAGATTTTTTTCGAAAAGTAAGCATCATAAACCCCACAGAAAGAATGCTTTTAATTACGGCTATTGCTAATCCTCAAAGATTGGATCCCTTTTTAGATGAAAAGGTGGTTGCTAAGGTATATTTTCCAGATCATGCATACTTTAAAAAGGAAACTATCATCTCTTTAAAAAAGCAGCACAAGGCATCATCGATACTTATAACGCAAAAGGATGAAGTAAAAATTGATTTTGAAATTGAAAAATCGGTGATGAAGTTACAACTTCAAATCAACCCCCAAGTGGTAGAAACAATAAAGCACTATGTGCAAAGCTATCCTATGAAGGCTAATATGGTATAATGCCACTAAAAATGTAAGGTAATCTATGCAGTTTATTGAAACAAGAGGAAATGATGGTAAAAGACCAGCAATCGTTAGCTTTTGCGATGCAATACTTAGTCCAAGTGCAAGCTTTGGAGGGTTGTATGCCCCGCAAGATTTACCACAGCTAGATTGGCAATTTTTGCAAAATCATCTCCAAAGCCACTACAAAGAGTTAGCTTTTGACTTTTTAAAAAAGTTTGGTATTGATATCGATGATGAAATAATTCAAGCAGCACTAGATAGATATGATAATTTTGATGATGCAAACAATCCAGTTCCCATAAAAAAAATTGGTAAGAACCAATTTGTTTGTGAACTCTACCATGGACCTACAAGAGCATTTAAAGATATGGCACTGCAACCATTTGGGTATATTTTAAGCACACTTGCAAAAAAGCAAGGCAAAAAATATTTGATCATTGCTGCTACAAGCGGCGATACGGGACCTGCAACTTTGCAAACTTTCAAAAATGAAGAAAATATTAAAGTGGTATGCCTCTATCCAAGTGGCGGCACAAGTGATGTGCAACGATTACAAATGGTAACTGAAGATGGATCTAACCTAAAAGTTTTGGGAATTTATGGTAATTTTGATGATGCGCAAAATGCCCTTAAAGAGCTTTTATCTAGTGAAGAGTTCAAAGAGGAATTAATACGCAAAAAGACCTATTTAAGTGCAGCAAATTCGGTAAATTTTGGAAGAATTATTTTTCAAATTATCTACCATATCTATAGTTATTTAGAGTTAATGAGAAACAATGAGATTACTATTGGTGAAAAGATCTATCTCGTTGTGCCAAGTGGAAACTTTGGAAATGCTCTTGGGGCATACTATGCAAAAAAAGCGGGTCTTCCAATTGCTAAAATCTTAATAGCCTCAAATAGCAACAATATCTTAACCGAACTTATCACCAAAGGTGTATACGATTTAAATAACAAGAAATTGAAAAAAACTGCAAGCCCCGCAATGGATATCTTAAAATCATCCAATGTAGAGAGGGTTTTGTTTGACAAATTTGGTCCACAACGCACAAAAGAGTTGATGGACTCTTTAGCAAGTAAAAATTACTATACCCTAACAGAAGCTGAACTCAAAACAATCCAGGAAGATTTTGATGCCACCTTTAGCACTGATAAAGAGAGTTTTGCTGTGATGAACAAATATGCCAAAGAGGGTTATATTATGGATCCTCACACTGCAACTTGCTTTAAAGCACTTCAAAAAATACCTCAAGGTGCAAAAACGGTAATCTATTCTACTGCAGAGTGGACAAAATTTTCACCCACTGTGCTTGAAGCGATTGAAGGTGAAGGAGTAAAAGAGGATAAAGAAGCACTCAAGAGACTCTCTCAAATTTATAATTTAAAGGTTCATCCAGCCATCTCGGCACTCTTTGACAAAAAAGTTGCACAAACTGATATCATTGATAAACAAGATATCAAAGATGTTGTCATCAATTTTCTATAAGGTGTCGTATGAAAATTACTATCATCAGCACTGGCGGAACCTTCAATAAAAAATATAACCCTATTCGTGGCGAACTTGAGGTAGATTGCTCAAATGAATCGATTGCTTCGATTGTAAAAAATACCTATGATAATATTGAGTTTGAGTTGATCAATATCATAGGCAAAGACTCGCTAGAATTTGATGAAAATGATAGAAAAATTTTACTTGAAACGATAAGCGTTTGCAAAGATAACATCATCGTTATTCACGGAACTGATACGATGAAGCAAAGCTGTGAATATATTGATAAAAATCTTAAACCAATCCATACTAAGATAATTTTTACAGGTTCAATGCACCCTTACTATTGTGGCAGTCAAGAGCCAACTTTTAACTTAGCAACCTCAATTGCCGCATTGAGATTTCTTCAAAAAAATGGTATATACATTGCAATGCATGGAATTATTGATCATTATAGTGTGGTAGAAAAAGATCGCCAAAAGGGAAGATTTTATTTAAACAACAAAGATACAATCCAATTAAGACAATGAATCAATAAAAAATTACAAAGGATAGATGATGGATATCGTACAAATTATAATGCTAGTAACTGCTGGTGCAGTTGCGTATATGATATATAAACAAATTGATAGCGGGTCATTCCAACAGATTCGCAAAGATACAGCTTACAACCAAAAGCAAAATACCAGGATAGATAGAAAAGCAGCACCTAATGCTAATCAAATGGATGATGGTTATAAGCTAAAGCGGGTTGAAGAGCTTTTGGAAAAAACAGATCAGTTTGTATCAGCTGGAAACTTTAGTGAAGCTAAAAAAAGCATTGAAGCGGCACTTATACTGCAAAAAAATAGTGATAACTATATGCGGCAAGGATTTATCTTAAAAAACTTAAAAGAGTATGAAGCTGCTATTGAGTCATTGATGCAAGTTATCAAAGATGAACCCAATAATGATTTAGCACACCTCTATTTAGCAGAGATTTACACTGCTCAAAAGGAGTTTGAAAAAGCAAGAGACTCTTTTGAGACTGCATTAAAAATTGATAGTGAGTTTGACAAGACACATTTAGAGTATGCAAAAATGTTAATAGCTACCAATGAAAATGAAAAAGCAAAAGAGCACTTAGCAAAAGCTATAGAAATCAATCCTCAAAATGAGGAAGCATTAAAGTTGATGCAGCAAATTGATGAGAGTAAAATTGATGAAAAAAATTAAAGCAATCATAAAAAAACCATAGAAACTTGAAGTGAAAAACTAATAGCTTATGATACCAGTTGTTTTAAGGCTGCAACAATTTATATATGTAAAAGCACGCAAAAAGTTACAAGATTAACAACAGAGATTAAATATTAAAACCCATAGAAAAATGATTTCTGTGCTGCGTTTTTATGCTGTGCAAAAGGGATAACCGATGCTTCATATAATGCTTGTTGATGATAGCTTAACAATGCGAAAGATATTAAAGTCTATCATCAGTCCACTTGGAAACTTTGAGTTTATTGAGTGTAAAAATGGAGAGGAAGCTCTTAAACTGATTGAATCTGGCCAAAAGGTAGATTGTATATTTTTAGATATCAATATGCCTGTGATGGGTGGGCTTGAATTGATTGATGCTTTAAAAGAGAGGAGAATTTTTGACAATCAAAATATCATCTTAACCTCCACAGAGGTTTATCATCTCGATCAACAATACCTTGATACTTTAAACATATTAGGTGTTATCCCAAAACCATTTAAAAAAAATGAAATTGAAGCCATACTCATACCTTTACTAGAATTAGCTAGCAGTAAAAATAGCGTTACAGAGCAACAATTTGAAAATCCAATTTTAATTATAGATGATAGCTTGTCGATGCGAAAGATATTAAAAAAACAACTCTCAGGCATAGGGTGTACAACTTTTTTTGAAGCCAGTGATGCAAAGGAGGGGTTGAGTATTATTGCTGATAATTTTGATAAGTTGGATTTAATCTTTCTTGATTTGCATATGCCACAGATAGATGGATATAACCTGCTTGAACACTTAAAAAGATTGAATATGGTTGATTATTTTCATATTATTCTCATCTCCACTGATACAACCAATCTTGCATCTATAGGTTCAAAATATCCAAACATCAAAACAATGGCAAAACCTTTTAAACAAAAAGATATAAGTAAAATTGTTATTCCTCTTTTGCAAAAGATCAACCATCAAACCGATAGTAAAGATAAAGTAATTGAGGAGAACAGATTAACACATTGTGTAACAATTCAAGATTGTTTATCAAACTACTTTTACGATATAGAGAAGCTTATTAAGAAAAATATTTTTTTAGTTGAAAATAAAAAAAAGTTTGATTTTTTAAAATTTAAAACCTTTCTTCATTTAGCTATTGAAAGCTTAACGAAGCTTGATGCTAAATTCATCGATGAAACCTTAAAAAAAGAATTAAACAAAATCGAACAATTTGAAAAAATATACAAAAGCTTAGCCATTGCAACAGGTGCCCAAAAGAGAGAACTTTTTAAAAATATTTTTTTAAACCATCAAAAACCTTACAATGAACTGCTCCAAATAAGACAAAAACACTATGAAGAGATTAAAGTAGAAACTAAAAAATTTGAAAAAGCGGTAGAGATGCTGCAGCTTCATCAAGGCTCTGAAGAAAAAAGAAAACAGATTGAATCATATAAACTTGATATTGAACAAAAACTTAATCAATTACAAGAAGCATATAAGCAAAACCTAAAATTAATTGATGATTTTGAAAGAGCGCACTTTGATGATTTTGACAAAGCGTACAATATGATGCGAAAAAAACTCAAAGATACAATCACTTCTATTTTGGATGCAAAATATTACCAACTCAATACACTAATTTGGCGGCGGGCAAATAAACTGGGAACAATTCAAGCATTTTGCTATAAAAATAAACTCAAAACCCCTCTTGATGCTAGAGAGTTTTTAAAGCACTTTTTAAAAACAGCAAAAATAGCCTATGAGGATAATCTATATAAAGAGTTGCTTCAAGTTTTACAAATTTTGCAAAAACAAAAAAGGGATGTTATAGTTATTGTGCATGGAAATATAAGAGAGCTTGAATTGATGAAAAATATATTGCTACAATATGATAGAAGACTCGTTGTAATTGGATTTACCGACTACAATCAGCTTCTGCAAGAAAAAAAATTAAATATTGATCTTATAATAATTGATTTTCAAATGAAAAATTTAGATAAAGATAAAGATGCCATCAAAAAAAGATATAATGACAGCAACTTTTTACTACTTTTTAAAACCAAATCAACCAAAGATATTTTTAATGCTATAGGTTGTGGATTATTTTATCCTGCAATCAAAAATTACCTTAGCTATCCAAAGTATTTAGATAGCAATCAATTAATACAAAAAGTTTCGCAACTTTTATAATCTAAATATACCCTCTTAATTTATACCACAAAAGTCCCAAGTACTCATGGGTGGCAACTTCAAATTTTTTTATACTTAAAGCATTAAATCTATACCATCTGATGTGGTTCTGGGTTAAAAAATCAGTTGGTGCGGGGGTAGGTCTTAAGCCTAACTTTTGAAAAATAGCCATAGAGCGCAGCATATGTGTTGCTGAAGTCACAAGTATAAACTCCTCTTGCCCTATCCTTTCTTTGTAAAGTTTTGCCTCTTGTAGTGTATCTTGTGGCTCTTCAAACAAAATAATGCGATCCTGCTCAACTTTGAAAGCTTNGGCAAATGATGCTGCTACCTTTGCATGAGGAACTTGACTTAAACCACCATATCCTGAAAAAATAATTTTTGCATTGGGGTTTCTACTAAGAAGCATTATCCCCTCACTAATTCTTTTTATTGCAGAATTGCTTAAATGTGAACTTAGTGGTGTGAAGTTGCTATCATCATGCCCACTACCTAATACAAATATATATTCATACTGCTTATTCTCATTAAATTTTGTAAATTTGCTTTCCAAAGGTTGAAGGTAAAGATTGCTTAATCCTTCATTGGAAAAAAGAAGAAGCATTAAAATTGCGGCAGTAAAAAAAATTTTTGCTTTCAATACGCTTCGTTTATATAAAAAGAGTAACCCCAAAAGAGTTACAATAAGAATTAGAGGAATAGGCATTAAAAAAGAAGCTATTATCTTCTTTAGTGTAAAACCCATCTAAAATCTTTCACATCTTTCATCTTTGAATGCCATCTCTTCAGCTTTTTTTAAAAGCTTCAATGCACCTTTGCTAATCATCCTTTGTGCCATCTCTACACCAATTTTAAATCCATCAGCTTTTGCAACAGAGACTTCATCCTCTATGACACTACTTCCATCAGGCAAGCCAACAATAGCTTTTAGATTCACATTGCTATCTATAATGGTGGCATGCACCGCAATTGGTACGGAGCAACTACCTCCTAGAGTGCGGACAAAATCTCTTTCAATTTTGGCACAAAACTCACTCTCATCATCATTTAAACTTCGTGCAATCTTTTCAAGCTCACTACTACCATCAACTATCTCTATACCTAAGGCTGCCTGCCCCATAGGAGGCAGCATTAAATCGATAGAGATAGGGTCGCTAAAAGGAACCTCTTTAATCAAATCAAGCCTTTTCATTCCAATATAAGCTAGTATAATCGCATCAAACTCCCCTCTTTTAAGTTTTTCTAAACGCGTATTGACATTTCCTCTTAAACTTTTGACATTTAAGTCGGGACGAATTCTTAAAAGCTGCATCCGTCTTCGCAAACTTGTGGTTCCTACCACTGCACCTTGAGGTAGATCTTGGAGGTTTTTATATCTATATGAAAGAAAAAGATCCCTTACATCTTGCCTTTTTGTAACTGCTGCAAGTTTTAATCCTTTGGGTATTGTTACAGGGAGATCTTTGAGGCTATGCACAGCCAAATCAGCATTACCTGCTAGCATCTCATCCTCTAACTCTTTAGTAAAATGCCCCTTTCCTCCAATAAGTGCCAAAGGTTTATCTAAAACACGATCCCCTTTGCTTGTGATTTTGATAATTTCTACTTCAATACCAGGAAAATTATTTTTTATTTTATCTCGTATGTAATGTGCTTGCCAAAGTGCCAAATTACTTGCTCTTGTTGCTATTCTTACCTTTTGCATAGATCAAACCTATCTTAATAACTCTTGCATCTTTGTGCGCGCTAGATCAACTTTGCCATTAACAAATATTGTTGGTGTTGCTCGAATAGCTGCTTCTTGAGAAAGCTGCATATATGCTTCAACTCTTTCTTTGACATTTTGTGCTTCTATATCCTCTTTCGTTATTTGTACACCAGTAGCTTCACTTACAATTTTTATCGATTGCTCAATATCATTAGTTAGAGCGATTAATTGTCTATCTTGCAAGAGTGTGCTGTAGATTTTATACTCAACATCTTTTGCACCTTTTAATTTTGCAGCGATCATCGCCATTGAGATTTGTGAAGGTGATGCAATATAATAAAGTGCAACATCTTTTTTACCCTTTACCTGCTCTATCAATCCAGGCATTAACTGGACACAATATGGACATCCAGGACTACTAAATACAACTATTTTGTTTTTTGCACCCTGCTTTCCTGCAATTAAATACTTTTTATCATAGTACTTATTTGTTAGAATTGGATAGGTATACTCCTCCATCACACGATTATATGATCTTCCTGTAGTTAAATCCATCAACTCTCTTGTCACAACAGTGCCATCAGTAAAAAGGATATCTTTTACATCTCTTGTTTGCCCTTGCATCGTAATAGTTAAATCAATCACAAAAGCAGTCCAACCTTTGGTTAGCTCTACTTCATGAGCAACCTCCATTTTATCCACTTGGATTTGCGGGTTGATATTTTTTCTTTCAAACTCCAACACCTTCTCTTTAAGCGAAGTTGCACTTACGCTACTTACCAGAACGACTACTGTCAATAACTTCAACATCGATGACATCATCCTCTCCTTGTTTTGTAAATGGATCAAATTTTTCCTTTTTTTCTTGATTGTTATTTTTCAATTGTAATATCTTTATTGCAAATATTGATGCAACTTTTTGAAACTGCAGCAATAATCCTACAATGTCGGTAAAAAATCCAGGAATGATCAAGAGTATCGCTCCACCAATTGATGCAAGATTCATCCTTTGAAATTCACTGTGACTTATTTCTCCTTGCATAAGCGCTTCTAAGCTCTCACGAAGAGAATAATTAAATGTAGCAATGATAACAAACCCTACTAATGCACTGATAATAATTTCAAAAAAGGTAAGAAGTCCGCCAATACTTGAAGCGATTGCAACAGAAACTAAAGTTTCAACAAAAAGATAAAGCAGTAAATATGGCATCTACACACCTAAGTGGTTGAGTATTTCACCCATATCAATCTCTATCTTATCAAGGTTGTCTCGATTGACAACTTCTACTTTTCCATCAATCGCTTTTTTTCCAACTATCACAGCGTAGGGAAATCCTATAAGTTCAAAATCTTTCATCTTTGCCCCAAATCTATCCATTCGATCATCCAAAATAACAGATACACCATTTTCTCTGAGCGTATCATAAATTTGTATACCTATGCTTAACTGCTGCTCATCTTTTGCATTTGCTACCACTACACTGACCAAATATGGTGCTGTTTGCTTTGTCCACTTGCAGCCCTTTTCATCATGGTGTTGCTCTATCACTGCAGCTATAAGTCTACTTACTCCAATCCCATATGTCCCCATTATAAAATTTTGTCTTTTGCCATTTTTATCCAAAAAGGTTGCATCAAGAGGCTTTGAATATCTATCTTCAAGCTGGAAGATATGTCCAACCTCTATTCCCTTTCTATACTCAAGTTTTCCACCGCATTTGATACAACTATCACCCTCATTCACTTGGATGATATCTTTTAATATATCACATCGAAATTGCTTAAAAGAGGCTCCAACAAAGTGATACCCCCCCTCATTTGCTCCCACAATGCAGCACTCTTCATCTTTAAGCGACAGATCAACAACTGTTCGTATCTTCAAATCTATTGGTCCTACATATCCAGCCACAATACCAGCTGCTTCAAGCTCTTTGGCCGATGCATCTACCAACTCATTTGCTCCTATGCTATTGCACGCTTTAACCTCTTGAAGCATATCACACCCTCGAAGAACAAAAGCAACCAACTCCTCACTATCATCAAAAAGTGCCTTTTTGACCACAGTTTTAACCAAATAAAAGGGATTTACTCTAAAAAATTTAGCCAAATCCTCAATCGTTGTGCAATCTGGAGTATAAAATTTTGCAAATTTTGCATAAAATCCATCTTTTGGCTTCTCTTTTGGCTTCGCAACGGCAGCTTCTACATTTGCAGCATAATCACACTCTTTACATACTACAACTGTATCCTCTCCACTTTGAGTAAGTACCATAAACTCCTTGCTGCCACTTCCCCCAATTGCTCCACTATCAGCTTCTACCACCCTAAAATCAAGCCCAAGCCTTGTAAAAATCTTGCTATAGGTTTTTTCCATCAGGTTAAATTCACGCACCATATCCTCTTTTGTTGCATGAAAACTATACCCATCCTTCATCAAAAACTCTCGCCCTCTTATTAAGCCAAATCGGGGTCGCATCTCATCTCGAAATTTTGTATTGATTTGATAGAGGTTAATTGGTAGCTGCTTGTAGCTATTTACACTTTGTTTGACAAGCTCTACCATCATCTCCTCATGGGTTGGTCCAAGCACAAACTCATTTTCTTTTCTATCTTTAAAGCGTAGTAACTCTTTACCATATTTTTTTAGTCTACCACTTTTTTCCCACATCGATGCAGGAGTGACAAACCCTAGCTGCACCTCGTTGCATCCAGCTTTATCAAGTTCCTCCTTAATTACTGCTACGATTTTATCTTGAACCATTTTTCCAAGGGGCAAAAGATTATATATTCCACTGCTTACATGTTGGATAAAGCCCGCACGAAGTAGCAATATATGACTTGGCAAAACTGCATCATTTGGAATCTCTTTTTTTGTTGGTATCAACATTTGTGAAAATTTCATCTATTTTTCCTTTAACTTACATTTCTTATCAAGTGCATCTAAATCACCAAGCCCAAAAAGCGTTTGGAGTGATTCGACCAAAGTATCAACTTTACCCTTTTTAGAAAGTTCACGCAACATTTTTGTTGGTGTATGCAAAAAGCGGTTAAAGCTACTCTGCATCGCTTTTTTGATATTTGCTTCATCCTCTTTGGATAAATAGCCTTTTTTAAAACAGCGCTGCAACTCATTTTCTATCGCATTATGAGCCAAAATTCGAAGCTGTTTTATCATCGGCTCGACACTAAGTTGATCTAACCATTGATAAAAGTCATTTGTAAACTGGCTTACAATTTTATATGCCTCTTTCGCATACTGCTCTCTTTGATTTACATTTTGTGCAACAATCTCTTGCAAGTCATCCACACGGTAAATATAAAGCCTATCAAGTTTTATATTATCAATATCTCTTGGAATAGCAATATCAAACCAATAACGATTAAAATTTACGCGATGGACCATATCTGCACGAATCACTATGTCATTTGAACTTGTGGCGCTAAAAAGAAGATCACATCTATGCAACTGCTCTTTTAGCTCATAGGGTCTACAAGGAGTTACATCCCCATCAAACTGCTTTGTAAACTCTTTGGTTTTTGCATAATCTCTAGCAATTACTTTAATACTTACGCCATGTTTAACTAAGTTTCGAATCGCATGGGTGCTCATCTCTCCCGCACCAACAATGAGTGCGCATTTTCCTTCTAGTGTTCCTGCCTTTTTCTTAGCCATCTCTACTGCAACGCTAGATATTGAAACCTTATTTTCACTGATGTTGGTTACAGTTCGAATTTTTGCAGCACATTTAAATGCATAATGCATCACTCGGCTTAACTTTTGCGCGCAATACCCTTCATTGTAGGCAAATTTATAGGCATCTTTCAGTTGTCCTGTTATTTGACTCTCACCAATGACTAAACTATCAAGTGAGCTAATAACACTAAAAAGATGATGAATTGCACCCTCATTTTCATATACTTCAACGCGTGTCTGAAGTTCTTGCAAACTCACACCAGATAAATCACTCATCGCTTCTAGGGCGTACGCTGTAACATTATTAAAACTTGAAACGCTCATAATCAATTCTACACGGTTGCAAGTAGAAAGCACAATCGCTTCACTCACATATTGGTTTGCCGTAAGTGTTTGTAAGAGCCAAATCTTTTTTTCATCGCTATCAAGAGCCAACTTTTCACGGGTTTTTAGTTCACAACTTTTGTGCGAAAAACTAATTATTAAATAATTCATTCCACTCTTTCTGCATTTTTTCTAAAATTATAGATGCCATCCTTATCTTCCACTTCATTGTGTCCAATCTTTAAATATTCATTCAGCCTCTCTTGATTTTGTCGGAAAATTTTGTCAAAATCATCATTGGTGACAACTTTTCCCTCTTCAAAAGTATCTAGCAAGATATTTGAATTTCCAATAATGGTTAAATACTCTCTGCCCCCATACTCAAGCAGCACTACCCTATTTTTTACATCAAGCGCTTTTTGAAATTTGACATTTATGGTGTGTGGTTTTTTACCTTTAAAAGCTGCGGGCAAAAGCCAGCTATCTTTTGAAGTTGATATTTTTCTCTTAAGCAGAAAAAGCGCTAGAGCCAATAAAAATAGTGCTGAAACTGTCACGATATACCCTGTAGAAAGCTCAAGATCTTCTTTTGTTTGGATAGCAAGTTTGGGAGTTTGCTCGGACTCATTTTGCACAAATGAAAACTCTTTATCATCTTGAGGCGCTCCTTGCGAAGTTGCCTCTTTTTCTATTATTCGAAGCCGAAGCCCATAGCTATCACCCGTTCGCGCAGCGATGATATTGACTTGCGAATTTGGAAAAAAATAGATTGATATTTGATTGGGCTCTAAATTTAAAATTTCAATTTTTTGAATGAGTGGATGGTTTAACTCCTTGGAAAAAGTGCTCTTTACCGTTGCATCCCAAAGTGTAACGACTATCACATCTTCAATTTGCGAGCGAGAAATTCTTCCCTCATAGACTGAATCAAAAGAGAGCATCAAATCGATTCGATTCTCTCTTTCATAAATATTTTGATTCAAAAGCGTTGCACCAAAGGAGAATGCGAAAAATAAAGATAAGCTCAGTATAGTTTTTACCATTAGATATGCTCTTTTGCCAAATAATAGAGTGCGGTATTTGAATCTAACACCTCATTGATACGAATTGCTAAACTTTTTTCAAATACCATCACTTCTCCCTTGCCTATAATTCTGCCATTGACATAAACTTCTACACTCTCACCTGCAGGCTTTCCCAAATCGATCACAGAACCCTTTTCAAGGTTAAGAATCTCTTTGATAGTCATTGTTGTTTCACCAAGCATCGAATCAAGTTCAACATCCATGTCATGCAAACCATTATACTCGAGCCACTCAAGATCTGACTCTTGTATATTTAGCGAATCGGTATCTTTTTTTTCAACTTCCTCTGCCATCATTTAAGCCTATAATTAAATCTCCCATATTTGATTGAAAAAAAAGTGTCGAATCAACAACTGTTGTGAGACCATCAAAGATAGGTGTTGCTATTTTGTAATTATAATTTTCATTAGAAGCAAGCACCTTTGACTGTCCGACAATCAGGTTTGCAATTTCATTATTTAAGTCAATAATACAATCTTCATTGGGATTCTCCTCAAAAAGCAAGATATTTGCGACACCTACCAATAAATCTTTTGAACTATAAATCAATACCGTTTTTTTTATATNAGTAAAAACTATATCTATACTGCTTGTATAATACTTTTGATTTATAGCTATAGAATCTACTTGCTTTATATCCAGATTAAACTGTTTTTTAAATGTATCAAAAACCGCTGCTGTGATAAACTTTTCTAACATTATCCAACCTTATTGCTACGACCACTTGATTGACTCAATCTATTGTCGATACAGCAATGAAACTGATAAATCGTAGTAATTATAATTAAATTTAATTTAATACCAAATTAAAGGGCAAACACTACTAGTATTGTATTTGATATAATTGCGTTTAAAAAGGTATCTATGCTAATTTTCTTGGGAGTTTTGGTAGGAGCTTTATCTGGATTTTTTGGTGTAGGTGGTGGGTTTGTACTTGTGCCGCTACTTTTAATGATGGGTTTTGACATAAAGACTGCTATTGGAATTTCTGTTATGCAGATGCTTTTTAGCTCAATATTTGGCTCATACCTTAACTACAAAAAGGGTTCTTTAAAACTTGATAGTTCAATTATTGTAGGTTTTGGCGGTGCCTTGGGTGCTTTAGCAAGCGGTTTTGTTGTTTCTTTTTTGAGTGAAATGGTGCTTCAAATTTTATTTATCACTCTTGTTGGGCTTGCAATAGCACAAATGATGCGCCCCATTGCAGCAAAGCAGCAGCGAAGTGTACATCCTATATGGCTTTTTATCGTTGGACTCTTTACAGGAGTGTTTGCAATCTCTTTGGGTGTTGGAGGCACTCTATTGATTGTGCCAATTTTGGTAGGATTTTTGCACTATCCTATTAAAAAAGCTGTTAGTGCTGGATTATTTTTTGTAGTCTTTTCATCCCTTTCAGGTTTTATGAGTTTAAGTTTATATGGGCATATTGATTATATGAGTGGTTTAATAGTTGGTGTTAGCTCATTATTTGGTGTAGCGTTAGGCATAAAACTTAAAGATAAAGTAAGCGATAAAGATCATAAAAGATATATTTTAATGCTTTATATCGCAATATTTTCCTATATGCTTTATCAATTTATTCAAAGGATATTTAGTTGAACAATATGATCGAAATTTATGGAGCAAAAGAGAATAATTTAAAAAATATCAACTTAAAAATTCCTAAAAACAAGCTCATCGTCATCACAGGGCTTAGTGGCAGTGGAAAATCAACGCTTGCATTTGGTACAATCTATGCCGAGGGTCAGCGCCGCTATATCGAATCACTCTCCTCCTATGCGAGGCAATTTTTAGAAAAAGTAGGTAAGCCCAAAGTGGATAAGATTGAAGGCTTAACCCCTGCTATTGCCATTGATCAAAAAACAACTTCCAAAAATCCAAGAAGTACAGTTGGAACAATCACAGAGATTTATGATTACTTAAGACTTCTATATGCACGAGTAGGCACGCAATACTGCCACCAATGTGGTAAACCAATCTCTTCAATGAGTGCGGCTGATATCATTGAGCAGATCCACTCACTGCCAATGGGTTGCAAAATAATCATTTTAGCTCCATTAGTAAATGAAAAAAAGGGAAGTTTTCAAGATCTCATAGAAAAGCTTCGTGCCAAAGGGTATGTGCGGGCGATGATAGATGGTGTGACGGTGCGGCT
>JGI26787J52750_100029_pt1 | contig 18549 bp, 17 predicted proteins | sample WilGeyfunne61714_FD_52750 | JGI IMG/M metagenome (IMG submission 52750)
CTGGATTCTGGCCATGGGAAATCATCGGTTTTTGCAAGGAAACAGCCCTCATAATTGCAGTTTCTTGCAATCCATCATGGCCAAATCCACCACATTGCTGAAAAAAGTCAGTGGGTTGCGAATTTTTCAGGGCCGACGACTTATGCCACATCAACCGCTTACGCGGTTGATGTCTTGGGGCATCCTTGCCCCAAGTGCAGCTCGAAAGGTTTTTCGAGCTGCCCCAACAACAAAAACGGCGGGCACCTCCGAACCGGGCGCCCGCCGTCATCACGACCCGGAGCAAGCCGGCATCAAATCGCCAGCTGGGCCACCGGACGCAGGTAGGAGACCGGCAACTGCGCGTCTTCAGTGAAGATCACTTCCTCGTAGGCATCTTCCTGCGCCAGCAATTCCCGCAGCAACAGGTTGTTCAAGGCATGACCGGACTTGTGGCCGGAGAATGCGCCGATTACCGAACAACCAAGCAGGTAGAGATCCCCGATTGCATCGAGAATCTTGTGCTTGACGAACTCATCGCCGTAGCGCAGCCCGTCCTCGTTGAGGATATGGTAGTCCCCCACCACGATGGCATTGTCGACACTGCCGCCGAGCGCGAGATTGCGCTTGCGCATTGCCTCCAGATCCCGGATGAAACCGAAGGTGCGAGCACGGGAAACTTCCTTGACGAAGGTGGTGGACGAAAAATCCACCTCCGCCCATTGCGCGCTACGGTTGAGCACCGGGTGATTGAAGTCAATGCTCATACCGACTCGGAAGCCTTCATGCGGGTCAAAGCGCACCCAGCGGTCACCGTTCTTGACCTCAATGGTCTTCTTGATACGGATGAATCGCTTGGGGGCCGATTGCTCTTCAATGCCAGCCGACTGCAACAGGAACACGAAGGGACTGGCACTGCCATCCATGATGGGCATTTCCGGACCGTCGATATCCACATGCACGTTGTCGATACCCAGACCGGCCAATGCCGACATCAAGTGCTCAACGGTGGAAATCTTCACGTCGCCCTTGACCAGCGTGGTGGATAGCTGCGTCTCGCCGACACTGAAGGCATGCCCCTCGATGGTGACCGGCCGCGCTAAATCAGTGCGATGGAACAGGATGCCGGTATTGGTGGCCGCCGGACGAAGCGTCAGGCGAACCTTCTCGCCGGTGTGCAGGCCGATGCCAGTTGCCCGGATAGTGTTTCTTAGTGTGCGCTGCTGAACCAACGAAGCAACCTCAATCGAACATGAACGGTCATCCGGAATCCGGCCGGCAGACATCAAACCGGAGTCGGAATACCCGAAACCATCCAATAATTATGACACGTTCCACGATGACGGGAATAGTTTGTCGGCCAGCACCCCGATCAGGAAACAACCCTCGACCAGCCGCCAACCTCTGCGGGGCGGCGACCGATGGCCGGCTCGGCAAGACTTAACCCAGCAAGACTCAGGCCAGCAAGCGATTCAGGTGACGCACAAAACCGGCGGCGTCCTCGGGGGTACCACCCTCCGCGAGCAGCGCCTGACCAAACAGCACCTCGGCATAGTCGCCAAAGCGGGTTTCGTCATCCTCGGCAGCTGCCCGTTTGAGCAGTGGGTGCGAAAGGTTCACCTCCAGAATCGGCTTGATCTCGGGCACGGTCTGGCCGGCCTCCTTGAGCAGCCGCTGCAAATGCAGGCTTAGATCTTGCTCGGAGGTCACCAGGCAGGAGGGCGAATCGACCAGCCGCGTGGACGGCTTCACCTCGGTAACCTTGCCATCCAGTGCCTTTTGCAGACGCTCAAGCAGCGAGGCCCGATCCTGCTCGCTCGGCTGCTCTTCCTCGGCTTGCTCCGTGTCATCCAGCGTCACCTCGGCACGCACCACTGACTTCAGGGGCTTGCCTTGATACTCGGTCAGATGGGACACCAGCCACTCATCCACCCGGTCGGAAAGCAGCAGCACCTCGATGCCCTTCTTGCGGAACACCTCCAGATGCGGTGATCCCAGCGCAGCGGCGTGACTGTCGGCAACAATATAGTAGATCTCGTTCTGATCTTCCTGCATCCGCGAGACATAGTCAGCCAGCGAGACCGTCTGCTCGGCACCTTCGCCACTGGTGCTTGCAAAGCGCAGTAGGCCGGCGATCTGATCGCGATGGGCAAAGTCTTCCGCCGGACCTTCCTTGAGCACCACCCCGAAAGTCTTCCAGAACTCGGCGTATTTCTCGGGCTCGTTGGCGGCCATGTTTTCGAGCAGGCCGAGAATGCGCTTGACCGAACCCTGACGGATCGATTCAAGCACCCGCGAGGATTGCAGGATTTCCCGCGATACATTCAGCGGCAGATCGGCCGAGTCGATCACCCCGCGCACGAACCGTAGGTAACGCGGCATCATCTTGTCGGCATCTTCCATGATGAACACCCGGCGCACGTACAGCTTTACGCCGTGGGACTGCTCCCGGTCCCACAGATCCAGCGGCGCGCGGGACGGGATATACAGCAGCGAGGTGTACTCGGTCTTGCCCTCGACGCGGTTGTGCGACCAGGCCAGCGGGTCTTCCCAATCGTGCGCCACATGCTTGTAGAACTCGCGATACTCGTCCTCGCTGATCTCGTTGCGCGCTCGCGCCCACAAGGCATTGGAGTTGTTGATCTGCTCAAAGCCCTCGGCGCTCTCGTCATCCTTGCCACCCTCGATCGGCATTTCAACCGGGAAGGTGATGTGATCGGAGTATTTGCGCACGATCGACTTGATCCGCCAGGGGTCAGCGAACTCAGCATCCTCCTCACGCAAATGCAGCACGATCTCGGTCCCGCGCACTTCGCGGTCAACGGTTTCCAGCGTATACGAGCCGTCACCGCTCGACGCCCAGCGAACCCCGTGCGCGCTCTCCATGCCGGCGCGGCGGGTGGTTAGCGTAATCTGATCAGCGACGATAAAGGCCGAATAAAACCCCACCCCGAACTGACCGATCAACTGGGCGTCCCGGGCCTTGTCCTGACCAAGCTGCTCCAGGAAGGCACGGGTGCCGGAACGGGCAATGGTGCCGATGTTCTCGATCACCTCTTCGCGGCTCATGCCGATACCGTTGTCACGAATGGTGACGGTTCGCGCGTCCTTGTCGACCTCGATGCGAATCACCAACCGTTCGTCGCCCTCATACAGGGCATCGTCCGACAACGCCTCGAACCGCAGCTTGTCGCACGCATCGGAGGCATTGGAGATCAGCTCCCGCAGGAAAATCTCCTTGTTGGAGTAAAGCGAATGGATCATCAGCTTGAGAAGCTGATTGACCTCGGTCTGAAACGCGTGGGTCTCAACAGTGGACATGCGTCAATCTCCCTGAATTTGATCGGTTATCGTGGAACAGCCCGCAGAACGCGACCTAAGATCAACCAAAGAAATGCCCGAAGGCTGCCTGCGGAACGTCGCGTCCCGGATATGGGGACGGACAAGCCGCTTTCAACCCCGCCCCGCCCGAACACCGCCACGGGTGGCGTTTCAGCCAAGAAAAAGCGCCGTAGTTCCGCCGACGGTCGCAAGACCCGTCAGATCGAAAACCAGCGGCGCTTGTGAAGGAGCCTGTCGGGCTTCAATAGCATGGTAACCCTCAGGACGCGCTCGACATCCCCTGGAACGGGCGCATCACGCGGCATGGCCGGATTGCCACCTGTTCGCAGGCGGCAATCCGGATCAGAGCTTTTCCTTGATCCGGGCAGACTTGCCGGTACGGCCACGCAGGTAGTACAGCTTGGCACGACGCACGTCGCCACGACGCTTGACCTGAATCTCACCGATGCTCGGCGCATAGGTCTGGAAAACTCGCTCGACGCCCTCACCGTAGGAGATCTTGCGCACGGTGAAGGCCGAGTTCAAACCGCGATTGCGCTTGGCGATCACTACGCCTTCAAAGGCCTGCAGGCGCTCACGGTCGCCTTCCTTTACCTTGACCTGCACCACAACGGTGTCACCAGGGCCGAATTCCGGCACTTCGCGGGTCATCTGTTCCGCTTCGAGTTGTTGAATGATGTTGCTCATCAAAATGGTCCCCTAAAAACAAACGTATCACGTCTCGTCCGAACGCCCCTGTTCAGCGAGAAATTCTTCCAGCGCCGCCTTTTGGTCAGCGCCCAGGGCTTGCCGGTCGATCAAGTCGGGCCGACGCAGCCAGGTTCTACCCAGAGCCTGCTTCGCCCGCCAGTGGGCGATCCTGCCGTGATCCCCACTGAGCAGGACCGCCGGCACCCGTCGCCCCTCAAACACCTCGGGCCGGGTGTAGTGCGGGCAATCGAGCAGCCCATTACTGAAGGAGTCCTGCTGCGCCGATGCCTGGTCGCCCAGCACTCCTGGCAACAGGCGGGCCACCGCGTCGATTACCACCATCGCGCCCAGCTCGCCGCCGGAGAGCACATAGTCACCAATGGACAGCTCTTCATCGACACAGGTTTCAATCACCCGCTCATCGACCCCCTCATAACGCCCGCAAAGCAGAATCAACGCCGCTTCGCCGGCGAGCCGCTCCACCTGGTGCTGATCAAGCCGGCGCCCCTGCGGCGACAGGTAGATCACCTTCGCACCTGGCAGGGCCGCTCTGGCATCCTTTAGCGCCGCTACCAGCGGCTCCACCTTCATCAGCATTCCCGGACCACCGCCGTAGGGGCGGTCATCCACAGTCCGATGCCGGTCATGGGCATAGTCGCGCGGGTTTCGCAAGCTCAGTGCCAGCGCGCCCCCCTCCGTCGCGACCCGAGGCATGCCGAAACGGCCAACCTGCTCGACCAGCTCCGGAAAAAGGGTGATCACCTCAATTTGCATCGGTCGATCACTCAAAACGCCGGGTCCCAGTCCACCTCGATACGGCCGGCATCCAGGTCGACACGCCGCACCGCATGACCGACCGTGAACGGGATCAGTCTTTCGCGCTCACCCTGCACCACCATCACGTCGTTCGCGCCGGTTTCGAACAGCCCTGCCACATCGCCAAGCGGCTCCCCGTCGAGATTGACCACCTCGCAACCGATCAGGTCGCGCCAGTAATATTCGCCCGGTGCCGGTGGTGGCAGATCGGCAGCCGAAATGCGAATGGTCGCGCCGGCCAGTGCTTCGGCTTCGTCACGGTCGGTGACTTCCTCGATGCGGGCCACCAACCCCTTGCCTTGACGCCGGACTCCCCGCACGGTCACCGACCTCGCGCTACCGTTATCGTCAAGTAGCCAGCGCCGGTATCGACCGATCGCCTCGGTCGGGCGGGTACTGGAGTGGATTCTCAGATCACCGCGTACGCCATGCGCACCCAGCACATGACCCAGCTCGACCCACTCCTCACCTGGCTGGCCCGCTTCCACGCCTGAATCCTGACTAATCATGATCGTCGGCACCCAGTCGCGGGGCGCGGGCAACTCAGGCCGCGTCGCTGCCAGCTGCAGACTTGGCGTTTTCCTTGAGCAGGCTGGCAACGCGGTCGCTCGGCTGCGCGCCACGCTCCAGCCAGTGACTCAGGCGGTCGTTGTCCAGACGCAGGCGCTCTTCCTGACCCCGGGCAACCGGGTTGAAAAAACCCAGACGCTCGATATAGGAGCCGCTGTCACGGGCATTACGGCTGTCAGTGACGACAACGTGATAAAAAGGACGCTTCTTTGAGCCGCCACGGGCAAGACGGATGGTTACCATGCTTTTCAATTAACCTTATTTGTTCAGACAGACGGGCCGGGCATCGACCGCGCCACAGAAATCCAAGGCGCGTGATTGTACTTGACCTGAGAAAAAAATAAATAGTCTGGTCAAAAAAGGTTTTGACCAGACTGGCGTTTTCGGGCCGGCAGGATGCCGGTGACCGTGAAACTTCTTAGGAAATCTCGAAAAACCGCATCCCTGTGGTTTTTCGAGGTACCCCTTAGTGGTACGGATGCCGCAACACGATGGTTTCGTCCCGCTCGGGGCCGGTGGAGATGATATCAACCGGCACGGCGCAAACCGCCTCGATGCGCCGAATGTACGCACGGGCGTTTTCCGGCAAATCTTCGATACACTTGACTCCGACGGTGGCATCCTGCCAGCCCGGCAACTCCTCGTACACCGGAATGCAGGCCTCGAATGCCTCGGCACCCATCGGGGGCGTCGCCACCTCGCGACCGTCCACCTGATAGCCAACACAGATTCGAATGCTGTCCAGGCCGTCGAGCACGTCTAGCTTGGTCAGGCACAGGCCGCTGATGCTGTTGATTTGCACCGCCCGGCGCAATGCCACGGCATCGAACCAACCGCAACGGCGCGCCCGGCCGGTGGTTGAGCCGAACTCGTGCCCTTTCTCGGCCAGATGGTTGCCGACCTCGTCATCCAGTTCGGTCGGGAAGGGGCCGGCACCCACACGGGTGGTGTAGGCCTTGGTGATCCCCAGCACGTAATCCAGTTGCAGCGGGCCGACACCAGCACCGGTACTCGCCCCACCGGCAGTGGTGTTCGAGGAGGTCACATAGGGGTAGGTGCCGTGATCAATATCCAGCAGCGTGCCCTGGGCGCCCTCGAACATCAGGTTGGCACCCTCCTCGCGCAAGCCATGCAGCAATTCCGGCACGTCGATCACCATCGGCTTGAGCACCTCGGCCTGAGCCAGCGTGGTGTCGAGCACCTGCTGGAAGTCGATGGTGTCAGCCTGAAAGTAATGACGCAGCACAAAGTTGTGATAATCCAGCACTTCGCCGAGTTTGGCGGCCAGCCGCTCGCGGTGGAAGATGTCCGCCAGCCGGATCGCGCGGCGCGCCACCTTGTCCTCGTAGGCCGGGCCGATGCCACGGCCGGTGGTACCGATGGCGGCCTTGCCGCGCGCCTTCTCGCGGGCCAGATCCAACGCCACGTGGTATGGCAGAATCAGCGGGCAGGCTTCGGAGAGCTTCAACCGCTCTCGCACCGGCACGCCCCGTGACTCCAGCATCTCGATTTCCTTGAGCAGCGCCTCGGGAGACAGCACGACGCCGTTGCCAATCACACAGGCCACGCCCTCGCGGAGCACGCCGGAGGGAATCAGGTGCAGCACCGTCTTTTCCTCACCGATCACCAGTGTGTGACCGGCATTGTGCCCGCCCTGGAACCGAACGACCGCTCCCGCCTTTTCCGTCAGCAGATCAACGATCTTGCCCTTGCCCTCGTCGCCCCACTGGGAGCCGAGCACGACTACACTTTTTCCCATTTCAGTTCTCTAAAACCAACCATGAATCGTTTTTACGGACCAGCCGGCGGCCCGGCACATCCGCCGGCACCTCACCCGGGTCCAGCCAGCGGACAACCTGTTCGCCCTGTTCGCGCAGGGCGCCTATGGCCTCGTCCAGACCAGGGGCGTCCAGGTCGCCGGGGGCGTGAATCACGCTGGCCGGCGATGACGCTACCGCCCCGCCCGCCAGCCGCATCAACTGCCNCAGATCCGCCGAAAACCCGGTGGCCGCCCGCGCACGACCGAACACCTCGCCTATCTCGTCATAGCGTCCGCCACGGGCAATTTCCCGCCCGGCACCTTCGACATAGGCGGCAAACACCAGTCCGGTGTGATAGTGGTAACCGTGCAGCTCGGCCAGGTCGATCTGTAGCCGCGCCTCGGGATAACGCCGACCAATCACCTCGGTCACGCGCTCGATCCGCTTCAGTGCGGCCAACAGCGCCTCATCGCCGTCGTTAAGCAGCTCACGGGCACGGGCAAGCGTGGTCGGCTCGCCATGTAGCCGGCCAAGGGCGGCAAACTGGGCGCGCGCCGGCTCTTCAACCTGCCAGTCCGCCAGTACCTGATCGATCTCCGGCAGTGCCTTGCGCTGTAGCATGTCAAGCAGCTGACGCTCCTTGCCCTCATCCAGACCGGCCCGGTCGGCAATCGCACGGAACACGCCGACGTGGCCGATATCAATCACTGGATTGGCAATGCCGGCTCGTGCCAGCGTGTCGATCATCAGGCCCAGCATTTCGATATCTGCCGCCGGGCCATCATGACCGAACAGCTCGGCACCAACCTGCATCGGGCTGCGACTGCCACCAAAGCCGTCCGGCATGGTCCGCAGCACCGTGCCCAGATAGCACAGCCGGGTCACGTCCTGCTGACGCAGACTGTGCGCATCGATGCGGGCCATCTGCGGCGTCATGTCCGCCCGAATACCCATCAGGCGCCCGCTGAGCCGGTCGGTCACACTGAAGGTGAGAAGATCAAGGTCTTCGCCCGTGCCGGTCAGCAGCGAGTCCACGAATTCGACCATGGGCGGAATCACTAGCCCGTACCCGCAGGCGGCGAAGTGATCCAGCAGCCTGCGCCGCAATGCCTCGACCGCCCAGGCCTCCTCGGGCAGCACTTCCTCGATGCCGGCTGGCAATTCCCANCGTGTCTTGCTCATCAGTTGTTCCGATTCATCATTTTTGATGGGAGATTGGCGCCCAACAGGCCCCAGGAGCCTGTCGGGTATTCTGCGGTAGATCGCGTTTTAGTCCGACAGATTCCTAGCCCCGAAGCCACCAGAGCAGCAGCAGGCCGATCACGATCAATACCAGCCCAGTCAGACGCAGCGCTTGATCGGGCAGCTCGGCAAGTTGCTGCACCGTATTTCGGTAGCCCCGCGGGCTGACAAACGGCAAAAGGCCCTCGATGATCAACACGAGGGCCAGGGCCATCCATATTTCGGCAGGCATAGCGCGCTGTCAGCTGATCAGGGAAGCGACGGCAGGACGCTGCCCCGGGCCGCGGCGTCGCCCTGCGCACCGACTTCTTCCCGGCCTGTCGGCGCCACGCCGGACTGATTCTGAAAGAAGCGGAAGAAGCTGCTATTCGGCTCAAGCACCATCATGTTGTCGTGACCGGCAAAGGCGGTCTTGTAGGCATTGATGCTGCGGTAGAACTCGAAGAACTCCCGGTCACGATTAAAGGCCCCTGCGTAGATCTCAGCCGCACGGGCGTCACCTTCACCACGCAGCAGCTCGGCTTCGCGGTTGGCTTCGGCGATGATCTCGACCCGCTGACGCTCGGCATCCGCCGTGATGCGACGTGCCTGCTCCTGACCCCGCGAGCGAACCGCGCTGGCAACCGCCGCACGCTCCTGCTCCATCCGGGCGAAGACCGACTGGCTAACCTCGGTGGGCAGCTCAATGCGCATGATGCGCACGTCAATCACCTCCAGACCCAGACCGGAAATATCGTCATTGGTGGCGACGATGACATTGCGCATGAACAGATCCCGGTCACCCGAAACCACCTCGGGGATGGTCCGNGCACTGATCTGGCTCTTCATGCCATCCTTCACGATCTGGTCGATNCGGACNACCGCCGCGCGCTCGTCGCCCCGGGTCGCCCGGTAGTAGGCCGCCGCGTCGGTGATGCGCCACTTGATGTAGTAATCGACGATCAGGTTTTTCTTCTCACTGGTGAGAAAGCGATCCGGCGGCGTCGCCACCGTCAAGATGCGCTGATCGAAGGTCTTGACGTTATTGATGAATGGCAGCTTCCAGTGCAGGCCCGGCGGAATTTCGGTCTTGACGATTTCACCGAGTCGGAACTGGATGCCGGTCTCGTATTCTTTGACGGTATACACCGACATGGAACCCAGGAACACGGCCACGGCGGCGACGGGAATGATCAGATTGAAGGCAGCCATCAGTTACTTCCCCTCGTACGTGAATCAGTGCGCTGCGGCGTGGTATTGCGGTTCGCGGGGGTGCCCGGGCTGGGAACGGCAGCCGGCGGCAGCAGTGACGGTACCGCCGCCTGAGCGCCTGCGCGGCTTTCCATCAGCTTGTCGAGCGGTAGGTACATCAGGCTGTTGCCACCCTGCACGTCCATGAACACCTTACTGCTGTTGCCCAACACCTCGGTCATCGCATCGATGTACAAACGCTCGCGGGTTACTTCCGGCGCGCGCTGGTATTCGGTGAGCAGCGCCTCGAAGCGGGCCGCCTCACCTTCGGCGCCCAGGGTCACGCGGGAGCGATAACCACGCGCGTCCTCGACGATCTGGGCTGCTTCACCACGGGCTTGCGGCACGATGCGGTTGGCATGGGCCAGTGCTTCGCTGATAAACCGCTGCTCATCTTCCCGCGCACGGATGGCGTCCTCGAAGGCCGGTTGCACGGCTTCAGGCGGCTGCACATCCTGCAAGTTGACCGACTGTACCTGCAAACCGGTTTCGTAGCCGTCGAGCAGCTCCTGCATGCGAGTGCGCACCGCCGCCACCAGTTCGACCCGCCCTTCGGTCAGTACGTAGTCCATGTTGTTGGCGCCAATGACTTCGCGCATCGCGCTTTGCATGACATCCTGCAACGTGCTGTCGGGGTCGCGCACGTTGAACAGGTACATCATCGGATCATTGACGTTGAACTGGGTAGCCAGCGCCACCTCGACGATATTCTCATCGAGCGTCAGCACCGGCATCCGCAGACGGCGGTCGCGGTATTCATCGACATCCACGATCTGAACTTCATGCACCGGATAGGGAATAAACCAGTGAGGTCCCGGCATGGACGTCTTGCTGTACTTGCCGAACTGCGTGACCACGCCGCGCTGACCCTCATCGACGATATAAATGCCGGTCGCCATCCAGATACCAAAGGCCACCGCAACAATGCCGCCGATGCCCTTGGCGCTCAGGCCGCCGCCCCCGCCGCCACCAAAGACGCCACCGACCTTCTTGGCCATCTTGCCAAAGGTGTCGTCCAAGTTGGGGCCAGATGAGCCGCCTCGTGAGTTGTTCCACGGGTCTTTGTCTCGCCCGCCACCCGGTTCGTTCCAGGCCATGATTGTGTTACTCCGGTTTGAATGCCGTAATGCGGTCGGTGGCCCAAGACACATCCCGGGCCTTCATCGTATTGGCCAGCGGCAGAACCATCAGCCAATACGATCATGAAAACCACGTTGCGGAACGACCCCGCAACGCAAGAACCTGGGGCATCCCTGACCACGCGGTTCGGTCAAGCGCGCCAAAGTGTAGGGATTCCGGCCCATTCGGGCAAGCCGCCCCATCCGTCAGCCAAATTTCAAAAGCCGGCTCAAAAAGCCCCGCCCATGGCATTTCCCAAGGGCGCAATTCAAGGAGCCTCCGCCGCGCACCCAGCCATTTCAAGCACTTGCAAGCACATCTTACCGGAACACAGCAACCCCACAAGGCATCCCGAACGCGCTTTCAAGATACCCTAAAGTTGGGAGGCGAGCTGCGGCTCGTGCTTGCAAAGCTGGTTCCAGCGGGCTTCCGGCAAACGAATATCCATCTGCCAGAGGCCGTTTTCGTCCAGCGATTCGCTGACCACGGCGCCTGCCTCGATCAACCGTGCACGCAGACGGCCTTCACTGGCAGGCAGGGCCACATGGCGCTCGACGGTGCGGGGGCGCAGTCGCTGCGCCACCGCCTCGAACAATAAATCCACCCCAACGCCATCCCGGGCGGAAAGCCACACTCGTTGCGGCAGCCTTTCGGCATCGCGGTCGATCCGCGGCGCCACGTCGAGCCGATCAATCTTGTTCATCACGATCAGGCGGGGCATCTCACCAGCGCCAATGTCAGCCAGCACCTGATCAACATCCTCAAGCTGGCGGATATGCTCGGGGTCGGCGGCGTCCACCACCAGCAACAGCAGATCCGCCTCCAGCGTCTCCTCCAACGTGGAGCGAAACGCAGTGACCAGATCATGCGGCAGATGCCGGATGAAACCGACCGTATCGGCAATCACCGCCGGCATGCCTGNCTCAAGCTCCACCCGGCGCAAGGTGGTATCCAGGGTGGCAAACAATTTGTCCGCCGCGTAGATCCGCGCCTCGGTCAGGGTATTGAACAGCGTCGACTTGCCGGCATTGGTATAGCCGACCAGCGACACGGTCGGTATCTCGGAGCGCTGCCGCCCCTTGCGCCCCTCGTGACGCTGACGCCGCACCTTGTCGATGCGCGCCCGGAGCTGGGCAATCCGGCCGTTGATCAGGCGCCGGTCCATCTCAAGCTGGGTTTCACCCGGCCCGCGCAAACCGATCGAACCGCCCCGCTGGCGCTCCAGGTGCGTCCAGCCGCGCACCAGTCGGGTGGACAGATGCCGCAGCTGGGCCAGCTCGACCTGTAGCTTGCCCTCATGGGAACGGGCGCGCTGCGCAAAAATATCCAGAATCAGCCCGGTCCGGTCGATCACCCGGCACTTGAACAGCGCCTCCAAGTTACGCTCCTGAGACGGGCTGAGCGTATGATTGAAGATGACCAGCTCGGCCTCTTCGGCGGCAACCAGTGCCGCAATTTCCTCGGCCTTGCCACTGCCGACAAACAGTTTGGGGTCGGGGTTCTGCCGCGTGACGGCCAGGGCCCCAACCACTTCGGCGCCGGCGGAGCGAGCCAGTTCGTGAAACTCGCTCTCGTCCTCGACACTCTGCGCGCAGCCGGTGTCAATATGCACCAATACCGCTCGCTCCCCCCCGGAATGCCGCTCGAAAAACTGCATCGATCAGGCAGCGGTCCCGTTGCCGTCACCTTCGTCGGCCGGGATATCCAGCTTGACCGGACGCGAGGGCACGATGGTGGAGATCGCATGCTTGTAGACCATCTGGCTGACAGTATTTTTCAGCAGCACGACAAAGTTGTCGAACGAGTCGATCTGCCCCTGAAGCTTGATGCCGTTGACCAGATAAATGGACACTGGAATACGCTCGCGACGCAGTGCATTAAGAAAAGGCTCTTGCAGAGCTTGACCTTTTGCCATGGGGCATGATCTCCGTATTTGATTTTTCGAAATTTCCTAAGGCTTGCGCCCGCCCGGCGCAATAAAACCGGGCGCGCGCGTCCTCATTGCCTGACCGATGCACAAGAAACCGGCGTTCCATCGGAATCGGCGCTGAAGAGGCTCGATACTTTATCACAGTATAAGTTCAGCGGCCCCAGGAGCCTGTCGGACTTTGGCTGCGCCGACGACGCCGGTGGGGCAGCGGCCGCGCTTTTCCCTGATTTCTCGTTACATAAAACCACCATAAGGGCGCCTAGAAATTATGAAAAATGCCTCAAATCAACCTCGCCTTGCCCCCCGGTCAAGCCCGACAGGCTGCCAACCCAGGAGCGGATCACCTCAATATAGGCATTCGGATCGAGGTTTTCACTGACCAGCCGATCATCAGCCGGCTCTGTACGCAGCCAGGTCAGCTGCCGCTTGGCGAACTGACGGGTTGCATTGATGACTAGCTCCCGCATGCGCTCGCGGTCATACCCGCCCTCCAAATACCCCCAGACCTGCCGGTAGCCCACCGCCCGCATCGCGGGTAGGTCGACACTCAGATCCGGTCGGGCACGCAGGCGCGCCACTTCCTCGACAAAGCCCTCCGCCAGCATCCGGTCAAACCGCAGCGCAATCCGCTCGCGCAGGCGCGGACGATCCACCGGCGCAAGCACCACGCGGCGAACCTGATGGGTGGCCGCCAGCCCACCTTGCCGACCGCGAGCCTGCAACCGGCTCAAGGGCTCGCCGGTTGCGTACCAGACCTCCAGCGCCCGACCGATCCGCTGTGGATCATTCGGATGAATCCGGGAACCGGCCTCGGGGTCGACCCGACAAAGCGTTGCGTGCATGGCCGACCAGCCCTCTCTTGCCCCCTGCTCACGCACCCGCTCGCGAATGGCCGGGTCGGTATCCGGCAGCTCGGAAATGCCATCAAGCAATGCCCGGAAGTACATCATGGTACCGCCCACCAGCACCGGCAGACGACCCGCCGCCAGTGAGGCCTGGATACATTGGCGGGCATCGTCGCGAAACCGCGCCACCGAGTAGCTTTCAGCCGGATCAAGAATATCGACCAACGCGTGCGGAAAGGCCGCCAGCGTGGCGGTATCCGGCTTGGCGGTGCCAATATCCATGCCTCGGTAGATCATGGCCGAGTCAACACTGATCAGATCGACCGGCAGCGCCCGCGCCAGCGCAATAGCCAGATCAGTCTTGCCGGAAGCAGTCGGCCCCATCAGGGCCAGCACCGGGGCGTTCGACACATCGACACGCATTCACTGCCCCCGCATGAACAGACGGTCGAGGTCCTTCATGGAAACCTGCATCCAGGTCGGGCGGCCATGATTGCACTGCCCGCTGCGCTCGGTGGCTTCCATGTCGCGCAGCAGGGCGTCCATTTCCTCGCGCTGCAAGCGCCGATTGGCGCGAATGGCGCCATGACAGGCCATGCGCGAGAGCAGCGCATTGATCCGACGTTCCACGACATCGCTTTGCCCGTCCCGCGTCATCTCGTCGAGCATATCCCGCAGCAGCTGGTCGGCATCGGCATGCCGAAGCGGCGCCGGCAGCTCCCGCACTCGCAGCTGGGTCGGCCCGGCACGATCCACCACCAGCCCCAGCTCGGCAAAAGTGGCCAGCCAGGATTCGGCCTGGTCCGCCTCCGGCTCGGAAACCGATACCGTCACCGGCAGCAACAACGGCTGGCGGGGAACCCGCGAGGCGGCCCAGGCTGCCTTGAGCTTTTCATAGGCGACCCGTTCGGCGGCAGCATGGGCATCCACGATCACCAACCCCTGTGCGTTCTGGGCAATGATGTACACCCCGTGGACATGCGCCAGAGCATGCCCGAGCGGAAGGTCGCCATCCGCCGCCAACGAGACCGCCTCCGGCGCAACCGGCGCCGGGCGCGCATCTCGCAGCGCGCTGTCCAGCAGCGCCCCATAGGCCCGCCCGGACTCCCGCGCGGACGACGGATGGTTGGCCAGGGCAAACCGGTACTGGCGCTGGCTGGAATCCAACTGCGGCGAAGCGACCCGCTCGGAGGCAGGCACCGCCGGGGAGGGGGGGGAGATGGCCGCTGGCGGCGATCCGCCCGCTACCGGCTGCGGGACCGACCGCGCCAGCAGCCGGCTGAGGGCGCTGAACAGAAAATCATGCACCATGCCGGACCGGCGAAAACGCACTTCGGTCTTGGCCGGGTGAACATTGACATCAACCTCCGCCGGGTCCAGTGAAAGCGATAAGACGAAGGCCGGGTGGCGGGAATAATGCAGCACGTCGGCGAAGGCGCGGCGCACCGCGTGGGCAATTACCCGGTCCCGCACCACCCGTCCGTTGACATAGAAAAGTTGCTGATCGGTGCCGGCGCGCGAAAACGCCGGCCGCGCCACCCAGCCAGTCAGGCGCATGCCGGAGGCCTCGTGCTCAAGCGGTATTGCATGCGCCATGAACCCCTCCCCCAACGCCGCCTTGAGGCGCGCGACCCGCCCGGACTCGCTCGCCGCAGCGGGCAGGTCGAGCACGCGCCGGCCATTGTGGGTCAGTCGCAGCGCAACATCGGGATGGGCCAGCGCGATCCGCCGACAAAACTGGTCGATATGCCCGAACTCAGTCCGCTCGGCCTTGAGAAACTTGCGCCGGGCCGGCACATTGAAAAACAGATCGCGAATCTCGATGGTGGTCCCAACCGGCTGAGAGGCCGGGCGTGGCTCGCCCGGCGCGCCGCCCTCGGCCAACACTTCCCAGCCGTGCTCGGCTTCCTGATGACGGGACCTCAAGCGCAGCCGGGAAATCGAGGCCATGGAGGCAAGCGCCTCGCCGCGAAAGCCGAAGCTGGCCACTGCCTCAAGCTCCTCGATACCGCGAATCTTGCTGGTGGCGTGGCTGGTCAATGCCAGCGCCAGGTCATCGCAGTCAATCCCCACCCCGTCATCGCGCACCCGAATCAACCGGGCGCCGCCGGACTCGACCTCGATCTCGATCCGGGCGGCGCCGGCATCGAGGCTGTTCTCCACCAGCTCCTTGACCACGCTGGCGGGCCGCTCGACGACTTCGCCGGCGGCTATCTGGTTGATCAGGGTATCGGGAAGACGCTGGATGCGTCGCATGAGCGCACGACCGGGAATCTGGACAAGAGGCTCATTTTCCCGGTTGACGAAGTCAGGTCAAGGGCTCAGGCCATCGCATAGCGGGTGCCACTCGGCGCCCGGTCGGCATAGTAACTGTGAATGCCCTTGAGCACTGCCTCGGCCACCGACTGCTGATAAGAGGCCGTGCGCAGCCGACGCTCCTCGGCCGGATTGGAGATGAATGCGCTCTCGACCAGAATCGAGGGAATATCCGGCGAGCGCAGCACCGCAAAGTTGGCCTGTTGCACATCGGATTTGTGCAGATGAGCAACGCCGCCGAGCGAGCGCAGCACACGGTCACCCAGATCGAGGCTGTTTTCAAGGGTGCGGCTTTGCGCCAGATCAAGCAGCACCGACGCCACCACCTCGTCCTGGTGGGCAATCGAGGCCCCCCCGACGAAATCCGCCGCGTTCTCCCGGCGAGCCAGCCAGCGAGCCGCCTCGGAACTGGCGCCACGCAGGGACAGGCAGTACACCGAGGCCCCGCGCGCGGACTGCCGGTGGAAGGCATCGGCGTGCATGGAAACAAACAGGTCAGCACCCTGCCTTCTGGCAATATTGGTCCGCTCGCCAAGGCTGATAAAGGTGTCGGAGTCCCGAATCATAACCGGCTTGAGTCCCCGCTCCGCCGCGATCAGGTCGCGAAGGCGACGGCTCATCTGCAACGCGATATCTTTTTCGCGGGTGCCGCCCGGCCCGACCGCACCCGGATCACGCCCACCATGACCGGGGTCGATGGCGATGACCAGATCACGAAAAGTCGAGGACTCGGGCACNGCCCGTGGCGCGCGCTCGACGTCACGCGGCGCGCTGGCGATCACCAACCCCGAGCCGTGCGGAATATCCACCACTAACCGATGGCCGGCACCATCACCCGGCGGCAACAGCAATACGCGGGGCGTCACCTTCTCGCGCACGTCGAACACAATCCGCAGATCATGGCCGTTGCGGATACCAAAGCGGACATTACTGACCACCGACCCTGTCGGCACGCTGCTGGCGACACCGGAAGACAGACGGGAGCCGGTCAGATCCACCACCACCCGGTTCGGTCCTTCAAGCGTGAACGCACGATGATCGGCGGGGCCGTCAAGGTCGAACACGAAACGGGTTGCCTCCTCGCTTGCGGAGGAACGCACCGCCCGAACCAGGTTACCCGCCCAGGCCCAGGCAGGCAGCAGCAGCCCGCTGCCCCCCGCGACAAGCTGGGTCAGAAACCGGCGACGCTTGTAAAGGCGATTGTCTTGGCTGTCGGAACTCATGGCGCTCATCTCCGATCATGTGCGTGTTAGGAACCCGCAGGCTCGACACAATACCGTCGCTCTCACTGAATCGACGCACTTCCACACTAAATTTTTCACACTACGCGCCATTCTTCAAGAATTTTAACAAGATAGCGAAAAAAGCTAGAATCAACCCAACCCAAAATCAACAACATCAAGGGGCCAGAAAACCAAAAAGCGCAACATATAGTGCCGTGGCACCAACGCAACAGCCCCAAAGGGCCGCGACGACTAAACCCCTTTTAAATCAAATGGATGCAAACTTTATCTTGAAAATCAATCAGTAAGCAACGGCAAGCTTTGCAGCCAGAGCCGCCCCCGCTCGGTGAAGGCCTCCAGCATCACCTCACGCCCCTCGCCCTCGATCGCCAATGTGATTTTCAAATCCGGCTCCGGCACGAAGCCCAGCCCCCGCTCGGCCCACTCAACCAGCAGTAACGCCTCACCGACCTCGTCCCGCACACCCAGGTACTCGACCTCCTCCGGGTCACCCAGCCGATACAAATCCATATGCAGCAGACGACGCCCATCGACCTCGTAGGGCTCCATCAGCGTATAAGTGGGACTACGGATTGCCCCGGTCACGCCCAAGGCACGCAAGAACCCACGCGCCAGCGTACTCTTGCCGGCACCCAGCGGGCCTTGCAGATAAATGCAGCCAGCGCCACAAACCGCCCGAGCCAGCGCCTGGGCCAGCGCGTCCGTCCGCAGCTCGTCGGGCAACCCCATCCGCCGTGCGCTCATGACAGCCGCCCGTTCAGACCACGCCGGATGCCGGCAAACAGATCGGCAGCCAACAACCCCAGCTCGCCCTGCTCGGCTGCCTGCGCATCGGCGGCCTCGGCATGGACCCGCACGCCGCGCCGAGCCGCCTCGACCGGCTCCAGCCCCTGCGCGATCAGACCGGCGATTACCCCGGTGAGCACATCCCCCATGCCGCCGCTNGCCATGCCGGGATTGCCGGCCGGGCATACCGACACGCTGCGGTCATCCGCCACCAGGGTGCCCGCCCCCTTGAGCACCACTACCCCGCCATAGGCCTGCTGAAGACGCCGAACCATCGCGGGACGATCAGCCTGCACATCGGCCACCTGCACATCAAGCATNAAGGCCGCCTCCCCCGGATGAGGCGTGAACACCACATCCGATCGGGCCGAGCGATTATTGCCGATCAGTCGCAGCGCGTCGGCATCCACCACCATCGGCAAGTGGATCTTCAGGGCCTGACGCAGCAGTGTCATCGCCCAGGCGTCCTGCCCAAGCCCCGGCCCGAGCGCAAGCACGTCCACCCGCCCAAGCAAGCGCAGCAGGGCCCGCTCCTCAGCGACGGCATGCACCATCAACTCCGGCCGGCCCAGATTGAGAAACGCTGCGTGACTGGGGTGGGTTGCCACCAACACCTTGCCGGCCCCCGCTCGCAGGGCCCCCTCGCCCGCCAGCCGCGCCGCGCCGCTCATGCCCTGATT
>JGI26787J52750_100030_pt1 | contig 17894 bp, 26 predicted proteins | sample WilGeyfunne61714_FD_52750 | JGI IMG/M metagenome (IMG submission 52750)
TTTTTGTCTTGGAACTCTTAAATAGAGAAGAAAGCTTTGCATGTTTTCGACAAAGGTTAAGGAACTTATATGTGGGGGTGAAACTTCCATCTACTATTACAATTGAAAATGGTCGTATTCAGGATAGATAACTCTTATATTATAGTTATTATAATATTTTTTGTGGTGTTTTTTTATGACTATACAGGTTTCATATCAGAATATCTTTTCTGCCCTTTTAAAGTCTATTTTATGGGAAAAACTGACCTGGAGAATACACAAAGAAATAGGCTCTTTAGGGAAGCTTATAGCAATTTCAAGGATTTTGTGAGGGATTTGTTACCATTGATCAATAAAGAGATGGGAGTTAGTGAAATAGAAGACCTCCTGAGAAAATTGGAAGATTACCGGTTACAAGTGAAATCAAGAACTTACTTGAAATAGAGGCTAGGATAGAGTCAGTTAAAGTCAAAAGGCTAATGGATGTAACAGAAAAAAAAACGGCGAGGATATCATAGAATTCATAACAATCCCTAGTTTAAATAGGAAAAAGATAAGAATATATGGCGATTTATATGAAAAAAGAACTTCTAAAAAAATGTGAGAATATAGACGATCCAAATATCATAAACACATATAAAGTACTCCTAGAGTTGATGGATAAAAAGAAGGTTAAAGTGGAAGAAAAAGAAGAAAGCTACCTTGAGAATAGTCGAAAAGATAAAAACCATCAGACATCCCAAGAGTGCTGGAATTCGCCCTTAAAATAAAGTAGAGATATAAAAGACCCTGAGATCAAGAATAAAGCCAGTAAAACTTATAAGAGCCATAGAAATGAGCTAAAACCGTCTACCCCTAACCTTTTTTATATCGAATATAGCAGTATCTGCCACGGCCATAACAGCCATAACACCTGCCTGTATAGGATCAGTAACTACAAGATCCGCCTTTTCTGTGACACTACCAGGCATGTTAAGGCTTATAACAATAATATCCTGCTCTTTTTTAATTTTTTCCACAACCTCGCTTATTTCACCACCCATAAGAGAACCGGCCAATACCAAAGCACCAACCCTCGGAAGCCTCCCAACAGCCAAAACAGCCTCAGCAAGTTCCTTTTCACCAACGAGTGGTATTGTGTCGACGCTTATCCTCTCACCTCTTATATTGTGCCTATCAGCTTCGCTTATAGCGCCCATGGCAACCTGTGAAACCTGCGCCCCGCCCCCAATGATTATTATACGCTTTCCATAGATATCTTCAAGTGGCCTGTGAACATCAACATTCAATACGCTTTCAAAGGATTTCAAATCCTTGATAAGCCCCTCTAAATCCTCCACATCTTCTAATTCCATGTAGATAGATCCTAATCTATCCTCTTCCACGTAAAGGTAGGCATAGCTTATATTTATACCCTTCTGGGCCATCATCTCAGTTATCTCACTGAGAACTCCCGGCCTTTCAACAGTTTTTATACTAATAGCAGTTACAACCATGATATCCTATTCTAATTTGGATTTCTCCCTCTTCCATAGGCTGAGGTAATTATCCCCATACTCTACTGGAGTTATCCTAAGTCCAAGTTTTCTGTGTTCTTCAATCCAATCCTCATCAAAGACTGGAACCTCTATTTTTATGTGTTCATCAGTCGGATTCACAACTATGAGATTCCTGTATGGGAAATCCCATTCTACTATGTATCCTCCAAGGCTTATAATATGATGAGGTCTTATAACCATCTTCATCTATACTCAACCCCCCCTTATGAATGCTGCCAAGAGCGCCACAACACCGAGTATCGTCGCCCCGAATGTCACAGGATAAAATTGCTTAAATGTGAAGATTGGAGCAAAAGCGCTGAAAGAAGCCATTAGCATTGGGAACAACACGGCCACGAGGATATTAACAAGTATGCCCCAAGTGAGTATGCTTGGTGGCACGCCCAAAAACAATACTGAAAATAGCGTGGCAAGTGTGAACATGAGAAAACCCCTCATTATATAAACTANTGCACGCCACTTGGCAGCATACTCCATGTATGGTCCCTCAATGACATCTGCCTTCGCCTTTAAAATGACAAATGGATACTCATTAAGGAGTATCATGTATCCTATAAAAAATACTATAGCCCCAATTACACCAGCTGCTGAAAAAAGTATTGGACCATGAACCTGCTGATAAACTACTATATCCCCTAGTGATATGCTCCCACTGATAACCGCTGGGACGAACAATACGATATATAATGGGAACGACCCGAATGCTATTAATCTGAATGCTCTCATGGCACTTATATCCTCTAGGAAGCTTCTCTGCACATTAGGGTGCTTAGCACCCTTGGCGAGGTCTGGGAATGGCATCCTAAGGGACATGACAGACTTTGAAAGGGAGCCCATGAAAACATATATGACCTCTTCTATTTTCAAGAAACCCACAATTGCAACTATACTTGCAAAAGCCCCCAGCTGATAAGTTTCAGGGACTGTGAAAAGGAATATAAAAAGCACAGATAACAATCCGATAANTGGTAATGAATTGTATAATCTTGGCAATGGTGAATATGGCCTTATGGTCTGCTTAAAAAAGAACTTCAATGGGGCCATTATACCTGGACTAGAGATAGGTGGGCCTATTCTCTGCTGAACCCGTGCATGTATCAGTTTTCTTTCAAGGCCGGGGAGCCACAAGCTAATTATGAATCCGATAATGATCGTCCCAATGACGCCTACACTAGAATACATTATGATCACCTTCTCTTTATTATTTCTATTGCACGATCTGTGCAAGCGAAGCAAGGATCGCACTGCACTATCCCAAGTTGAGCGTCTGTTATGTGATGGCCTATAAGCGCATATTGCATGGCACCTATATTAGCTATTGAAGGTGTTCTAATCACAACATTTCTAACCCTACCATCCTCGAGGGCGTAAGAATGGTATAATGTGCCTCTTGGAGCTTCAACATAACTTTTTGTTATATCAGTGTCTTGCATTTCCCAGCTTCTATCCACGACAGCCCCCTCTGGGAGGTTTTTTAGGGCCTGTTTTATTATCTTCGCGGATTCAAAGACTTCGAAGACTCTGACGAAAAGATTAGACTTCACATCACCATCATCTTGTGTGATAACATCAAATTCGAATGGGTCATAGCATTCCATTTCCTTGCGCGTGTCAAATTCCACCCCAGTAGCTCTTAATGTTGGCCCTGTTACCGCTAGTCTAAGGGCGTCCTTTCTGCTGAGAGGACACACGCCAGTTATGCGTGACATTATCATGGTGTCTGATGTGAAACGATCTGCGAACTCTTTCACTTTTCCTCTTATGTAATCTATACCCTCTCTTATTTTCTGGACTTTCATCTCATCTAATTCTGCCCTTGGTCTAATCCCCCCGATGATAGGGACACCATATTGGACTCTGTTGCCTCCTATCATCCTTAGAAGTTCCATTACAGTCTCCCTTATATAAAATAATCTCATGGAGAATGTTTCATGTCCTAGGACCTCGTTACCATGGGCTAAGTATAGAAGGTGGCTATGTATCCTTTCAAGTTCAGCTACTATTATCCTTATATAACTGGCTCTTTCAGGTATTTCAACTTCCAATCCCTTTTCCGCGACTAAAACTGAATTCCACAAGTGCACACCGGAACATATCCCACATATTTTCTCTGTGAGACTATTGGCCTTCTCTACTGGGAGACCTTCCATTATACGTTCAACTCCTCTATGATTGACGCCTACTGTTATCTCAGCGTCTTTAACTATTTCATCTTCCACGAAGAGTCTGACACGGTATGGTTCTATGGCTGCTGAATGGACTGTTCCCATTGTGATCTCAGTTTCTATAACGTTTTTATCCAAATTTTGTCACCCCCATGATTATTTGGCTTCTAGGAGTTTTGGCAGTGCGGACACGGCCCTGGCTAGCACATCCTCTGGTCTCACTGCGCATCCTGGGATCTTGGCATCTACTGGTATTATTTCTTCAACTGGTCCAGCGATTTCTTCTGATGGTATGTCACCATGGATGTTCTTATAAACGCCTCCCATGAGGGCGCATGCACCAGCTGCTATGACAAGTTTTGGTTCAGGTATTGCCTTGTAAATTTCCTTTAATGGTTTTTTGTTTTGTTTGGTCACCGGTCCTGTTACTATGAGTACATCTGCTTCCCTAGGATTCCATGTTAGGAATATTTTATATTGTTCTGCATCATATTTTGGGGAGAACACTGCATTCACGATTTCTATGTCGCAGCCATTGCAGCCACCTGTATATACTAGCATTGCATGGATGGCTCTGGCCCTTGCATATGATTTGATTCCCATTCAATCCCCCACTCACTCTCTTGAAGTTTTTTCACGTTCTAGGATGCTTTTATCTGATAAGAATTGTGTTATGAATTTCAGTTTCTTATCGGGTATTTTGATGGGTTTTTCAATGGCTTCTTTAACATCAAATTCTACAATGCCCACATCGTTTGGGTGTATTGTCCCGGGTTCTCCAAATAAAGCATATGATGGGCAGAAGTCATGACAATAATAACAATAGACGCATTTTTCAGAATCTAGGACTGGTATTTGCCTTTTGATAAGGCCTTCAGCTATCTCGATTGGTTCTTCAAGATCCTTCATTTGGATTGCCTTGGTGGGACAGGCATTTGAGCATCCTCCACAACCAATACATGGAATTTCGGCTACTTTAGGTGTTGGTTCAACTTTTCCCGTGAGTATCTTCTTTCTGAGTTCCATGTCTGTGACTCTATCAGCGGCAAAGAATATTCTTTTGATGTTAGTGTAGGCGCCTTCCAATAGTATCCTTAACAAGTTTTTCATAATATTATCCTCCTTTTATTTAGAGAGGCTGAATTCTCTTTCGAATAGTATGGCCTTGGCTGGGCATATGTTGTTGCATGCTCCACAGTAGATGCACTTGTTTTCATCCACAACTATTCTATTCTCTGGTGTTTTTGTTATAGCGTCCTCTGGGCATGTTTCAATGCAGAGACCACACCTTATACATAATCTGTCATCTATTAGGGTGAATCCATCCTTTATTGTCTTTTTACGCATTGTGGTTTTTGGTATGGCGTCTGTTGGGCAATGTATTCCACATTTTTCGCATAATATGCATTTATCGAAATCTACTTCGATGGAACCCTTCTTGAGGGTTATTGCATCTTTTGGACAAACCTCTGCACAAGTGCCGCAAGATATACAATCCTCGGAGACTGTACCATCCCATTTGACTTTTTGGAAGCTGCGTGCTTCATAAATGTCACAGGATTCTACACATTTTCCACAAGATACACAGTATCCTTTCAGTCTTCCATGAGCCCCGGATCTGAGGGTGCCTACTGGGCAAACATTTAAGCATGGTTTTTCTTCGCATTCTTCACATAATGATGGATCATGGCGTATTTTACCATCCACCATTTTAAGGGCGCCGGTTTCGCATACACTTGCACATAAACCACAGTTTAGACAAGAAACTATAATTCCTTCTAGTTCTTTTTCTGGTTTCCTTATTTGGACAGTGAAATCATCAGTATAGATTGCATTGTTTGGGCATTCTTCCATGCATTTGAGGCATAGTGTGCACTTTTCAGGGTCTATGGTTGTGTCCTTTATAGCCCCAACCGGACAAACATCCTCACATACCCTGCATTCACTGCATAAACCATCTTCTTCCAAATATACAATTATAGCCCCTGTGGGACAATAATATTGGCACCTTTTACATTTGATGCATTTTTCAAGATCTGTTATCACGTTTGTCCTTCCAACCTCCTTCTTTAGGGGCTTTCGCTTTTTGGGTATTTTAACGGCAAAATCCAGGGCCTCGAGGAATTTTAATTGGCGTTCTTCTATAAGGTCGAATGCATCTATGCGTGCATTAACTGGACAAGCTTCCTCACAGAGACCGCATCTGGCGCAGATACCCTCCACGATATCATCTTCTATTTTTATACTGTTAACTGGGCATACGTATTCGCATATGCCACATAGGTTGCATTTTGCCCTGTCAACAACGAATCCACCATACTTGTTTTGTTGTATTGCCTTGTTCGGACATTCTTCGGCGCAAGTGCCACAGGTGATGCAACTGAATGCTTTTCCATCGATTAATCTTATGGCGTCTGTTGGGCACGCTTTTACACATTCACCTATCCCCTCACATTTAGCTGTTGTTATGAACATTGATACTACTCTCCATTTTAGCCTCTTATTATCCTCCCTGCTATTATGCCTATAAAGGCAGCTATGAAACCACTTGCCAATGGTAAATCCTTGTAGTACGGGAATGGGCCTAGTCGCCATGCTATTAAAATCGCGGCTATAAAGATTACAATATAAGATGATATGGGAAATCTCACCTCTTCATCTTCTTTTATCCTTGTTCCGAGGATGAAACCTATCAGGAAGCCGAAGAGGCTTGGACCAATATATAACAATTTGTTTCCCCCATTATTCTCCTTTAAATTCTAGGAAGGTTATGACAACAGCGCTCAAACCCACCAACACCTTCAATCCTATTAATATGTTCAAGTATGGTATTATACCTGCATGTACTGCGTCCGGGTAATTGAAAACACTACTCATGCCTGGTAGGAAATTATATAAGTCCACTCCTATATTGTAGAGGAAGTAACCTGAAAATAGGATGCCGGCCAATCCCAAGAGTATGTAGCCTATGGCGCCTATACTCTCTAATGCTGCCATGAACCTGTGCGTGAATTTGAAAGGCGTCTTCTCAAGCCCATAGACTATTGCACAGAATATGAATCCTGCTGCTATGATCGCACCACCCTGGAATCCTCCCCCAGGGGTTATATGGCCCCCTAGTATTGTTGAGATCCCAAGGCATATTATGAGTATTGATGCTGAGAATGCGAATATTTTAAGTATGGTGCTCATGCCCTATTTCCCTCCAAGTTCTACTTTTCCCCTTCCAAAGATGAGTAATGTTACAATAACCGCTGTAACTAATATTAAAGCTTCTCCAAGGGTATCATATCCTCTCCAGTCGAATACGACAATTGTAACCATGTTAGGGGCTATCCTTGTACCCACATAATTATATATATAACTTATACCAGGATTAAGAACCCTATGAAGGCCTATTATGGTATCAAAGAGCGTGACTCCGAAAATAGCTAATGAAAATGTTGCTATAAGACTTCTGATCCCTTCAGACATTTATATTCCCCCAGTAGAGTAATGTTATCAAAACTCCAAAGGTTAAGATGACATAAAATATCATTTTATGAAAGGAGTCAGTTTGCTCCCTGTGTAAAATGACCACAATAGGAGTCATTGAAAATAACATGAACCCTACCAATAGGAAAAGTACCATTATGTAAACATCTAGTTTCCTTACCATAAGTATCACTAGTAATATAGTGGATACAATGGTGAGTTCAGCTGTTAAAACAGCTGACACGGATATATTCGTTACCCGCGCCTCCATCCTAGTCTTTTTCTCTATCTCCCTTACCTTCCCGATTATGGCATCATATAATGTCATGATCTATCCCTCAACATTATAGCAGTCCATGGATTATGCTCCCAAATTGTGAAGTTGCAAGTTGCGGTAGGATACCGAGTATTGTGCAGATCACCAATAAGATTATCATAGAAAATATTGTAGAAGAAGGTATCCTCTCAGCTTTAACTTCAAGCCCTCTTGGCTCTGGTTTCAAATAAATTGAATAATATGCCTTCATAAAAGTCATGAATGTAACTATACTCAACAATATCATTATAATGGCAAGTTCGGGAAAACCAGCGCTTATAGCAGATTCTATAAGCATCAATTTGCTCTGGAAAACATTAAATGGTGGTATACCTGCCATTATAAAACCTGCTAAGATCATTAGCCCGGCAACACCAGGTCTATACCTTAAAAGACCCCCCAGTTTATCTATTTCACTTATTCCCGTCTGGTAGAGTATCGTCCCAAAGCCAAGGAAAAGACAAGCAGTCACCAACACCTCGTTCACAGCCTGGAAAAGACCTACTGTTATGCTCATAGTAGTCCCCAATCCCAATCCTATCCCAATATAACCTAATTCTCCAACTGCAAGGAAACCTATTAAACGTTTGAAGTCTGTTTGCATGATAGCCATGCTAATACCAAGAGCCATGCCTGCAATAGAAAATATGATAATAGCCCACCTCACAACAGGAATATAATAGAATAATCTAAGTATAATAATGCCCAAGGCTGCAAGAGTGAATACTGAAAACGCTTGGATGAGGGAAGCCGCATGTGGAAGGGCCTTACTGTACAATCCTGACTTTATTGTGTGGAATGGTGGCAAACCTGACCCATATAACCAGCCAAAGATTATTAGACCCGCCGCTGTTAAAAATATTGGATTGCCCTGGCCTATGAGCCCATTCCTCATGGCGAATACCATATCTGATATGTTAACATTCCCTATAACACCCAATAACAGGGCCACGCCCAAGAGTAACATTGGAGCCGCAACACCCCCAAGGAAAAGATACCTTAAAGCCATTTTATAACTTCCCTTGATATTGGAAGAGAGTATGATACCGGCTTGTGAAATAGTAGCTATCTCAAAAAAGACATACAAGTTGAACATGTCATCTGTCAGTAAAATAGCTGTGACAGCTGCTGTGGCCATGAACATTAGGAAAGAGTAAACTCCAGATGGTTTTTTAACCTCGTTTAGTGATGTGAAGATCGCGAAGAACGCTATAATACCCAGTATAAAAATGAATATTCTCTGAGCGCTGGTGAATATGTATGTTATTGCAGGATGGAATTTGACCAAATAAGATCCAGTAATATATGCTGGCAGATACTTTGCTATGGTAGGATTCTCTGCGATTGGTGGGTACCCCCCAAAATAGTAGGCTCCATAACTTGCAATCAATGGGATTATCGGTAATATTATTGCAACGGTCAAAGCCAATATTTTAATCGTTTTATCCTTTTTATGGAGTAAATTCAAAAGTAGACCGCACAAGATTGGCAGTATCACCATCAGGGCAATAAGGGATTTCATATGTTAATCCTCTCCTATCTTTTTAGTCTTCAAGTATCTTTGATGAAAGACTACCATGTCTATGATATAGTATGATTATTATGGCTAACATGACTGCGAGGGTGCTTGCACCGATAACTATACTTGTAAGTACAAGGGCAAATGGCAGGGGATAAGATGCGTTCTGTGCAAACCATGAACTTGACATCCCAGGCATGTAAATATATACTATGCCACCAGGCTTGTAGCCTAGCGTCACCAGGAAAAGGTTAACACCGTCACTTATAAATGAGAGGGCTATCACCTTCTTTATGAGGTTGTCAATGAAGAAGACGCCTATAATCCCGATTAGGATCAGCGCTGCTGCTGTGAAGAATGATGCTAATTGTACTGGTATCATTCCTCCATCCTCCTAGTCTTATAGACTGCGAGTGCAAAGAATACTGGTATTATCGCCGATCCCACGATCGCCTGTGTCAAGGCAACATCAGGGGCTAGTAAAAACTGGTAAAGGAACGCCATGGACGCTCCTGGGACACCTGTTAATATAGCCGCCTTTAGAAGGTCTCTTTGGACTAGTGCCAGTATAGCACCCAATATTATTATGATCATTATCAAGTATTCAATCATGGTTCTCCTCCCCATAATAGTATGCGTTTGCGATTGCATGGGCTGCAAATGGCGCTAATATGAAGTATGTGACTGCGAGAAGCGGCTCATATAATGTTAAAAGTGCGATAATGCATGCGATATCGGCCACGCCGAAGATATGTATCCTCGCATATAAGACCCTAGGTATATCATCCTTAAATCTTAGAATCCCAGCCGCACTTATCAGTAATAGTATTGACGAGATTAATAGAATGGCTGATCTTATTATTATGATAGGATCCAATCTATTCACCCCTTCAGAACCTTTGCAAATGCTATTGTACCTACTGGTCCGAGTAGTACTAGTGCATAGGCAATGTCTCGGCAAAATCCTATACCATGGATTTTATTTATGAGGATGAGTATTGTTGCCACTACAATACTTAATGCTGAAATTCCTACAAGGCCCATTGCTATTGTTTTCCTTGTGGCGATTCTGACTGCTGCGATGATGAATATTGAGAGGGATGCGAGAAAGATATACTCTGATATTAACAGTAGATCCATTTTGGTTCCCCCTATTCGAGCATCTTTTTGATGTAGGGTTCGAATGGTATTATTTCTTCTTTTTCTTTGGGTATTATCGTGGCAACTTTTAATAGTCTTTTTTTTGAGTCGAGGTCTATTGAGAGTGTTCCGGGTGTTAGGGTTATGCTATTTGCGAGTATGGTCTGTGATATTGGACGCTCTAATATTGTTTCAATTTCAACTACTACAGGTTCTATGTTCCCTGTTAAGACCATCTTAGCCACATTTAGAGCTGATTTGAGGATGTTGTATATTAATATGATGAAGTAGGCAATTCCATAATCGATTCTTGCTATGGACATTGTCTTTACTCCTAATTAATCCGATAATTAACATGATTATTTATGATAATATAAATTTTTCTATATATCATCTAACAAAAGAATTTTTAAGGGATGAATTTTCCCCCAACATCCTATGAACTCCACTATATATAATCTGAAAAATTCTATGCATCGTATCACCTACATAACTGACATCACACTCCCCATCATCTATTGGAAAATTTATAGACTTTTTCCACGATCCTTATATGGACGTTTAAAAAATCATGGATAACATGATATTCCCCACTATCCCACGGAAAATTATAATAATCATCAAAGAAAGTGTAAATCCACCAATCAAGGTGATTGTATCAACAGATTATCTTTTCCCTTTTGATACTATCTTTTCCCTTTTGATACTCTAAATGCAAGGGCCACAGAGAATATCGTAGACATTCCATTTAAACAAGACGCTAATGAAAAATCAACAACCCACAAGACCCTTAGGCAACCATGAAGGTTTAGCCTAAAGTGGAAAAGTAACCTCCGAAATGTCCCCCATTGTACATTCCATTTATATGGGCCTGAAACCCCCACAGCGGATTCCATGATCTTCATAGCATCCTCAAATGCTTCATCCAAACACAGATGACCCCCCAATTTTTTCAACAATTTGGAAAAGCTGTTCCATCCTCTGTATCTACAAACTTTACTATCATTTTATAAGAATGTCCCATGGTTTATGGAACCAATAGGGACAGAATATCAAAGTAAGAGGAAGAGAATATAACCTTCATGTTAGGTATACCAGAGCATGGGAAGTTCATTAAGCTGTTCAGCCCATCTAAGAAGCCCCAACTTTAAGGACGATGTCAACCCATAAGTTGTCCTCAGCTGGCAAACCCAAAGCCTTTTAATATCTGGGGGTATGTCATTCCCGCAGCTAAGCACAACAATATCTGATTCCAGAGTTTTTGATTTAATCCCTGATCTTACAATGACGCCCTTAACTATCCTATCTATCGTGACTTTTAATTGATGATGTATAGGGTAAGGCGCCTTCGCAGATGACACCATCTAATGTTTGGGATGGTGACCATGGCCTCAGAGTCCACATTCACCCTTATCATTTATTATGGAAAGCAATCTCACATCAGAGCCAGTATTAGGTACCATTATAGCCAATTAGAAAAAATATATCATCCTTTTGTTATTTCCTGGTTAGGAAAGAATGTGTAGGATGCTATATGAAGCACCTATGATCCATATTATTATCATGAAACCTCCAAGGCCCTTTTTGAATGTCCTGGTTGAGAATGGTCTCAGAAATTTAACCCCAGTGGGCGTGTATAAATCCAAAATCACATGACTTATAAAACCCATCAAAAATGGGCCCATGGTATTATAAAGGTTCAAACCAAAAAATGGTGTAAACAACACGCCCAGAACGCCTAAAAACGTGAATGGGATTAAAATTTTCCTATTAATGAACATTAACCCTGAAAAGACTAATATTAGGGCGAGAGATTCCCTTTCATCAGCGCCAAAAGCCCTGAAAAAGAAATAAGAACTTATAACGAGGATTGTTAAAAGGATTGACAGGATGAAAATGCCAAGTATTGAATGGCTAAAACCTCTATGCCTTGAAAAATAGAATATCATCGCCAAAACTATCAAAAGAACCCCAATGATATATGGCAGGCCAAGCAAATAAAAAATTATCAACGTTAAAAACCCAATGAGGAATATGAGCGAAACCCTTCTACCCTTGATTGGATGATCAAAATCTGGAATTGAAGAACCTAAAACGCTAAGTGCAAGGGCAAATATGTTCTGGAAAAAAAATGGTAAACTGAAAACTAGAGCAAATATTACATGCCTTTTATAAAAGGACATAACAACCACTAGATCACATTAAAATATTTGAGGAAAGCTTTCATTTGAAGAAGCGACCTTTCAAGGCTTCCAGGGGCCAATAGACCATTCTTTGACACGACCTCACAAGTAACCGCGCCCACACCACCAAAATTACATTCATCTTCAAGAGCCCCTTTATAATGTGAAGCCGCATTCTCATAAACTATAACATCTGATGAGCCCAATCTACTTATATAATTTGCTATCAGATAACTTCTCTTACAAGGTTTCTTGGAACAAAAAATGCTCTCTCTCCCAGGGTTACTCCTTGGAGCGGTTGAATGGAAATCCCCAAGAGCATCCACATTTAAATCAACCGCAAACTTGAATATTGTATTTGTCACAGAACCTGGAGCATGCGAAGAACGGTTAAGATCAACACCCTTAAACCAGCGCGTATTGTTCATAGTTGACCATGGCGCTGCAAATGGTATGATATAAACTGTTCCTTTAATATAAGGGAGCAAGAAATTTAATAAGTTCAANACTTGCAAGCTGGGGTGGAATTTCATTACCATGAACACCCGCAGTTATCATGACACTAGGCTTCCCCTCCTCCCAAGGCCACGAGGGGGGTTCCCCTCCTAGAATACTCAAATAATCCTCTAAAGGATGAATTAAGCTTGAGATAATTGCCTATGATAACATTTTTTTTCTAAATGGCCGCCCGAGCCCCTATAGATAATTTTAACGTCTAGGGGGTCTAACATCATCCACCCTCAATATAAATTTGTTAGGCCCAATAAATTAGTAGCATACTAATGACAGACTCACCTTATAATAGGGTGATCTAATGAATAAAGTTGTCCTTGCATTTAGTGGAGGCCTTGACACATCAGTATGTATCAAGTTACTCGAGGAAAAATATAACATGGAAGTTATCACGGCATGTGTGGATGTGGGACAACCACGTGAAGAAATCAGAAGACCAGCCCAAGTTTCCAAAGAACTCGGCAACTATAAACATTACACAATAGATGCCAGGCAAGAATTCGCCGAGGATTACATCTTTAGGGCCATAAAGGCCAACGCATCGTATGAAGGCTACCCGTTAAGCACGGCCCTTGCAAGGCCCCTCATAGCAGCGAAGATAGTTGAAGTTGCCAAGAAAGAAGGAGCATCCGCAATAGCCCATGGTTGCACTGGTAAAGGGAATGACCAGTTCAGATTCGAGACTATTATAAGGTCAATGAGTGACTGTGATGTTATAGCGCCTATAAGGGATCTTAACCTTACAAGATCTGAGGAAATAGAGTATGCAAGCTCATGCGGAATACCATTACCCCCAAAGAAGCAGTATAGTATAGATGAGAACTTATGGGGGAGGGCCATCGAAGGTGACATCCTAGAAGATCCTATGAGAGAACCCCCAGAGGATGCTTTTAGTTGGACAAGACCGCCAAATGAAGCCCCAGATGATCCTGAGACGATCCAGATAAGATTCAAAGACGGAATCCCCTATGAGATTAACGGGGAGAAAATAAAACCTGTCGAACTTATAAAAGAGGCTAATGTTATCGCAGGAAGACATGGGATTGGCCGGGTGGATATAATAGAGGATCGTATTATTGGGATGAAAAGTCGTGAAGTTTATGAAATGCCAGCCGCCTTGCTCTTAATAGAAGCCCACAAGGCCCTCGAACAACTAACATTAACTAGGAATGAGCTTAAATTTGCTGACATAATAAGTGGCGTTTATTCCGAGCTTATATATAATGGTTTATGGCATGAACCCCTCAGGGAAGATCTTGACAAGGCTATTGACCATATGCAATGTCGCGTCACTGGGACAGTTAATGTGAAGTTACATAAGGGTAACATGAGAATCATTGGAAGGGAATCGCCTTACAGCTTGTATAGTGAAAAGATTGTCTCATTTGAGGATAAAAGCTTTGATCAGCGGGAAATGAAGGGTATGGTTAAAAATTATGGGTTACAGGCTAGTTTTTACCAGAAGTTGTGGAGGGGGTAGACATGGCCTTTGGGATGAAATCAATCATCTCAGAGGCCGTGAAACCATAACCATACTCTTCTTCGGCTAGCTCCCCTGCTCTACCATTTATGAAAGCTGCAAGTGCAGCTGCATCCATTGGTGATAATCTTTGGGCCCATAATGATGCTGTGATGCCTGCAAGACAATCGCCGGTACCTCCCACAGTCATCCCAGGTGTTCCTGTAGTGTTTAATCGCACTTTTTCGCCTTGGAATATCATGTCAACTGGTCCTTTTAATAATACAAGGCCCCTTATATTATTTGATATTGAATGGTAGGCTGTGACCTTTTCTTTAAAATCTTTGATGACGATTGGAGACTTCAGTGAAAAAAATTCTCTGAATTCTCCCTCGTGTGGTGTTAAAACAATATTGGGGTAATCTTTGATTGTGTCCTTTTTTATTAGTTTTAATCCGTCAGCATCTATGACAATGGGTTTTTCCATACTCATAATCTCTTGGACAAGTATGTTGAACGCGTCCTCTGTTTCAGGTTTTAGACCGCTCCCGCAGCCGATTAGGACACAATCAACCCTTCCAGCCATTTTGAGCATCCCCTTCAGCATTTTAATGTTGATGTGGTCTCCTGGGAATCCTTTAACTATGAGGTCTGGTGAATAGGACTTGATTGGGACTGTTGCGGGTTCGGGACATGCTATTGTTACAAGATCTGCGCCGGATTTGAGGGCGGCTAAACCTGCAAGTGCAGGGGCCCCTGAATATTTAGCGCTTCCTCCTATTATCAGTATTCTCCCATTTTCTCCTTTATGACTTGAGCTTTTCCTTCTGGATAATCTTAGAAGATCCCCTGGTCCTGTGAATATTTCACACATAAGGGGTATCCCTATATCAGATACTATTATCTCCCCTGTAAGGGTGGGATCCGCCGTTCTTAGACCATCTTTCATCCTATGGAATGTCACTGTATAATCTGCTTCAACCGCAACATCCACCACCTCTCCAGTTTCTGGTTCAACACCACTCGGAATGTCAACCGCGACTTTAAGCGCATCTGATCCGTTTATGAGTCTTATAGCTGATCTTATAGGCTCTCTTAGCCTCCCTTTTATTCCTGTGCCTAGGATAGCATCAACTACCACATCCGTATTTAGTGATTTAAGTTGGGATGAATCCTTGATTATTTTAAGTTCCAAGGGTACTGGGGAGACTTCCATCTTTTCTAGGACTTCCCAGTTCTTTTTAGCCTCTTTTGATCTTATCCTTGAAGGGTGGGCTAACAATATAACCTCCACCTTAAAGCCCATGTTTAGAAGGTGACGTGCAGCCACGAAACCGTCTCCCCCATTACCCCCAGTACCTGCAAAGATTGCTATGCGTCCACTATCTACTAGCCTATTTATCTCCTGGGCAACCATCTTCCCAGCATTCTCCATTAATGAGAGCCTAGGAATCCCAAGATATTCTGCATTTAAATCCACAACCATCATGTCAATAGGCCTCATATTTATCAGCACCCAAAAGGGGATATTATCTAATGGTAATATTAGTCTCAGAGGGTTAAATCTTTCACTTGGAGGTTGTCCCATGCCCCCACAAAAACATACGATTTCGCGATGGAAAGCGGCTCTCGAATACCTACAGAGTGTGCCACCGTCCATATTCTATTATGGACTATTAGCATTTATCATATTACTCATATATGGTGTTATCGGTTCTATTTGGATTATGGGCCTCAACTTATATGATGCCATCTATTTTGCCATAACCACCCTCGCGACTGTAGGCTATGGAGACATTGTACCCCATACAATTGGCCAAAAACTTTTCAGCGTGACCCTCGCATTCGGTGGTGCAGGCCTTGTAGCCTATGTTTTTACTGCCAGTGTAGTGGTGATTGCCATGACATTAGAAGAAGCAATCTCTGGTGCAAAGATCCTTAGGATAATGAAGACCATGAAAAATCATTTTATATTATGTGGCTTTGGCAGGGTCGGATCAGCCACATTTAAAAAATTGAAAAAAAGGAAGCAAAAGGTTATCATAATCGAAAAGGATAGAATATTCGTTGAAAGAGAATTGTGGGAGGATCCTAATATCCTCGCAATCCCTGGGGATGCTACAGATGAGAAACTATTAAAGAATGCAGGGATTACGAGGGCGAGGGGTATCATCATAACAACTGGCGATGATGTGGATAATCTTTTCATCGCTCTCACTTCAAGAGAACTTAATCCTGATGTATGGATAGTTTCAAGAGCCAGTAAAAAGGAGAACATAAAAAGATTATACAGGGCTGGGGCTAACCGTGTCATATTCCCAGAGGTAAGTGGAGGAGAGGATATTTACTTTGCAGCTATGGAACCCACAATGGTGAAGATAACGGTAAAGCATGAAGTCAAGGACATAGAAAGAGAAACAGAGATTATAATAGGGAATGGTTGCACCATCGAGGACATAGAATATCATCTCCCAGAATTTAAACAACCGCTCATACGGAAAGTTGAAGTTTCGGAAAGAAGACAATTAGAAAAGTTTTTAAAAAGTCTTGAGGAGAATGCTCATCGTCGAAGCTCCCTTGAAAGAGTTTATGAGTTAGTGAGTGGCATACACTCCCATTGGATCTCGGGACCAGATAAAAAGACCCTAGACAAAGTGGTCAAGGAATTGGAAGAGGAAGGGCTACTGTTAGANGTGAATCTTTCAGAGGATGAAATATGGGATATTATAGAAAAAGAATGGTTGAAAAATTTTGTATAGACTAGAATAGCTCATGGAGTTTTATCTGGTAAGCTCCAAGTTTTCCACCATAGTTACCTGCGCTGATCTTCTTGGCACCTGGCACTTTGCATGCTGCCTCTATACCCCTCCTAGTAGCCTCTTTCACGGCTTCTTCGTTGACACCGTCAATGACTATCTCATAGACTCCGTTTACATCCGCTGGTATTTGACTGTCCTCGACTTCATCTTTCAGCGTGACGCACATTTTCTCGTTTGTGGACGCGTCAAGGAACTTATATTTGTTAGCACCGACCTTAGACCCTGAGGCAACTACTCCACCAGGGAATGGTGTTATAACACCCTCAACAGCTCCTATCGCATCAACTGCTGCTTGAGCTGCTAAAAGCGCCGATCCTTGGCTATCACCTAATATGAAAAAGTTTCCACCAGCAACACCGTCTTTTATCCCAAGGTCGCTTTCAATTAGGAAATCACCGGACATTATAGGGATTGAATGGACCTCTCTACCTGCTATTTCAAGATCCTNCTCATNACCATCTCCAAAGAATTTTAATTTGAATCCAANATTCAACTTTTCATCAGGATCCTCAAGTGCATCGAATACTGCGGTGGTTGGCGCGGTGAGTATACCCATCCCTATTCTCTCGAGCAGCTCATGGTCTAGGCCCTTCTTTGTGGGATTGCATATCATTATAGTGTATCCTGGTCTCCCATCAGGTGACTCCTTGGCCGGTACATATGAGTCTACACCTGCCTCGGCTGAACATCCTATAACAGATGTTCCATAGCCTGTTGCTTCTACAGCAGCTATCTTTGCAAGTTTCTTGGTTGCTGCTGTGACAAGGA
>JGI26787J52750_100032_pt1 | contig 17310 bp, 16 predicted proteins | sample WilGeyfunne61714_FD_52750 | JGI IMG/M metagenome (IMG submission 52750)
GCGATCGCCTCGGGGATCAGCGCCAGGGCGACCACCAGGGCGGAGAGGCTGTCGCCCTTGATATTGGAAAACCATTCCTGTCGGTATCGATACCAGTTCATGTTTTGGGTTACTCAGGTTCGAAAAATAAAAGTTACCGCCGCAGCCGGCGGGACGCCGGGCCAGTTTACGTCAGAGGTGTGGCGTCAAGATGGCGCCAGCGAGGGGCGTCTGGTGGTCGCTATGGCGGCAGAATTACTGTAATTACTGTTGGGTGCATTACTGGCTGATGTCGTCAAGCCGCGCCTCGATGGGCGGCGTTCCTGAATGTAGCAAGGGGGGCGAATGTTAGCAGATTGCGCCGGGCGGTTCATGCGCCGATGGCAATCGCTGCGTTTCTCAGGGGTGGCTCAGATCATCCAGCGTCAGCGCGAAGCTGTCGATGAAATGATCCCGGAAGTAGCGCACCGCCGGCACCGCACCCTCGATCTCGTCCAGCTTGCGCTCCAGGTAACTCTTGGCGCGGTGAAACTCGTGGTTACCAGCCTGTTCTTCCTCCACGCATTTTAGATAGCCGGCCAGTGAATCGGCGGCCTTGACTACTTTTAAAATGGCCGGGTCGACGTGGCGGGTCTCCATGACCGAGGCAAAGTCGGCCCGCAGCTGCTCGGGAAGCAGACCGCAGAGTTTTTCCTCCGCCCGGGATTCAAGCGCCTTGTAGGCTTGCGTGATCGAGGCGTCGAAGTATTTGATGGGGGTGGGTAGGTCGCCGGTGATGATTTCGCTGGCATCGTGGTACAGCGCTACCAGCACAATCTGCCCGGGGTCGTTGTTCTCGTTGAAAACCCGGTTGCCGATGATCGCGAGGCCATGGGCGATCATCGCCACTTGCAGGCTGTGCTCCTGCACGTTTTCCTCTCGGGTATTGCGCATCAGGCCCCAGCGGTTGATGTACTTCATGCGGGCCAGGTAGGCGAAGAAATGGCTTTGGTCGGTTTTTGAGTCGCTCATGAGGGGGTCGGGATATCGGCAGGTGAGGGATAGCGTTGCTGAAACTGGCGAATTTCTTCCCAGAGACTGACCGCATAGGAGTCGGTCATGCCGGCGAGCATGTCGGTCAGCAACTGGGCTTCACGGTAACGCAACGGCATCGGATTGCCGGGCGATTCGAAGACTCGGCGATAGTTTTCGGATATCAGCCCGTAAATATAGCTCGATAGCGGCGAGCGGCGCGCCGAGGCGGGGTCGTGCGGTTCGGTCCGGTCGATGATGGCGAACCAGAAAGCGTCCATCAGACCATGAATGACCTGAAAGCCGGTGAGCTCGACCTTGAGCACGCTCTTGTGGCGGTAGGCATGGCGCCAGTTGAACTGTTTGAGTGCCGCCAGCAGTTCGCCGGCGCGGGAGTCGGCGACCAGCTCCCGGTTGAAGTCCCCTGCCTCAATCGCACGGCGGTTTTGCAGCCAGGTTTCCGCCACCGCCTGCATCAGGGCGCTGATGGCACGGATGCGGAAGGTCTGCATCGAAATGTCGTTGAGCTCGGCCGGCGAGAGCTGCTCCTGCCGGTAGTAGTGATGCTCGGCGCTGGCCTGTTCGCAGACGCGGGCCACGACCTCGTCATCGGGGGCTGCGTGACGCAGAAAGGCGATGATGTCCGAGAAGGAAACCAGCCGTTTCTTGACCGCATCCTCGGCGTCGAGCACCGAGTAGGCGATATCGTCGCAGGCTTCCATGATGAAGGTGAGCGGGTGGCGCTGGCCGGGGGCAAGTCCGGTGGCGGCGCGCACTTCCTCGACAATATGTCGCTCGGACTGGAAATAGCCGTGCTTCTTGCTGGCCACATGGTTGGCATCCACTTCATCGGCGGCCACTGGGTACTTCATTAGGGCCGCAAGGGTGGCATGGGTGAGATTGAGGCCGTAATCATCATTGATCAGTTGCAACTTGGTCAGCAACCGCAAGGTCTGGGCATTGCCCTCGAAGCGCAGAAAGTCGAGTTTCATCGCCTCGGTCAGTGTCGGGTCGCTGTCGAGCACCGCCTCGCGGTGAAGGGCAAACCAGCGGGCAATGGCATCTTCTCCCTGATGCCCGAAAGGGGGGTTGCCCAGATCATGGGCCAGCCCGATGGTGGCCAGCAGCGCCGGAATATCGCGGGCGGCATGGGGCACCTCGGCAGCCAGACCGTGATTGAAGGCCAGGTCGATGCCCACAGAGCGGGCCAGATTGGCGACCTCATGCGAGTGCGTCAGGCGGGTGCGCACCATATCATTGCGCTCCAGTGGGAAAACCTGCGTCTTGTCCGCCATGCGCCGTACCGGGGTGGAAAACAGCACCCGGTCATAGTCGCGTTCGATTTGCGTGCGGGTTTCGGCGGTAAACAGGCTCGGGGGCAGCGATGTGCCCGCCCGGCGGCGTTCCGGGTTGAGATATTTCTTCCAGGCTGTCATCGGGTCTTCACATCTTTTCAGGTTTGCTAAGCTTGAATGCAATAGATATTTACCCGGGCCGGTCGGACTCGGGAGGGAGCCGGTTTCCGGGCAGCCCCTGCAACCGACTCGTCACCATCGCTCCCCAGGGGGCGGCGTTTCACCATAAACCAAACCACGGGTATACACCATGACAACTGCATTTCTGGGGTTGGGCCTGATGGGCCGGCCGATGGCCGCCACGCTGGCGGCAGCGGGGCATGCGACTGTCGGCTATAACCGCAACCCGGTGGATGCCCCGCCGGGGGTGACGCTGGCCGAAAGCGCCTGCGAGGCCATGCGCGGCGCGCAGACTATCATGATGATGCTATCGGATGCCGAGGCCTGCGAGTCGGTGCTGCTGGCCGAGCAAACGCGGCCCATGTTGGCCGGCCGGCTGGTCATCAATCATTCCACTATTTCACCCGAGCAATCCCGCGCGCTGGCCTCGGCGGTTCACGAGGCGGGCGGGCATTATCTGGAGTGCCCGGTGCTCGGCTCGATCCCGGAGGCTGGTACCGGTCGCCTGCAAATCATGGTCGGTGGTCGCGAGGCGGACTACCGCAAGGCCCTGCCGCTGTTGGAAGTGCTGGGCAAGACGCTGCACGTCGGCCCGGTGGGGCAGGCGGCCGCCATCAAGCTGGCGCTCAATCAGCTGATCGGCTCGCTGACCGGCGCTTTCGCGCTCAGCCTGGGGTTGGTGCAGCGCGAGGGCGCTTCGGTTGAACATTTCATGAAGGTGCTTCGCGAGAGCGCGTTATATGCGCCTACCTTCGACAAGAAGCTCGACCGGATGCTGGCGCGGCAGTTCGACAGCCCGAACTTTCCGCTCAAGCACCTGCTCAAAGACATGCGCTTGTTCACACAGGCGGCCTGCAAGAATGGGCTGGACACGCATCAGCTGGTGGGATTGCAGCATATCCTTGAGCACGGTATCGAGCATGGGCTGGAAAGCAAAGATTACTCGTCCCTCTACAACGAGGTGGTGCCCCGCGAGACGGGCGAGTAGCCAGGGTCAGGCCGGCAGTACGCGCGCCATCCAGCCAGCCATGTCCGCCACCTCGTCGGGCAGGATCGCGTGCGGCATGTCGTACAGCCGGCGCTCGATATCGGTGATGCCCAGCTCGCGCAGTCGTGTCTCGGCTCGCTCGGCGGCCACCATCGGCACCACCTCGTCCTGCAGGCCATGTGCCAGAAATACCGGCAGCGTCGGATGGTGGGCCGGCGAGGGCAATGTATCCACCGCCGGCAACCAGGTGGACAGCCCCATCACTCCGGCCAGTGGCGATTCGCAGGCCAGCGCGGCATGAAGGGCAATCACGCCGCCCTGCGAGAAGCCGCCAAGCAGTACCCGTTCGGCACCGACCNGTTCGATGTCGGTGGTCAGCCGGGTCTGCAACTCACGGACTGANTCGGCAATGCCCGCGCGGTCCACCGGCGCGGCGGCATCCAGCCCGTGGATATCGAACCAGGCCCGCATCATGTACCCCCCGTTGAGGGTGACGCGACGATAGTGGGCATTGGGGCAGCTAACGCGGATATGATCGCGCAGGTGCTCGGGGAGTTGATTGTTCAGTAGTGGAACTAGTCCGGCCAGATCCTGTCCGTCCGCTCCCAGTCCGTGTAGAAGCAGCAGGCTGTATTTCCATTCCTTCGAGGGCTCGATGACAATCATGACTAAATGGTCTTCCTTTGAAACGACGGGACGCCAGCCGGTCGTCGCGTTGCCCGGCGGTGACCGATGACGACCATCTTCTGGTTTCGACGTGATCTGCGGCTGGCTGACAACCCGGCATTGCATGCCGCGCTGGCGGCTGGCCGTTTGCTGCCAGTTTACATTCATGCACCGGAAGAGGAAGGCCCCTCCGCGCCGGGTGCGGCCAGCCGTTGGTGGTTGCACCATTCCCTGGCAGCACTCGATGGACGCCTGCGTGCACTTGGCAGCCGACTGGTTTTGCGTCGTGGTCCGGCGGGGCGGGCGCTGGCGGAGCTGGTGGCCGAAACCGGCGCCGAGCGAGTGGTCTGGAACCGGCTGTACGACCCGGCCCTGATCGAGCGCGACCGCGCAATTAAGCAGCGCCTGCGTGAGCAAGGGGTGGCGGCGGAAAGCTTCAATGCCCGTTTGTGGCATGAGCCCTGGACAATCGCCAAGAAGGACGGCACGCCCTATCGGGTGTTCACGCCCTTCTGGAAAGCCTGCCTCCACGCCGGGCTGGATGCGGCTCCGCTGGCATGCCCCGAGTGTCTGCCGCCGGTGCCGGAAGGGGTGGAAAGTCTGCCACTGTCGGCGCTGGCGCTGCTGCCGCGAGTTCGCTGGGATGATGGGCTTCGGGAAAACTGGACGCCGGGCGAGGACGGCGCCTGGGATCGGCTGGATGCGTTCCTGCCGAAGCTGGGTGACTACCACCAGCAACGAGACCGGATGGATCTTGATGGCACTTCCCGGCTATCGCCGCATCTTCACTTTGGCGAGATCAGCCCGCGCCAGATTCATGCCCGGTTGCTCGTCGAGCAGGCGCACCCGCTGGACAGGCCGGGGAGTGAGGCCTTTTTGCGTGAGCTGGGCTGGCGGGAGTTCTCGCAGTATCTGCTTTATCATTTTCCGACATTGGTGGATCAGCCGCTGGACAAACGGTTCGAGCAAATGCCCTGGCGGCAGGCGGGCGAGGCATTGACCGCCTGGCAGCAAGGCCGCACCGGCATTCCGGTGGTGGACGCCGCCATGCATGAGCTGTGGCACTGCGGCTGGATGCACAACCGGGCGCGGATGATTGTCGCCTCCCTGTTGACCAAGCATATGCTGATCGACTGGCGCGAGGGCGCCCGCTGGTTCCACGACACCTTGGTAGACGCCGATTTGGCCAGTAATGTCGCCAGCTGGCAGTGGGTGGCCGGCAGCGGCGCGGATGCCGCGCCGTACTTTCGCATCTTCAACCCGGTGCTTCAGGGCGAGAAATTCGACCCCACCGGGCGTTATGTGCGGCGCTGGGTGCCGGCGCTGGCAAGCCGGCTCGACAAGCGGATCCATCATCCGCAGGAAGCCGGGGCCTCCGGCATTTCAGGCTATTCACCGCCGGTGGTGGACCTCAGGCTGGGCCGGCAGCGGGCGCTGGCGGCGTTTGACCGGATCAAGCACCTTAAATGATGCCGGTATCGGACCGCAAATACGCTATGCTTGCGCTAATAATCGCGCGCATTCACTTTGGAGGAACGCTGTCATGAAAAAATGGTTCATTGTTGCCGCCGGCGCTGCCTTGGTCACGACCGGCTGCGTGAGCAATCCCTATACCGGCGAGCATGCTCGCACCGCCACCGGCGCCACCATCGGCGCGGGTGCGGGCGCGGCGCTAGGCAATGTCATTGCTGGTTCCGGCAACCGCACCGGTGGCACCCTGATCGGGGCTGCCGTGGGGGCGACGGTCGGCGGCTTGATTGGCCGCCAGATGGATCAGCAGGAGGCCGAGCTGCGCCGCCAGATGCAGGGTTCCGGCGTGGATGTCTACCGAGAGGGCGACACCATCCGTTTGCAGGCGCCGGATAATATCACCTTCGACGTCAACCAGGCCAACGTGAAGCCCCAGTTCCAGCCGGTGCTCGATCAACTTGCTATGAGCATCCAGCAGTATCCGGGTACGGTGGTGCAGGTCGAGGGGCATACCGACTCCACCGGCTCCGCCGCCTACAACCAGACGCTGTCGGAAAATCGTGCCGCCAGCGTGCGCAGTTATCTGATTCAGCGTGGCGTCGAGCCGCAGCGGCTGTACGCAGTCGGTTACGGCCTGACCCGCCCGATTGCGGATAACAATACCCCGGAGGGGCGTGCCCAGAACCGTCGGGTGGAAATCCTGATCGTGCCGCAGCAGCAGTGATCGGGCGGGCGTTCGAGCCGCGCTCTGTAAGGGCGCGGAATAGACAGACTGCCAGACAATGCCCCCGGCTTTCGGGGGCATTGTCATGCTCGGTATCGTGCAATCCGCTTGCGCGCCGGGGCGGCATGGCTGCTATGCTGGACAATGGCCATTCATGAAAAGCAGGGACGGACGCCAATGACCGCCACCCCCGAAAAAGCCCCGCGCTCGACCATATTGATGCCGGTGTTCCTACCGGCGATGATCGTTATCGCCTTGATGGTGATTGGCACCATCAGCAATCCGGAACTGGCCGGCCAGGCGTTCTCCTCTACCCTGAGCTGGATTACCGAGACCTTTGGTTGGTTCTACATGCTGGCGGTGGCCCTGTTTATGTTGTTCATCATTATTGTGGCGCTTTCGCGGTATGGTGACATCAAGCTTGGGCCGGATCATGCCACCCCCCAGTACAGCTTTCCCGCCTGGTTCGCGATGCTGTTTTCAGCCGGCTATGGTATCGCGCTACTGTTTTTCGGGGTGGCCGAGCCGGTGCTCCACTACGCCAGCCCGCCGGGCGGCGAGGACCCCGAGACCATCGAGGCCGCCCGCGAGGCGATGCGGATCGCCTTCTTCCACTGGGGCTTCCACATCTGGGCCATCTACGGTCTGGTCGGTTTGGTGCTGGCCTATTTTGCCTTCCGGCACGGACTGCCGCTGTCGATGCGCTCGGCGCTCTACCCGCTGATCGGCGAGCGCATTTATGGCCCGATAGGGCATACGGTCGACCTGTTCGCGGTACTGGGCACCCTGTTCGGCATTGCCACCACCCTGGGCTTGTCGGTGGCCCAGCTCAATGCGGGCATCAACCATCTCTGGCAGGCAATTCCGGTCAATACCACGGTGCAGGTGTTGGCGATTGCCGGAATCACCCTGCTGGCGATCGCTTCGGTGGCGGCGGGGTTAGACAAGGGCGTCAAACGGCTGTCGCAGTTCAATATGGTGCTGGTCATCGCCATCATGTTGTTCGTGTTCATCGTCGGTCCGACGCTGTTCCTGCTGGAAAGCTTCGTCGAAACGACCGGGCTGTATCTCTCTGGCATGGTTGAGCGCACCTTCAGTCTGGAGGCCTATGAGGGCACCGGCTGGATCGCCAACTGGACTTTGTTCATCTTCGGCTGGACCATTGCTTGGGCCCCGTTTGTGGGGCTGTTCATCGCCAAGATCAGTCGCGGACGCACCATCCGCCAGTTCGTGACGGGCGTGATGCTGGTGCCCACGATCTTCACCTTCATGTGGTTCAGCGTGTTTGGCGGCACCGCCCTCAATGCAATCATGGTCGAGGGATACACCACCCTGGTTGATCAGGTGCAGACCGACAATGCCATTGCGCTGTTCATGCTGTACGAGAACTTGCCCTGGTCGGTGATTACCTCGTTCCTGAGCATTGTGTTGATCGTGACCTTTTTCGTGACGTCCTCGGATTCGGGGTCGCTGGTGATCGACTCGCTTGCCTCCAAGCCCAATCTGCCCACGCCGGTCTGGCAGCGGGTATTCTGGGCAACCATTGAAGGGGTGATCGCCGCCGTGCTGTTGGTGGCCGGCGGTTTGGCGGCGCTTCAGGCTGCCTCGATCACGTCGGCGTTGCCGTTTGCGATCATCATGTTGATTGCCGCCGTCGGCATGTGGCGCGCGCTACAGATCGAAGGGCACCGTGAGGTGAGTTTGCAGCATCACATGAACGCCTCGCGCCATCAGGCCCGCGCGCATTCGGGGCACTGGCACAACCGCCTGGGCAATCTGTTGCACTTCCCGGGGCGAGAAAAGGTGGAGGCCTTTATCTGCGAGGATGTTCAGCAGGCAATGGTGAAAGTGCAAAAGCAACTGAGTGACCGAGGCTGGCCGGCGGTGCTGGAATTCGATGACGAGCATGTTCGCTCCCGGTTGTCGGTCGCCAAGCAGGGAGAAATGGATTTTGTCTACGAGATTCGCCTGCGCGCTTATGACATGCCTTCGTTCGCCTACCCCGAACAGCCCTTCGAGGAGGAGGCCCAGTCGCATTACTACCGGGCCGAGGTGTTCTTGCGGCGCGGCGGACGTGGTTACAACGTCTACGGTTACGACGAGGATTTGCTGATCAGCGATATTCTCGACCAGTTTGAGAAGTACATGCATTTCCTGCACACCTCGCCGGGTGTGCTGCCTTGGAAGATGGACAAGCATGACGAGGATCTGGAAGACCCGAAACCGTGATGGCCGCCAGATCGGGCCTTGCCAGATCGGGCCTTGAGTGAGCGGCGACGTCATCCGGCGGGATGCTGGCCAGTCAATCACGTCAATCTATCGAGCCCCCGGCGGACGATTCCGCCGGGGGCTTTTTTGAGTCGGCCCGAAGGGGCAAGGTATACTCCCCGCTCATTCAAAGCTTTTGAGGCGCACACATGCCCGTAGTCAACGTGACGGCCGAAAACATCGAATCCATCATCACCGGCAATGACAAGGTCATTCTGGATTTCTGGGCGCCTTGGTGTGGTCCCTGCCAGTCCTTTGCGCCGATTTTCGAGGAAGTTTCCGAGGCCCACCCGGACATCGTCTTTGGCAAGATCAACACCGAAGAAGAGCAGGCGCTAGCCGGCCATTTTCAGATTCGCTCGATTCCGACACTGATGGTGTTTCGCGAGCAGGTGATGCTGATGAATCAGGCCGGCGCGCTGCCCAAGCAGGCGTTGGAGCAGGTGATTGCCAAGGTCAACGAGCTGGACATGGACGAGGTTCGCCGTCAGATCGCCGAGGCCGACGACCAGCAGGGTTGATGGCCTTCGCGCACGTTGCGCGATACCAGCCGGGGTAGCATGCCATGTTCGCGGTAGTCAGCCAGATGGCAGTCATGATCCTCGGTGGTGTGCTGTGGCGCGCGGTGCCGTTGGGCGGCTGGGATGCCGACAAGGCCCGCACAGCGCTGACCACGCTGGTCTACTACCTGCTGTTGCCGGCGCTGGTGCTGTCGGTACTCTGGCAGGCCCCGTTGGGGCTGGATTCGGTCAAGCTGGCTGTTTCCGCCGCCGTTGGCGTACTCGGCGCCATGCTGGTCATGGCGTTCTGGGGGCGTATCGCGCGCCTGTCGCGCCCCCAATTCGGGGCGTTGCTGCTGGCAGCCAGCTTTCCGAATGCGACCTACCTGGGGCTGCCGGCGCTGGAGTCGCTGTTCGGTGACCAGGGACGGGCCATTGCGGTCCAGTATGATTTTTTTGCCTGCACCCCCCTGCTTCTGACGCTGGGGGTTCTGGTCGCGGCCCGCTTTGGCAGCCAGGAGGGCGAGACCGTCAATCCGCTTGGGGCGCTGATTCGTGTGCCGCCACTGTGGGCCGCCCTGCTGGCGGTATTGCTGAATCTGCTGACGGTGCCCTACCCGGAATGGCTTGGCGGTGTGCTCGAACGGATGGCGGCGGCAGTGGTGCCGATCATGCTGGTGGCGCTGGGCATGAGCCTGCGGTTGGACGCGCTGCGGCCGAGTGCCCTGATGACGGTCTCGCCGGTATTGCTGATTCAATTGATGCTGATGCCGCTGATAGTCTGGGGTATGGGCACTCTGCTGAGGCTGCCGGAGGTGGTGCTGATCGGCACCGTGCTTGAAGGAGCCATGCCGGTGATGGTGCTGGGGCTGGTGCTCTGTGATCGCTATGGTTTGGATACCACCCTGTATGCCACCACCGCCACAGCTTCCACCCTGTTGGCCTTGCTGACCCTGCCGCTCTGGTATGGTTGGCTGACCTGATTACATCCGCCCGCATTTATCGCGGGTAGGAACGTTTTCGGAGCCTGAGAATAATGAAAGTAAGTAAAGACAAAGTGGTTGGTCTGGAGTACCGGGTCCTCAACGAACTCGGCGAGCTGCTGGACAGCTCTGAGGGGCAGGCTTTCGAGTACCTGCATGGCTACAAGACGCTGGTGCCGGGGTTGGAGAATGCGCTTGAAGACCGGGAAAGCGGCGAGACATTCTCGGTGGTCGTCGAGCCGGAAGAGGCCTATGGCCTGCATGATCCGGCGCATGTGGTTTCGGTGCCGCGCAACACCATTGACCCGGCGGTCGAGTTGATCGAGGGCAATATGGTCGAGACGCAGGGCCCCTATGGCCGCATCGAGCTGATGATCGCCAAGGTGGACGAAGAAACCGTCTGGCTGGACGCCAACCATCCGCTGGCCGGACTGACGTTGACCTTCGAGGTCAAGATCGGCCCCGTGCGGGAGGCGCACCCGGATGAGATCAAGCACAAGCGCCCCCATCCCGGCGGACACAACCTGATGGTTTCCGACTCTTCCTACTGGGGTGAGGACGACGAATCGAGCCAATCCGGTCGGTCGTGAAAGCGGCGCTGACTCCGACAGGTTCTCAGGGGCCTGCTTTCAACCCGCTGACCACACCGAGCCCGGCGAGGCGATCATGACACTGCGCTACGAGATATATCTGGATAATCCCGGTGACCGGCTGATCGATGTGCGGTTGTTCCTGCCGCCCTCCTCGACGCCCCGGCGCCTGACGCTGCCGGCCTGGATTCCCGGTAGCTACATGATTCGTGATTTCGCGCGGCATGTGGTCGGCATCGAGGCCGAGAATGCAACGGGCGACGCCCTGAGAGTTCACTGGCTGGACAAGCAGCACTGGGAACTGCCGGCGAGCGATACGGACGTCACGCTTCGTTACCAGGTGTATGCCAATGACCTTTCGGTGCGCGGCGCGCACTTTGATGCCGGGCACGCGTTCTTTAACGGCACCAGTGTTTTCATTTACCCCGTGGGTGCCGAGGGGACCGCCTGCGAGCTGCGGCTCCACCGCCCAGCCGCCGAGGCGCGGGCATCCTGGCAGGTCGCGACCGGGCTGTCGCCGGTGGCGGTCGATGCACACGGTTTCGGGCTTTACCGGGCCGAGGATTACGAGAGTCTGATCGATCACCCCTTCGAAGTGGGCGAGTTTCGCTCGCTGGAATTCGAGGTGGCCGGCGTGCCTCACCGGATAGTATTCAGCGGGGCACACCCGAATACCGACTTTGCCCGGATCGCCCGTGATGTAGCCCGCATCTGCCGGGCCCAGATCGACTTTTTCGGGCAGCCGGCGCCCTTTGATCGCTACCTGTTCATGGTGGCGGTGGAGGCCGACGGCTACGGCGGGCTGGAGCATGGCAACAGCACCGCACTGGTTTGTCGGCGCGAAAGTCTGCCGCGTGAGGGTGAGCTGGAACTGACCGATGAGTATCTGCAGTTTCTTGGGCTTTGCTCGCATGAATATTTCCATAGCTGGAACGTCAAGCGCATCCGTCCGGCCGCCTTCGCCGGGCTTCCGCTGGCGGATGAGGCCTACACCCGCCTGCTTTGGGTTTTTGAGGGCTTTACCAGCTATTACGATGACCTGTTTCTGCTGCGTGCCGGCCTGATCGACCCGGCGCGTTATCTGGGGCTGCTGGCCGGCAACCTCAATCGCGTATACCGGGGCGAGGGCTGGAAGCGCCAGACACTGGAAGAGTCTTCGCTGCTGGCCTGGACCAAGTTCTATAAACAGGACGAGAACGCCCCCAACGCGATTGTCAGCTACTACACCAAGGGCGCAATGGTGGCTCTGTTGCTCGATCTCACGCTGCGCCGGGACGGCAGTTCGCTGGATGATCTGGTTCGCCGGCTCTGGCACGACTTCGGGCGCATCGGCATCGGGTTGCCGGAAGGGGATGCGATCGAGAAACTGGCTGCCGAGCTGGCCGGTCGCCCGCTGGATGCGTTTTTTGACCAGGCGCTGCGAAGCACCGAGCCATTGCCGCTGACGGCCATGCTGGCCGAGTTTGGTGTCAACGTGGCCTGGGGGCCGGAGGTGGAAGGTCCGGATATCGGCGCGCTGTGCCAGCCGGACCTGCGTGGCGAGGCAAGGGTGAGCGTGGTGTATGCCGGCCGTCCGGCGGCCCGGGCGGGGCTGTGCGCCGGGGATGTCGTGATTGCGGTGGATGGCCATCGGGTCGATGCGGCCAGCATTCAGGCCCGGCTGCGCCGCGTTTCGGCTGGGNAGAAGCTCGAGTTGGCGGTATTTCGCCGCCAGCAGTTGTTGATCGTCACCCTCCTGCCGGCACCGCCACTGGCCAATCAGCTCCGCCTCAGTCTGGATGAACAGGCCGAGGCAACCGCTCGCAAAAATCGTGAGCGTTGGCTGTCATGAGCGACACAGGGTACAAACTGCTATTCTCCCACCCCGAGATGGTTCGGGATCTGCTCACCGGCTATATCCCCGGTGATTGGGTGCACGATGCCGACTTCACTACTTTGGAGCGCATCAACGCCAGCTATGTGAGTGAGAGTGAGAAAGAGCGTCACGACGACATGGTCTGGCGTGTTCGCATCCATGATCGCTGGTTGTGGGTCTATTTGGTGCTGGAGTTCCAAAGTCGGCCGGACAGCTGGATGGCGGTGCGCATGTTGGTTTATCTGGGCTTGCTGGCGCAGGATCTGATTCGGCGCGATGCTCTGCATGACGGCAAGCTGCCACCAATACTGCCGGTAGTGCTATACAATGGCGATCCGAGCTGGAGTGTCCCGACGGATGTGATCGATTGCTTCGTTCAGGCACCGGGTGGGCTGCAACGCTACCTGCCGAGGCTGTCTTATCACTTGATCGATGAGGCTCGCCTGCGGCAACACCCCTCCGAGCCGGTGCGCAATTTCAGTGATGCGCTGTTCCGCCTCGAACACAGCCGCAGCCCCGAGGACATGCGTCGAGTGCTGCAAGCGCTCGACTCGCTGATGCGTGACGAAGCCACTCAGTCGCTGCGCCGTGCCTTCGGCGTGTGGCTCAAGAGCCTGTTGCGGCGCAAAGTGCCGGCGCCTAGAATGGATGAAGTCGATAAGATTAACGACATTATGGAGGCCGACACCATGTTGGCAGAGCGCATAGGCAACTGGTTTGATGAAGCGACTCGTAAAGGCATCGAGCAGGGCATCGAGCAGGGCATCGAGCAGGGCATGCAGCAGGGCATCGAGCAGGGCATGCAGCAGGGTGAGGCGGCCATCTTGTTACGCCTGATCGGGCGCAAGTTCGGCCCCGATACCGCCGAGCGCTACCGCGCCAGGGTCGAGCAAGCCGACGCAGACACACTGCTATCATGGTCTGACCGTATCTTTACCGCCGAGGCCCCAGAGGAAATTTTCCAATAAGCGGGTGGGGGCGCCTGGGGCAGGAAAAGCCTGCTTATTGGCTTGCCGTGTCGCGAGAAATCGTGACATCCTCGAAGGCGTCAAGCAACTCCAGCGCCGAGCGTTCCTCCTCGCCCAGCGGCGGGACTACCGAAATTTCCACCCGTCGGTTCAGCGAGCGGTTTTCAGCGGTGTCGTTGGGTGCGATCGGCTGGGTGTCCGCCAGCCCGCGCGCCTCTAGCCGGCCGCTGCTGACATTGGCCCGCTCTTCCAGTTCGTGCAGCACCGTGACTGCCCGCGCGGCGGAAAGATCCCAGTTGGAGCGGAAAACGCCCGAGCGAATCGGAATGTCGTCGGTGTGCCCGGTGACGATGATCTGGTCGTCGGTTTTGGCCAGCGCCTTGGCGATTTCGTCCATCACCACGCCGAAACCGCCGGTCAGCGTGGCGCTGCCGGAGGGAAAGGAGGCCTGCTCCTGAATGCGGATCACCACCGAGTCGGTCTTGGGTACCAACTCCAGTTCGCCGCGTTTGATGGGGTCGCGCAGGGCTTCCTGTAAATCGCCCATGCGGGCCATTACCAGCTGGCGTCGCGCCTCCTTGAGGTTCTGGACAGTTTCCGCCGGGGTGTGGTCCATGGTCTGTCCTCCCTCCAGAAAGCCGGTGCGGGCATCCATCTGGCCGGGGCCGAAGTTCACTGCCGCCTCGACCTCCTCGGCGCTTTCTCCGGCCGCCATCTGCTGAAGACCGCCGAACGACGTGCGGAGCGACTCGGCCACCTCACGGTAACGCTGCACGTCGATTACCGACATCGACAGCATCAGGATAAAGAAGGTCAGCAGCAGCGTCGCCATGTCGGCGAAGGTGGTGATCCAGCCACCGCCGCAGGGTGGACACTTCTTCTTGCGGGCCATCAGGCTTTCGCCTCATCCGCGTCATCGCCCGCTCGGGCGCTGGCGGGCAGGAAGGTGTTGAGTAACTCCTCCAGCACTTTCGGGTTCAAGCCTTCCTGGATGCCCTTGACCCCCTCCAGGACCAGGCTCTTGTTGACCTCTTCCTCGGCGGTGCGCAGTACCAGTTTCTCGTAGATCGGCAGGGCGATGGCCTGGGCGATAAAGGCGCCGTATAACGTGGTTAGCAGGGCGGTGGCCATTGCCGGTCCGATGCTGGCGGGGTCGTCCAGTGAGGCGAGCATCTGCACCAGGCCGACCAGCGTCCCGATCATTCCCATCGCCGGCGCCACATCATAAATTGACCGCATCATTTTCTGACCGGTCTCGTGACGCTGCAACATCATGTCGATTTCGCGGGTCAGCGCGGTGTTGATCACCTCGGTGCTGTGTCCGTCGACGATCATCATCACGCCGCGCTTGAGGAAAGGATTGTCGATCTCCGCATCTTCCAGTGCCAGCGCCCCGTCCTTGCGTGCGATCTTGGCCAGCTCGATGATTTGCTCAATCAGCTCGGTGGGGTTGTCACTGCGGGTAGAGAAAGCCTTGCCGATGATCTTGAACGACTGCAGGAACTTCGGCAGGGTGATCATCGCCAGGGTGATGCCCAGCGTGCCGCCCACCACGATCAGCAACCCGGGAATGCTGATGAACATTGCCGGGTTGCCGCCCAGTATAATGGCCAGCGCCACGACCGTGGCGGCGCCGAACATGCCGATAAGGGTTGCCTTGTCCATGCTTCTCGAATATTGCTCCGACAGATGAGGCCGATTCCGGGCCGACGGTAATGCCGGGGCGCGGCCTCCGGCCGAATCCGACGGAAATACCCATGCCGGACACACCCACCAAGTGTAACAGGCTATGTGAATCGTGTCGGTGTCAATGGCCACCGCTGCCGGCGGTCACGAGAAAACCCCCGCCGCGCAGACGAAACCGGGCCGGAGTGCGTATAATCGGCCCCCCTTTCGAAAGCTTGAGAGTCAAGGTGGCGAAGACGGCAGATAGCCTGGACTGGCCGGCGCTGATGGCGCGGCTGCGCGACTGGCGAGCGGGGAAGGCTTGGCGGTTGGACCTGCTTGAATGCGGCGGCTCCTCCAACGACATCTTGCTGATGTCGCCGCAGCGGTTTGAGGGCGAGGCCATTTGTCTGCTGCACGCACAGACCGCCGGGCGTGGAACACGCGGGCGGCAGTGGTTGTCGAGACCGGGAGGGAGCCTGACCTTTTCGGTTTCCCGGCCTCTGCCGGTAAGCGGTTCGCCACTAGGGCTGAGCCTGGCGGTGGGCGCGGTGCTGGCCGAGACATTCTCCCGGCTTGGCCTTGGCTCTGTGGCGCTCAAATGGCCTAACGACCTGCTGTATGACGGGCGCAAGCTTGGCGGGGTGCTGGTGGAAACCCGGTATGGTGCCGGCCACTGTCTGACCGTTGTCGGCGTGGGGCTGAACCTGTTTCCCGGGCCGGTGGTGCCGGGTAGGTCGGTGGCAGCGCTTTGCGAGATCCAGCGCATGGATGGCGAGAGGCTCACCGCTGTTTGCGCGCTGCTGTTGCGCCGAGTGGCTTGGTTATTGAGACAGTGGCCGGCCGGCCGCGATTACTGGCTACGGCGCTGGCAAGAACATGATGGCCTGCTGGGCAGACCCATTCGTCTGACTAGGCGGGATGACGCCGACACCGGTGTCGAGGGGATTGCGACGGGCATTGACCGCGATGGCCGTCTTCAAATTCAGACTCGTGACGGCTTGCTGAGTATTGCGGCCGGCGGGGTGACAGTGAGATTCGAGGATTGAAGTTGTTCATTGATGCCGGAAACTCCCGGCTGAAACTGCGCATGGGCCGGCATGGCACCGTGCATCATATTGATTGGCGCGGCATGGACGAGCCGGTCCTGTCCGACGCCTTCAAGGCGATTCTGGCCGAGCAGTCCGTGCCGGCCACGGTGGTTTTCTGCGCAGCCATTCCCGAGTCGCGACAACGACTGCTCGGGGAAGTGGTCTCGGCCGCGCTGCCCGAGGCGCGCCAGCAGTGGCTCAAGGTACACCGGCGCAAGGGCGGCGTGCGGCCCGCCTATCATGATGCCGCCAGCTTCGGCGTGGACCGCTACCTGGCACTGGTGGCAGCACGAGCCAAGTACCGCAACCGGCCGGTGGTGGTGATCGACATGGGCACAGCGGTGACCATCGATGCCATGGACCAGGGCGGCCGGCACCTTGGCGGGCTGATCCTGCCGGGGTTGGGTGGCATGCGTGACTCGCTGTTCGAACGCGCCCCGCATCTGCTGGAAATCCCGCCGGATCCGGATCATGACGCGCCGGCCGAGGCGATCATGCCGGTCAATACCCGCGATGCCATCGAAGTCGGCGTTCATGCCCTGCTCACAGGCGGTATCGAGCGAATCCTGACCGACCTGGCCGTTCAGATGTCCAGTGAGCCCGAGTGGCTGGTCTGCGGCGGCAATGCCGATGTGCTATGCAGCCTCACCGAGCTGCCGTTGCGGCGGGATCCTGCGCTGGTGCTTGACGGGATGGTGCTGGCCGCCAGTCGCACCTGATGCGGCGCGACTGGCCCGGGGCCCCCAGGATGGATTGTAAGGGGGACGTGCCATAAATAATGGCCACCGCTTCATGTCAATCTTCTCGTCCGGGATGCGACCGTATTACTGCCCCTGTCGCTGAGGGAGGGTGCCGCCGGGAAAGCGGCCGATGCCGGATGGGCGCGCGCGATCTACTGTGCGGCCAGTGTCCGGTCGGTAATAGGGGCCGCCGAGTTGCTGCGGCGAGCGCGCCCGGAAGTGCAGGTCCGCGCCGCCGACGCGCCCCCGGGCATCGAGCTCCCAGCGCGGCTTGCCCGGCTTGTGGTGTCGGTAATGCGGGTGCCACCAGTAGGGGTAGGCCGGCACCACTTCCCGG
>JGI26787J52750_100033_pt1 | contig 17187 bp, 16 predicted proteins | sample WilGeyfunne61714_FD_52750 | JGI IMG/M metagenome (IMG submission 52750)
GGACTTATCCCTGGCTCCACCAGGCGGAGCGGGCCATGATAAACCTGGCCCGAAGGGACTTTAAAGAGGGAAGCCTGGACCACAGAGCTTGCTGTCAGGCTGTAAGGGAGCTCCTCCTGGCCCAGAGCAGCGACTGGCCCTTTATTCTCACCAACAGACGGTGGTGGAGTACGCCCAGTCCCGCATTGAGGACCACTTGGGCAGCTTTTTTAACCTCTATAGGGGTTTAAAAAAGAGCGCTGGAAGAGGGCTATATAAAAAAAGGGAAGAGGAGTACGGCATTTTTACCCAGGCAGATCCCCGTCTCTATCGGACAGAGGGCAAGACGGGTTTTTCTCCTGGAGCCACGCTGAAGGTCACGATGTTCAGCTGGGAATACCCTCCCCATCATGTGGGCGGCCTGGGAATCCACGTCAGGGATTTGGCCGAGGCCCTGGTACGGCGGGGGGGAGGTCCACGTACTGGTACCCGCACCTTTGGGATCCACCCCCGCTGTCCAGGAAAGGGAGGGGGTCCGGCTCCATTACCTCCCCCAGGAGAACAGGGGGCTGCAGGAGATGGATTTCCTCTTTTGGGTCCTGCGCTTGAACCTCTCACTGGCTTCTTATGGCCATGAGATCCTGGAAGGAAGCCCCCTTGCGGGCCTGGTCCTCCACGCCCATGACTGGATGGTGGGACCTGGGGCCCAGGAAGTTAAGTCCTCGTGGAACCTCCCTCTGGTGGCCACCATCCACGCCACGGAACACGGGCGCCACCGGGGTCTTTATACCCTTCTGCAGAAGTCCATCCACGAGATAGAAAAGGGGTTGGCCCATGCCGCTGATATTATAATATGCTGCAGCAGGTATATGGCCGGGGAAGTGGAGAGGTTGTTTTCCGTTCCCCGGGAGAAAATCCGGGTCATCCCCAATGGGGTGAAGCCCATACCTTTACGGGAAAGAAAAAGTGAAAGCCAGCAAATACTCTTTGTAGGCCGCCTGGTACCGGAGAAAGGGGTCCAGGTACTCATCTCAGCCTTTGCCCGGTTGGTAGCCCTCTATCCCGAAGCCAGGCTGGTGATAGCAGGTGTGGGGCCCTTTATGCCCCGGTTAAAAGAGCAGGCAAGGGCCTTGGGCATAGAAGATAAGGTGGAGTTTATCGGGTTCGTCTCGGAAAGGGAGCGGGATGTCCTGCTGGCCCAGAGCCGTATAACGGTTTTCCCCAGCCTCTATGAACCCTTCGGAATAGTGGCCTTAGAAGCCATGGCGGCCGGAGTGCCGGTCATCGTTTCCCGGACAGGGGGGCTGGCGGAAATTGTGGAGGAGGGGGTAACAGGATTGACCTTTACTTCCGGGGATCCAGATGACCTGCTCCGTTGCCTGGTCTACCTGTGGCAGAATCCCGATTTGGCTTGGGAGATGGGCTGTAGGGCCAGGATCAAAACCGAAAGGGATTACACCTGGGATGCGGTGGCGGATAAGACCCTAAAAATCTACCAGGATGGAAGTAGGTGGAGATATGCAAGCCGTTCACACTTTTTTGTCCAACCCTATTTGCCCCAAAGTTTACAGGCCCTTTTGCCCCTGTCCTTAAACCTCTACTGGCCCCGCCAGGAGGAGGTGGAAAATCTATTCCGCCGTTTAGATCCGTTGCTCTTCGAAGAATGCGGGCAGAATCCCTATCTCATGTTGCATGAGGATATCCCCCCGGCGGTTGGAGGAAGTGGCCAAAGAGGATTTCTTCGTCAACCGTTTGAGCTGGCTTTGGCAGGAATACCAGGATTATCTCAATTCCTTCTCTACCCATTGTTGAACCCTCTCAGCACATCGCCTATTTTTCCGCCGAGTTCGGGTTGAGCCAGGCTTTACCCATGTACGCCGGGGAGTTGGGATTCTTGGCGGGGGATCACTTGAAGTCCGCCAGCGATCTGGGCCTTCCTCTGGTGGGGGTGAGCCTCATCTACAGGAACGGTTATTTCAGGCAGAGCTTGGATAAACAGGGATGGCAGCAGGAGCTCTATCCCGATTATGATTATTACCAGCTGCCTCTGGAGGAGGTCCTGCTCCCTGAGGGTATTCCCCTCACCGTGACGGCCGAATTTCCAGAAAGGTTTGTTCAGGTCAAGCTGTGGAGGGTCAGGGTGGGTCGCCTTTTCCTCTATCTCCTGGACACCGATTTGGAGGAAAACTGGATGCCCGACCGGGGAATAACCGATAAGCTATACGGAGGGGACCTGGAAAAGAGGCTGCAGCAGGAAATAATCCTGGGTATAGGGGGCATGAGGGCCCTGGCAGCCTTAAATTTAAATATAGGGGTCTACCGCCTCAATGAAAGGCACTCGGCCTTTTTGGCCCTGGAACATATAAAACAGCTTATGGAAAAAAACCAGTTGGATTTTGCCACCGCCAGGGAGTGGGCTACCGCCAGCCATATCTTCACCACCCACACCCNGGTTCCTGCAGGCATTGACCTGTTCCCCCCCTCCTTGATGGACAAATATTTTACCGAATATTACCAAGCATTGGGCTTATCCCGCCACGAATTTTTAGCCTTGGGGAGGCAGGATCCCAACAATAAACAGGAGCCCTTTAACATGGCGGTTCTGGCCTTGTGTCTTATTTTGCCAACGGCGTGAGCCGCCTCCACGGCAGGACTGCCTGAAAGATGTGGCAAGGCCTTTGGCCAGAGTTGCCGGAGCAGGAGATACCCATAGGCCATGTGACCAATGGGGTCCATTTTACCACCTGGATAGGGGAAGAGATGGGTCAGCTCCTGGATTTTTACTTGGGTGCCCGCTGGAGGAAAAATCAGGATAGGGCAGAAATTTGGGAGAGGGTGGAGGACATACCCGAGGGAGAGCTGTGGCAGGCCCATGAGAAACAAAGGGAGCGGCTGATAAAGGAGGTCAGACGGAGGCTGGCCAGCAGGCTGGAGGGGAGGGGGGCTCCGGCCCAGGAGGTGACCCAAGCCCGATCCTTCCTCCATCCCCGGGTTCTCACCATAGGCTTTGCCCGCCGGTTTGCCGCTTATAAGAGGCCCACCCTTTTGCTCCACGATTTGGAGAGGCTGATCCGCCTGGTGAATCATCCCCAGATGCCCGTCCAGATCATATATGCCGGCAAAGCCCACCCCAGGGACGAAGAAGGTAAAAGGCTCATCCAGCAGATAGTGGCGGCCAGCCAGCGGCCAGAACTCAAAGGGCGCCTGATCTCTTTGGAAGACTACGATATGGAGCTGGCCAAATTGATGGTCCAAGGGGTGGATCTCTGGCTGGCCAATCCCCGTCGTCCCTTGGAGGCCTGTAGCACCAGCGGCATGAAGGCGGTGTTGAATGGGTCCCTTTTCATGAGCACCTTGGATGGTTGGTGGGATGAGGCTTGGAACCCGGAGGCGGGCTGGGCCATAGGGAGGGGGGGAGGAGCTCCCCGATCCCCTTTACCAAGACGCGGCCGAGGCAGAACTCCTGTACGATCTCCTGGAGAAAGAAGTGGTTCCCCTGTTTTATGAGCGGGATACCCGGGGGCTGCCCTGGGGATGGATCCGGAAGATGAAAAATTCCCTGAAGATGTACGGCCCTTATTACAATACCCACCGGATGGTGAGGGAATATTTAAATAAATATTCCCTCCCCGCCGCCAGCCTCTACCGGGACCTGGGGGATAAGGATCAAGAAGGAGCAAAACAGGTGGCCTCCTGGAGGCAGAGGATTAGAAGCTCACTGGTCCGAGGTCCACATCGAGAAGGTGGAAGAACTCCCCTCTCCTCCCCTGAAGGTGGGGAGTTCCTTCGAGGTCCAGGCCACCGTATTCCTGGGTTCCCTGGATCCAGGGAAAGTACAGGTGGCTTTGTATTACGGCCCTTTAGATCCCAGGGGTAAGATAAAAGAAGGGCAGAAGGTCCTCCTTGCTTATAAGCAGGATCTGGGAGAGGGGCGCCATCTCTATCAAGGGGAGGTTCTCTGCCGGAGAGGGGGGCGCCAGGGATATGTGCTCCTGCTCTATCCCTGGCAGGAGCGGTGGCAGCGTTATTTGTCCGGCCATCTCCTGTGGGGATAAAAGATATACACGAGGGAAGGGAAATGCTGGCTAGAGATATAATGACCAGCGAAGTGATAACCATAGGGGCCCATGAGCCCATCTATAGGCTGAGCAAGCTGTTGGCGGAACGGGGTATTTCCGGTGTGCCGGTATGCGAGGAAGACGGCAGGATAGTGGGCATGGTGGAAGAAGAGCTCCTGAAGATGAAGAAGGGGACCAGGGTGAGGGACATAATGAGGCAAGAGGTGATATCGGTGGAAGCAGATACCCCCGTGGAGGAAGTGGCAGCTATCCTCTACAGCAGAAATTTAAAACGGGTACCGGTCTATGAAAAAGGCGAGCTGGTGAGTATCATAAGCCGCAGTGATATAGTGGCGGCCATGGCCAGGAGGATTAAAGGTCAAGAGGGGACGGCTAAGGATGATTGGGCTTGATCAGCCCTATGAATATCTCCACCAGGCGGGGATCGAATTGGGTTCCTGCTCCCCGTTTCAGTTCTTCCAGGGCAGCTTCCACCGTTAGGGCGGAGCGGTAGGGCCGGTCGTTGGTCATGGCGTCAAAGGCATCGGCTATGGCTAAAATCCGGCATTCCAGGGGTATCTCTTCTCCCTTCAGTCCCAGGGGATAACCCTCTCCGTTCCACCATTCATGGTGCTTTAAAATCAGGTCGGCTATGGGGGCCAACAGGGGTGAAGCCAGGGCTATGCGGTGCCCTATCTCGCAGTGGCGCTCCATCTCCTTCCGCTCCTCCTCGTCCAAGGGCCCTTCTTTAAAAAGAATGCGATCGGGTATATCCACTTTCCCTATGTCGTGGAATTGGGCCAGGAGCTTGAGGTTGGCCATACGGCTCTCTTCTAATCCCAGTTTTTGGCCCATAAGGGTTACCAATTTTTCTACGCGGTCGGTGTGTCCCTTGGTGCCGAAATCCCAGGCCTCTAGGGCGGCCATGAGGGCTTGGACGGTGGCGTTGCGGATGCTGTTGCGCGCCAGCAGCTTTTCCCGATACATGTTGTTATCCGCCTGTTTGAAAACTTCGTTCAGGGAAAGGGATCCTTCGGTGGTGGCCATGCCTATGGAGAGGAATAAGGGTATTAAGGGCTTTTCCTTCTGGTTGTAGTCCTCCACCGCCTGGCGGATTCTCTGGCAGATTTCTTGGGCTGCGGACGTCCCTGTTTTTACCAAAATGGCGGCAAATTCATCTCCCCCTATTCGGGCTAAGCAGTCCTCTTTGCGCAGGCATCTGCGGATGAGCCTGGCTGCTGTCCTCAAAAGTTCGTCCCCTGCCTGATGCCCTAGGGTGTCGTTCACTATCTTTAATCCGTCCAAGTCCATAACCAGAATGCTGATGGGTCCCTGCCTCTGGGGATTGAGCCCGGCCATCTCCTTTTCAAAATAGGCCCGGTTGTAAAGGCCGGTGAGGGGATCATGGAGAGATAGATAGAGGAGCTTCTTTTCCGCTTCCTTCCTGGAGGTGATATCCCGGAAGCTCTCTATAATGCCCACCAGTTCTCCCTTCTCGTTTTCCAGGGGAGTGGCCACCAGCTCCACCCAGACGGAGGACCCGTCCTTCCGCATCATCTCCGTCTCCAGTTCCACCAATCTTTCCCCTGCGAGAATCCTCTTCAAGATGCAGGTATCTTCGCCGCAGAAGGGGTGGCGGAAGATGTGGTAACATTTTTCCCCCAAGGCTTTTTCTTCTGGAACCCGGGAGAGAAGGCCCATCCTCCTGTTCTGGGCCTTTATCCTGAAGCTGGTATCTATTATCCTCATGGCATCCCCGGAGGCTTGGAAGATGGCTTCGTATTCCCGTGCCAGGCAGCGTATCTGGTTGAAGAGGCTCTCCAGACGAACGGCCATGGTGTTCANGGCTTCAGCTATGATGTCCAGTTCTTTAAATCTCTGGGGCATGAGCCGNATCCCCCAATTTCCCCTGGCTATCTCCCTGCAGGCCCCGGTCACCTGGGAGAGGGGTTCGGTGATGCTTTTGGTAAAAAAGAGCAGCAACAGGAGGGTCCCTAGAAAAAGGGATAGCCCGGTGACGGAAAGCTGCCTGGTCAGGGAGGCCAATTTGGCTTCCTGGATGTGCTCTATGGATTGCCCTAGGGAATACATACCCACCGTTTCCCCCTGGGGATTTTTTAAAGGCAGGTAAGCGGTTATATAGGGTTTGCCGGCGATGAAAGTATGTCCGAAATAACATTCTCCCTGGCCCAGCACCTTAGCTCCCACCTCAGGTGGTGCTTTGGTCCCGACGATGGGCTGACCCTTCTCGTCCCTTATGGTGGTGGCCACCCGGGTGTCCCGGCAGAACAGGGTTACCATCTCCCCTGTAATGGCAGCTATTTCCCCCAGAACCGGATAGTGTTGATCGATTTTGACCTCGCCTTTATAAAGGGCATCCCCTTGGAGGTGCCAGGGGCCGGGATTGCGGCTTTCCAGCAGGGCATAGGAGAGGAAGATCTCTTTTTTGAGGCCCTCCTGAGTCTGCCTGAGCAGATGCTGCTCCATCAAGTGCCCGGCTATCCCCAGGGAGACTATTAAGATAAGCCCTACAGCGGTGATGAACAGAAGGCACAGGGAGAAACGCAGGGAAGGAGGTTCCTTCAGTATAAATCCTTTCATTTTCGCTGCTCACCTTTTAACAGTAATAATCGTCGAAGATTTATATAATTTCTGCTATTACATTATATACATAACCAAGCCAAGGAAAAGGAGGGACGGGCTCCATGACCTGCCATGATTTCATATGTGTAGTGGTGAAGCACAGGGAGAAGAATGCGGTAAAGGTGCAGGAGATACTTACCAAATACGGCTGTATTATCAGGGTACGCTTGGGGCTTCACGAGGTTAGGGAAGATCAGTGCGAGGATGAGGGGATCATCATGCTGAACCTCTGCGGCAAAGAAGAGGAGATGAAGAAGCTCCAGGAAGAATTGAATGCAGTGGAGGGAGTTTTCGCCGAGAGGATCCATATCGAGCCTCGGAAGTAGATTTTAAGGGCCCTGGCAAAGCTACAGCGCCCCTTCTACTTTGGTTAAAACCTCATCCAAGTGTCCCACCATCTCCTCTATATCTTCCCGGGTTACCACCAGGGGTGGTTGAAAAGCCAGGACATTTCTATAACGGCCGTTTTTGCCCAACAGTATACCCCTATCCTTCATCTCCTCCAAGACCCAATCGGTCTCTTTAGGGGCAGGTTCTTTATCCCTTTTTACCAGCTCAGCCCCCACCATCAGCCCTAGGCCCCTCACATCCCCTATAAGGGGGTGCCTCTCTTTCAATTCCATCAGCTTTTCTTTCAACATTCCTCCCAAAACCTCCGCCCTCTCCACCAGCCCTTCTTCTTCCAGCACTTCTAGAGTGGCCAAAGCCGCCACCATGGAAACGGGGTTGCCCCCCAGGGTGGAGGCCCCGGGGCGGGTGTATCTGTCAGCCACCTCAGGGCGGGCGCCGAAGGCGCCTATGGGGACGCCGTTTCCCAGGGCTTTGGCCATGGTTAGGATGTCGGGTTCCACCTCCCAGTGCTGGATGGCGAACCATTTGCCCGTGCGACCAAAACCTGTCTGCACCTCGTCTATTATGAGGAGGGCTCCATATTGGTCCAAAATCTCCTTTACCCGGGAGAAATATCCCGGAGGCGGGGTGATGATGCCGCCGTTGGCCTGGATGGGCTCGGCTATGAGGGCGGCCACTTGGCCGGAGGTGGAGGTCTCTATCACCTGGATCACGGCCTCGGCACAGGCCAGGTCGCAGGAGGGATAGCTGAGGTTTAACGGGCACCGGTAACAATAGGGGTTGGGCACGAAGGAGATGCCTCCTGCAGGGAAGGGGTCTGAGCGCCAGAATTTCAAACCCGTCAGGCTGGTGGTGAGGTGGGTGCGCCCCAGGAGCCCGTCTTTCAAGGCCAGAAACTCAGCCTTTCCCGTGGCTATCCTGGCCAGCAGCAGGGCCCCTTCATTGGCTTCACTGCCGCTGTTCACAAAAAAGAATTTTTTGATGGAGCCGGGGGTGAGGGAGGCCAATCTTTCCGCCAGTTCGTACATGGGCTGGGTCAGGTAAATATTGCATACATGCTGTAGGGTTTGCACCTGCTGGCAGATGCGCCGGGTGATCTTGGGGTGGCAGTGGCCTGCATTGACCACCGAAACCCCGGCAAAGAAGTCCAGATATTTTCTGCCCTGATGATCGTAGAGGTACTGGCCCTCCCCCCGTACCAGGTGCACGGGCCGGGAATAAAAATGGTAAAGACAGGGTATTATATATTCCCTCTTTTTCTCCAGAATTTTTTCTGGATCCCACAGCTCTTTCATTTAAATATTACCTCCTAATCTACCTTTACTCCTTTTTCCCAAGGGCCGGGGCCAAAACCTTTATGGGGAAAGGCGTTGAGCAGGGAGCGCCAGCATTCCTTCAAAACCCTTTCTTCCAGATTATCCAGGGCCTTTCGGTATATCCCGGTAACCCTCTCTGCCTCCTCCGGTGTGTAAAGGGGGATCTCCAGGCGGAGGCGGGCAAAACCAGCAGCCCTCAGAAGGGGGAGGTAAGGCAAGAGGGCCAGCTCTTTGCCCATGTATATATGGGTGCGGCAGGCATAATCCATTTCCACAGGATGGATTTCTCCCGCCTCATCTTTTATTCCCCAGTAGGTTCTGTGGCACACCCCCTTACAGGGACCGAACTTGGTGGTTCCCTCCAGCAGGGCAGCCACCAGGCAATGCTCGCTTATCATGGCGGGCAGGGATCCGTGGATTATCAATTCCACAGGCAGGGGACAATCCCTGACCAGGGATAAGATCTCTTCCCGATGGAATTCTATAGGGGCGGTGAGGCCCTCTACCCCGCATTCTGCCAGGAAAGAAGCCGCTTTGCTGTTGGCCACATTCATGCTGAAATCAGCCCACAGGGGCAAAGATGATGTCCTGAAATCATTGAGGATCCCCAAGTTGCCTGCAAGGATCCCTTGGGGTCTCAAGGAGGTTATGATCTCCTTGAAGATTTTTATCTTCGCTTCTTCAGAGGGCATGGCAATGCGGGGGGTGCCCACGTAGAGGAGGGCTCCCCTCTTTTCCACCGCTCCTTTTAGATAAAAATAATCCTCTGCCCTCCAAGGCCTCCCTTTGGATCTGAAGCTTTCCCCGCTGGTGTAGATGACGTCAGCGCCTGCCTCCAGGGCGGCCAAAGCCGCCTCCAGAGAACCGACCTTTACGCTCAAGAGGGTTTTGGAGCTCGATATTTTGTCCGTTCTTGCCTCAGGGAGTTCTTCGGAATAGCCGGGTTCAGGTACCGCCTGGCTGAAAAAGGCCGGTTCCCGGNGGCCATCGTAGCCTATGGCTGCTGGTCCTGGATGGCCGAAGGCATACAGGGGGCTTAGGTCCCTTATCCTCATTTCCTCCAGCCTTTGGAACTCTTCCCATTCTGTCCGGTAGCCAAGGGGATCCTCGTAATATCGGTCCAGGGCCCTGCGGTAGAAGCCCACCAAGGGTCCCAGGTACTCCGCGGTTCTCATCCTGCCCTCTATCTTTAAAGAGGTTATCCCCGCCTCTAACACTTCCGGTATAAAGGGCAGAAGGCACATATCTTTCACCGCCAGGAAGTAAGGACCTGGGGCCTTTGTCCCTACGGGGAGGTTTTCCCTCCGATCCACCAGCTGATAGGGCCAGCGGCAGGGTTTCAGGCATCGCCCCCGATTGCTGCTGAGCCCGAAGAGCATGCCGCTGTGGTAACACTGGCTTCCGTGGCAGAAGCACATATCTCCATGTATAAAGTATTCCAGTTCCATTTCCGGAAGCCTTTCATGCATGGCCTTTATCTCTGCCAGGCTCAACTCCCGGCTCAGGATGACCCGGCGAACCCCCTTTTGAGCTAGAAAGCGAAGCCCTTCCAGGTTGTGTATGTTCATCATTACGCTGGCATGGAGGGGTATTTGCAGTCCCAGTTCTTCGGCCAAGGCTACTATGCCCAGGTCCTGGATGATCAGGGCGTCCACCCCTATATCCTGCAGGAACAGGAGGTAATCCTTCAGTTCCTCCATCTCTTTATCGGTGAGGAGGTTGTTGACACAGACATATATCTTTACCCCCCGTGGGTGGGCGTATTCCACTGCCCGGAGCAGCTCCTCTTCCGAGAAATTGAAATCTTTCCGGTGCAGGCGCATATTATATTTTTTCCCGCCCAAGTACACGGCGTCGGCCCCGGCCGCGATCACCGTCTCCAGCACATCCCATTTGCCTGCCGGGGCCAGCAGTTCTGCCCTCTTCATATATTCGCCCCCTTTCCCAGATATACTTCCATCAGGATAAACAGGAGCAGCACAGGCCCTATTATCTGGTTCACCGTATAGGCGGCTGTGGTGACCCTTTTAAGGTCGTGGGGCCTGACCAGCAGGTGTTCCCCCACCAAGAGCCCCGCGATCAAGATAACCCCCAGGTAATAACAGCCCCCCAGGGTGGCGTAGGGGGGAGCCAAGGTGAGGGGCAGCAGCAACAGCAAAATAAGGGTAATGGCATGAAGCAGGGCCGAAATCTTAAGGGAGTTTTCCAGCCCGAACTTGGCAGGGATGGAAAATATGCCTTCTCTCCGGTCAAAGTCTATATCCTGGGTGGCATAGATTATATCAAATCCGGCTACCCAGGCCATAACCGCTGCGCTGAGGATAAGGGGGGGCAGGGCGAACTGCCCTGTGACCGCTATCCAGCTGGCGGTGGGAGCTATGCCGCAGGCGAAACCCAGCACCAGGTGGCACAGCCAGGTCCATCTCTTGGTATAAGAATAAATCACCAGTATAAAAACGGCCAAGGGGGCCAGTTTAAAGCACAGGGGGTTAAGCTGCCAGGCCCCCACCAGGAGGAGGAAAAAACCCAGCCCGGTTAGGACCAGGGCTTCCCCGATGGTGACCAGTCCCTGGGGTATGTGGCGCTGGGCGGTCCGGGGGTTTTTAGCGTCTATGTCCCGGTCTATAACCCTGTTGATGGCATTGGCCGCATTGCGAGCCCCCAGAAGGCACACCATTATCCAGAAAAAAGTCCGCCAGGGGGGTAGGCCGTTGGCAGCCAGGATCATGCCTGCCAGACCGAAGGGCAGGGCAAAAAGGCTGTGGCTGAACATGACCAGTTCCCCGTATAGCTTTATTTTACGGCCTATCTTTGCCAGCATCCTCTCTACCTCTAGTCCATAGTTTTCGCCATAGTAACAGGTTTTTCCTCCTAAAAGCCACGCTGTTAAGGGATTTTTAACTTGACACCTGTATTCAGTTGGGCTACTATGTAAGGGGACAACAGAAAAAAGAGATGTGAGCTTCTTCGTTAGGTGAGGCTCCTATACAGATAGAGGCTGCTGCCCGGACACATCGAGAGATGGTAACGGGTGGAACAGGCACGGCCGATCCAAGGCCCTGCCTAAGGCAGCTGGGGTGGCCCCAAAGCTGTATAGTGCCAAAGCTCAACGAAGGAAGANGTGGACCCCTTTCTTCGNTGAAAGGGGTTTTCGATTTTCATTCCCAGGAGGTGAGAGTCTATGGATGANGGAAGTAGCGGGGAGGAAGGGATCCCAGGGTATATCTAATGAGGCATTGAAAGGGACCCCATGGTAGGTCTTCTGTCAGTGCCCCATTATATATACCCTCCCCCCTTGTTTTCCTCCCTGGAAATCCCCTTTTGAGCCCCATATAAAAGCCATCTTTGGGGAAGCCTCTTCCCCGGGGGACTTTATTTTTTCCTGAGGGGGTGGAAAAAAATGTTCTGGAAAAGGGTAAAAGAAGAGAAAAGGGACAAAGGTGGAGAGATCGTAGCCCGTTTAGTCCAGTGGGCCAGAAAGGCGGAAGAAGAGGTTTTAAGGGAGCTGGATACCTGCCGGGAAGGTTTGACTTTAGAGGAAGCGGAGGAGAGGCTGGAAAAATATGGCCCTAACCAGGTGGCCCGGGAGAGGAAATTGCCCTGGTATATCCATCTTTTGAAGGCCTACGCCAATTATTTCAACTTCATACTGACTTTTCTGGCCATAATCAATTACCTGGTGGACGTGCGCCTGGCTGCTCCTGGGGAGGAAGACTGGAGCGCAGTGCTGATAATCTCCACCATGATCGTGGTGAGCACCCTGATAAGGTTTGTACAGGAGTACCGTTCAGCCGTAGCAGCCGAAAGGCTTCGGGCCATGGTGCGCACCACAGCAGCGGTCAGGCGCCGGGGTATGGGGGTTAAGGAGATAGAAATAGAGGAGATAGTTCCCGGGGATATAGTGCACCTGGCAGCCGGAGATATGGTCCCCGCTGACTTGAGGATCCTCGCCACCAAAGACCTGTTCGTGAACCAGGCCACTTTAACCGGGGAATCGGAACCGGTGGAAAAGCGGCCAGAACTGGACGAAGAGAAGAAAAAGGCCCCCAGCCTGACCCTCGGCGACCTGGATAACATCTGCTTCATGGGCACCAGCGTTGTAAGCGGTTCCGCCATAGGGGTGGTCCTGGCCACCGGTCAAAATACCTACTTTGGGGCCATGGCCGAAACCATTGTGGGACACAGGGAGGTCACCAGCTTTGAAAAGGGCGTGGCGGAAACCAGCAAAGTGTTTGTTTATTTCATGTTGAGCATGGTTCCTGTAGTTTTCTTGATAAACGGTCTCACCAAGGGGAATTGGCTGGAAGCTTTTCTGTTTGCCGTGGCTGTGGCTGTGGGCTTGACCCCTGAGATGCTTCCCATGATAGTGAACGCGGGGCTGGCCAAAGGGGCAGTGGCCATGGCCCGGGAAAAGACCATAGTGAAAAGGCTGGACGCCATGCAGAATTTTGGGGCCATGACGGTGTTCTGCTCTGATAAGACCGGCACCCTCACTTTGAATAAGATAGTTTTGGAAAAACACCTGGATATACATGGAAACGAGGATATCCGGGTGCTGCGGCATGCCTTTTTAAACAGCTACTACCAGACCGGATTGAGAAATGTTCTGGATGAGGCCATTTTGAGATATGGCGAGGAGCACGGGCTGAAGGCCGAGGATTTGGAAAAGGTATACAGAAAGGTGGACGAGATCCCCTTCGATTTTGTCAGAAGGAGGATGTCGGTGGTGCTGGAGAGCGATAACGGGCCTACAGGGGTAAAGAGGCAGCTGGTCACCAAAGGGGCCGTGGAAGAGGTGCTTTCCATATGTAAGTGGGTGGAATACAAGCTCCCCCTCTGTCCTGAAGGGAACCCCCATCCCTTGGCTGCCCGGGAGGAGGCCAGGCCCTTGGGAGAGCTGAGGGTTTTACCCCTGACCGAGGAGCTGAAGCGGGAAGCCCTGGATATGGTGAAGAGCCTCAACGAAGACGGCCTCAGGGTGTTGGCCGTGGCCCAGAAGAGCGAAAACGTCCCCCCTCCAGGGGTTTTAACTGCTGAGGACGAAAAGGACATGGTCTTGATGGGCTTTCTGGCCTTTCTAGATCCCCCTAAGGAGACTGCCCTGGAAGCCGTCAGGGCTTTGCAGGAGCACGGGGTGGAGATAAAGATCCTCACCGGGGACAACGAAATTGTAGCCCAGAGGATCTGCAAAGAGGTGGATCTGCCCTTGAAGGGGGTGGTTTTGGGGGAAGATGTCGACAGGATGGCCGATGAGGAACTGGAGGCAGCAGTTGAGGAGACCACCCTTTTTGCCAAGGTGACCCCCATGCAGAAGGCCAGAATAGTGAGGGCCCTCAGGAGGCGGGGCCATGTGGTGGGTTTCCTGGGGGATGGGATAAACGATGCCCCAGCCATGAGGGAAGCGGACGTGGCCATCTCGGTGGACAACGCCGCCGATATAGCCAAGGAATCGGCGGATTTCATCTTGTTGGAAAAGAGCTTGGCTGTACTGGAGCGGGGTTTGGTGGAGGGGAGGAGGACCTTCGGCAATATAATGAAATATATCGCCGTCACCGCCAGTTCCAATTTCGGGAATGTCTTTTCGGTATTGGTGGCCAGCTCCTTTCTGCCCTTTTTGCCCATGATGCCTTTACAGCTGTTATTTCTCAATTTAGCCTATGATCTTTCCATGACCTCCATGCCTTGGGACAGTGTAGACGAGGAGTATATAAAAAAGCCCAGGCAGTGGGATGCCCCCAATATCGGAAGATTTATGATATGGTTTGGGCCCACCAGCTCCATATTCGATATAATCTGCTATGCCCTTATGTTTTTCGTGGTGGGCCCTGCGGTGATAGGAGGACCCTATTTTCTCCTCCCAGAAGAACTGCGGGCCAGTTTCGTCTCCCTGTTCCAGTCAGGCTGGTTTGTACTGAGCCTGTGGACCCAGACCATGGTGGTGTATATGCTCAGGACAGAAAAGATACCTTTTATCCAGAGCCTGCCCTCTTTCCCTGTGTTGACTTTGACCTTGGCGGCCATCGTCTTCGGAACCATAGTACCCTACACTCCCTTAGGAGCCCGTTTGGGCATGGCCCCCCTGCCTTCTATCTATTTCTGGATAGTGCTCCTGCCCTGTCAGATGTCCTATCTGGCCTTAGCCCAATATGTGAAGACCATCTTTATAAAGAGATATGGTAAGCTCTTTTAAACTCGGGCAGAGGGCAAAGGTGGCCGATTTTCTTCCTTGCCTGGGGTATATATATGTGCTATAATCAGGCAGAAAAAAGCTTCCCTGCTCCTACGGGGGCCGTTTAAGTCCATAGGGAGGAGGTTCAGTGTGCGCCAATACGAAGTGGTCTACGTGTTGAGGCCAGACCTGGAAGCCGAGAAAATCGCCGCACTGGTGGAGAGGTTTAAAAATCTGGTAACCGACCAGGGTGGTGAAGTTCTGGAGATTTCCCAGTGGGGCAAAAGGCGGTTGGCTTATGAGATTAAAAAATTTCGCGAAGGTTACTATGTGTTGATGAAATTTAAAGGCAAGCCCCAGGTGGCCCAAGAGGTGGACCGGGTTCTCAGGATCACAGAAGACGTGATCCGCTTCTTGATAGCCAAAGAGGAAAAGGCGGGCTAAAATAAACCGAGGTGGGGATGGAGAATGCTGAACCGGGTTATCCTCATAGGCCGGCTTACCCGGGATCCGGAACTGCGTTATACCCCCACAGGAGTGGCGGTGACCACCTTTACCCTGGCGGTGGACAGGAACTACCTCAATCAACAGGGGGAAAGGGAAACCGATTTTATCCGCATCACCGTATGGCGGAAATTGGCGGAGACCTGCGCCAATCACCTGGGCAAAGGCAGATTGGTGGCGGTGGAGGGCAGGTTGCAGACCAGGGCCTTTGAGGGGCCAGACGGCCAAAGGCGCCGGGTTACCGAGGTGGTGGCCGAAGACGTGCGCTTTCTGGACTGGCCCCGGGAGAAGCCCGGAGAGGGGCTGGGTCTTCCTGGATTTGACTCCGAGGAAGACCTGGAGGATATAGCCACAGAAGTCGATCCGGACGACGATCTGACCTTTTAGAAATTATAATTCCACGAGGTGATCTTGGACTTGAGGCGGGATAAGAAAAAAGCTCGCAAGAAGATATGCAGTTTCTGTGCAGAGAAGATAGAATATGTAGACTATAAAGACGTGGGCCGTCTGCGCCGGTATCTGAGCGAGAGGGGAAAAATTCTCCCCCGCAGGGTTACCGGCAACTGCGCCCGGCATCAGAGGCAGCTCACCCGGGCCATCAAACGGGCCCGGATTCTTGCCCTCCTGCCCTTTGTGGCGGAATAAGGGCAGCGGTAAAGAGATCTCCTTTTTCTGCTGCCATAGTCTAAAGTTGAAGACTGGGCAGCAGAATTATTATTTGGGGAGGTGTAGAGATGAAGGTGATCTTGTTGTCCGAGGTGCCCAACCTGGGGGGGCAGGGCTCGGTGGTGGAGGTATCCGACGGCTATGCCAGGAACTTCTTAATACCCAAGGGCCTGGCCATGGAAGCCACCCCTGCCAGGCTAAAAGAATTGGAAAGCCTGCAAAAGCGCCAGGAACGGAAGAGGAGAAAGGAGCAGGAGGAAGCCTTGCGCCTTAAAGAGAAGCTTCAGGGAGCCCTTTTAACCATAAGGACCCGGGCAGGGGAACAGGGAAGGCTGTTTGGTTCTGTTACCAACAAGGAGATAGCCCAGGCAATAAAAGAGGCTTTTCAAGTGGAGCTGGATAGGCGTAAGATAGAGCTGAAGGAGCCCATCAAGCAGCTGGGCCGATACCAGGTGATGCTGAGGCTTCACCCGGAAGTGCACACCACCATGGAGGTACAGGTGGTTCAGGAGGAGGGTTGATTTTGGCTGTCCCTGGAGAAGAGCACCTGTTGTCTAAGCAGGTGGCCGCCCTGTTCCAGATCCTTTGCGATTTTTACGGTACGGATAAGATTATATTGAAGGCCAGCAAGCTGGAGGCCCTGGAGCTCATCAAATCCGAAAAATTATCGGAACGGGTTTTGGCCCTGGAAAAGCTGATCTATGAAGATCCCACCCTTTCCCAAGTTCCCCCCGAGGAGGATATACCCCATATTCTGTCGGCCTTGGAAGAGAAGCTGGCGGATATAATAGCCCGCAGGACGGTGGAGGAGCGCCTGGAGCAGAGGATCGCTGAGAGGATGCAGGAGAAGCATGAGGAGTATATACAGGAGATCCGCCGCCAAATCCTCCGGGAAGAGGGGGGTGCGGAGACCGCCCGCACCTTAAAAAAGCTGGTGGAACTGGAGGCCAAGGAAAAGGTCAGCCTCTCCCGTAGCGCCCTGGAGATCTTGAGGCCCCGGAGCCTGAAAGAGATAGTGGGGCAGGAGGAGGCGGTTCAGGCCATATTGGCCAAGCTGGCTTCCCCTTTTCCCCAGCACATGATCATCTACGGACCCCCCGGGGTCGGCAAGACCACCGCTGCCCGCTTGGCCCTGGAGGAGGCCAAAAAGATAAGCTCCTCTCCTTTTGGCCCCCAGGCCCCTTTTGTGGAGGTGGACGGCACCACCTTGAGATGGGATCCCCGGGAAATAACCAACCCCCTTTTGGGTTCGGTCCATGACCCCATATACCAGGGGGCCAGGAGGGATCTGGCGGATAGCGGCATACCTGAGCCCAAGTTGGGATTGGTTACTGAAGCCCATGGAGGGGTGCTCTTCATAGACGAGATCGGGGAGATGGACCCCCTGCTGCTCAACAAGCTCCTAAAAGTTCTGGAAGACAAGAGGGTTTTCTTTGATTCTTCTTATTATGATCCTGAGGATAAAAGCATCCCCCGGTATATAAAAAAGCTCTTTGAAGAG
>JGI26787J52750_100034_pt1 | contig 16886 bp, 14 predicted proteins | sample WilGeyfunne61714_FD_52750 | JGI IMG/M metagenome (IMG submission 52750)
TGCCCAATTGACCCCCGAGGCCCATGGCTTGATAAAAGAGGTGGGGGCAAGCTCTGGCTCCCCTCCCCAATTATCTGCGCATCGAGGGCCATACGGACGATCTGCCCATCAATACCCCCCTCTATCCTTCCAACTGGGAACTCTCCACCGCCAGGGCCTTGAGCGTTTTGAAGGTGCTGCTTGAAGAAGCGGGGATAAGCCCCCAGCGGCTTTCCGCTACAGGTTACGGAGAGTACCGCCCTGTAGCCCCTAACGATAATGAAGAAAACCGATCCTTGAACCGCAGGGTAGATCTGGTGATCCTAAAGGAAGCCTTTAAGGTAACTGAGCCCCATCGTTAAAAGGAGGGGAACCCCTTCCTCCTTTTTACGCCGGAGCTTCTGGGCCGCTCTTGCCCACGTTGGGGTAGCGGACGATCTTCTTCTCCCAAGTCCTCAGGATCAGGTGGTCTTCCCCATGGTGTAACACGTAGGTCGGCAAAATGGGGGTTTTCCCCAGACCCTGGGGGGCATTGATAATATAGGTGGGTACCGCCAGCCCCGAGGTGTATCCCCTTAAGTTCTCCATGATCTCCAATCCCTCTTCCACAGAGGTTATAAAGTGGGCAGTCCCCTTCACAGGTTTGGCGTGGAAGATATAATAGGGCCGCACCCTTATCTTCAGAAGGTCCTGATTGAGCTTGCGCATCACAAAGGGATGGTTGTTGACCCCCTTTAACAGCACCGCCTGGTTACCCAGCACCACCCCTGCCTGAACCAACATATCGCATGCCCTTTTTGCCTCCCAGGTGACCTCCAAGGGATGGTTGAACTGGGTGTTTATATAGATGGGGGGATGCTGGCTCAGTATGCGGCACAGGTTTGGGGTTATACGCTGGGGTAAGGTCACCGGAGCCCTGGTCCCTATCCTCTTTATCTCCACGTGGGGTATTTCATCCAGCTGGGAGAGCAGCCACTCCAGGGTGGAATCGTCCAGCATGAGGGCGTCCCCCCCGGTTATCAGCACATCCCTTATCTCCTCGTTCTGGCGGATATACTCAAGGGCTGCCTCCAGATCTTCCCGGCTGGTGGCCCTGTCCACCTCCCCTATATTACGCCTCCTCTGGCAGTGGCGGCAGAACATGGGACATTGATTGGTAACGTTTATTATGAGCCTGTCGGGATAGCGCCTGGTTATGGCCGGAGCCGGAGAGGTGAACTCTTCGGCCATGGGATCGGGTACCCCGAACTCGTCCTTCAGTTCCTCGGCAGAAGGCAGGGCCTGCCTCCGGATGGGACACCAGGGCTCATCTCCCATAAGGGAAAGGTAATATGGCGATACGGCCCAGCGGTAAACCCTTCCAACCCTCCTTATGCCCTCCTCTTCTTCTGGAGCGAGCGGCAGGAGCTCCTTTAAAACCTCCACCGACGATATCCTGTTCCTCATATGCCAGCGCCAATCCTGCCAGTCCTCTTCAGTGGCACCAAAAAATTTTAAAATTTTCTGCTTTTTGTTTTCCAACTCTTCCCTTTTCTCCATGCCGCTGGGGATACTCTTTTTGGCCTCCAGATAATCGGCTATCCTGCTTCTCAGTTCGGCTGCCCTCCGCAGAGCTATTCTCCTCTTCTCTTCCGGATCCAAAATTCCCCTGGAACAGAGGCCCATCTTTTTCCCCTCCTTTCTGAGTCTGGGCATTAAAAAATCCGGCTTCAGCCGGGGGATGAAACGCAGAAAGAAAAGGGAAGGCTCCCTTGCTTTCCACGCTTACGAGGTTAGCTGACGGGTTCGGGTCGAAAGCTAACCCTACCTACCCTGAAGGCAGGATTCACCCCAAAAGGATGGGCCCCCCGCTTCCTGTTGCCAGGAATTCAGCGCGCTTACCTGTTCGGTTGTCCCTTTCACTCTAACATAAACTATGAACCCTTGTCAATTACATTTTTTCTCTTTTTTCCCCCTTGCCAGCAGAGATAGCAGTAATATAAAGAAATGGCGGTGAGCAGCAGGCCAACCAAAATCAAGAGGAGGTCGGTCCACCAAGTGGAATAGGAGCGGTAGAGGCGCCACCACCTGTATAGGTAATGGGTTCCCCGACAGCATATATACTGCCAGGCCCAAGTCCAGGTAAAAGCCCCCAGGGCGGAATAAAAGAGATAGGCTCTGAAATCCATTCCCGCCAAGCCCGCCGCCAGGATGGTGGGGGTCCTGATGGGGCTAAACCACCGGGCGAGAACCACCAGGGGAGCTCCGTAACGGTCCAGCCAGTGTCTGGCCTTCAAAAGCGCCTCCTCCCCACCGCTGCGCCGGAGAATCCTCATAAACAGGCCCTTGCCCGGATGGGCCCCCAGCCAGTATCCTGCTAAATTCCCCAGGAGGTTGCCCAAAGTTCCCACCAGCACCGCACCCCAGAAATCCATCTGCCCACTTTCTATCAAAAAACCGGCAGCCAAAAAGGCCGGCTCGTAGGGTATATACCCGGCATTCCTGTCCCCTCTATAAATGAGAGCAGAAAGAGGGTAAGATAAACATGAAGGGGATTCACCCGCAGGCCTCCTCAAGACGGCAGTTGGGCTATGATAGTCTGGGCCCCGTACACCTGCTGGCCCACTTTTACCTGAAACTCCAAATCTTCTCTGAAGATGACCAGATCCACCTGGGATCCCCTATCTATAAAGGAGATTTTCTGGCCTTTAACCACTTCCTGTCCCGGGGCTATAAAGCACTTTATTTTATTTACGAACTTATCGGCTATTTCCACCACCGCCACCTTCACCCTGGTATTGTGCAGGAACACTGTCAAGCGCTCGTTCACCAGCCGGTAGCGGTGGCTGAACAGATCGACGGCCTGCCGCAGATAGGTGAGACGAAAATATTCCCATAGATCCAGCATGGGGAGGTTGATCTTAGCCCGGATGTGGACTATATCCCCCACCTTTCCCTCGATGGGGGCATAGTTGTAATGGACGTCCAGAGGGGACATGTAGATGCCCACTATCCAACCCCTATCGCCCCATCCCGGGGCTTTGAGGATCTCCTCTAAAGGTATGGTCTCCCCCAGCTTGTTGACCTCCACCTTGCCCTGGGCGAAAGGCTTAATGTAAACCACCTGCCCGTCAGCAGGAGACAGGATCAGCTCTTCCCCCTGGGGAGGTACCCTCCGGGGATCCCGGTAGAACCAGACATGGTGGAGATAGAAAAATGCCCCTCCTAAGAGGAGGAGGACTGACAATAAAATCTTAAATATAACTGCTACCATTCGCTCCACACCTTCTTTAGGTTATAGGGAATTCTAGGAAGATAGTAGCCCAAAAAGCCCACCAGCATCAAGAAGGGGCTTATCTCCACAGCAGGCAGGGACCTGGGGGCCAGTACGCCGTTTCTATAGGCGTTATCCAAGGCGCTGTAGGTGGAAAGCGTCCCTTCCCTTTCCCATAAATCCCTCACCTGAACCGCGGGAGGAGAGGATAAAAGATCCTCGGGTAAGGGGTATAGCTTCACCAGTTCCCTGTAGAGGCGCCGCAGATCTTCGATATACCCCTCTCGGGCCACCCTGAACCGCAGCTGGTTATACACCTCTATGTCTCCCGGATATTCTCTAGGAGAGGTTACCAGGGCCTCCAAGCACTCCAACAGTATCCTTATCCGGTCCAGATCCCACACGGGATCGAAAACCCTTATCTCCAAAGTCTTCAACCTCTTGGCGTGGATCACGTCCTGGAAGCGATAATACCTGTCAGGCCGTAGAGGGCCCAGGGCAAAACCGTGGGCCCAGCGATAGGAATAGCCGAAGGGCCGGTTGCCCGCCACCGGGGAATTGGCCATGGCCAGGGCCAGGAGGGGCAGGAAGTATACCACGTTTCTGTAGGCCTTCTCCCAATCGGAAAACCCGCTTATGTGGATGTGCATTCCGGATATATTGGTGGGTTCTTCCCGATCGAGAAGGTGGCCCAGGGGCACCAGGAGGCTGGGGCAAGCTCGGGCCAGTTCCTGACGCCTGCCTTTCAGATCCTCCACCAGGGAGCCCACATCCCTGTGAACCCCCGTGGATATCTCCACGCTGCTCATCAACCCCCCTAAACAATCCCTTCCCCGGGTGAAGTTGCAGGCAGTATGCAGATAATATTTCCGAGGATTTCTCCAGAGAAGTCTGGCCAGATAATAAAGGGACTGCAGGGTGGGGCGTAAGGGTTCTGTGATGAAGACCTCTTCCTCCAGGCCCCACCGGAGTGTTCCCACTAGCCTTTCCCCTCTAGATGTAACAGGCACCACGGGATGCGGTCCATGTTTATTTTACCCCAAGCAGCGGAGGCGGAGAACATTATGAAGGCATCGCCTTCTTTTATAACCCTGGGCAAGAAGATCTCCCAGCTTTCCCCATCCCTTTTCACCTTTATGGCGTTTCCGTCATAATCCCGAGGGCAGAGGAGCATATCCGCCCTGGGTCTCTCCTGATCGAAGCGGAGAATAAAGCGCCGCACTTCATCCCCGTGGGGCGAGAAAATGTACAGACATATCCGGTAATGGACCTTCAGCCCCTTATGGCCATAGGTGTCAAGCCTGATCCTTAGATTGGATTCCTCCTGGAGGATGCAGGCTTCCTTCAGGCCGCCCCTTTCTATCCTTTTGAGGAGGGCCTTGGAGGGGGGCAGGGCCTTGATGCGGGTTTCCTGGGGCCAGTAACCGTAAAAAGAAGCCCTCTTGATCCTCTGAACCGGACAGCTGATAAAGATCTCGTTGGGCCGTTCAAAATTGTGCAGGAAAGCGCTCATAACCAGGTGCTGGCTCTTATGGGCGGCGATGGCCCTCTTCTTCTTGTCCAGGATGTCGGAAGAGAGGAGAAATTCGTACCACTGGATATCTCGGGAAAGGAAATAATTAGGAGGCAATAGGATCTTCCTCTGAGGCTCCATCACGGGAATGGTCTGCCAGGCTCCGCTGTGGATTATATAAGTATATAGCCTGGGCCGATATTCGGGATGCCTGGCCTGAACCGAGCTCAAGGCCACCTGCAGGAAGGCCCCGCTGGCCCAGTGGTCAGGGTGGCTATCGCTGGTATCGGTTACAAATATATCTGTAGGCTGCCAGGTCTCGATGATCTCCTCGAGGTTGGCCAACAGGTTGCGGGCGGTGTAGGGCTGACGGTAACGATAGGATAGAGGGTAGGGGACTTCAGATTTCCTGGTATATACGGCGGTATAGGGTATCTGCCCCCAATAATTGAACCAGATGGGGGCCAGACCTCCGTCGGGATATCCCAAGAAGATGATATCTTGGGGGGGTACTCCCAGGACGGAGAGGGCCTCCAGGGCTTCCTGCTGCCTCAACTGGCCATACTGCAAAAAATCTTCGGGAGAAGTGGGCAGATACCCTTTCCACTTCTCCACCCCCCTCAAAAAGCCGTCCCCGTTGGTCATGAAGACCACCTTGACCGGATATCCCCGTTTGCGGGCAGAAGAGATGAGCCCGCCTACACCTAAGCTCTCGTCGTCGGGATGGGGAGCTATTATCAAAAAGCGCCCCTCTCCCGCCGGCCACTCCCATTCCCTAAGGGGGAATTGGGAGGCCGAAGCCCTCCGGACCACGCTGATCTCCCGGCTCAAAAAAGGCACAGAAAAGAGGAGCACCCCCAGGATAAGGGGTTTGGTCCTTATCTTTTTTTTCCAGGAACGGAACAGGAAACGGAGGATGTCCCTGTACATGCCCACCCTATCCCTAACCCCCCGCCAGAGCCCCCTTTTTTCCTCCTTCACCACGTGGGTCATATTGCTCAAGGGCACTTTCTCCACGCGCCATCCCCTGGCCCGGGCCTCGGAGGTGAGCCAGAGCTCTATTTCGAAACGGCTCTCCTCTATATCCATGGAGAGGAAGAGATCCCTGAAGATGGCCCTCTGGCCGGAGAGATGGGGGGCCAATTTCTGGGCTAGGTCGGTAAAAAAACGCCCCTGGTGGAAAATCCCTATGCTCATACCTGCCCGGCCCTCCCGCAGAGGGGAAAGAAGGGAGAGGACGTGATGGGCGGTCAAACCCTCCAGGTCGGCGTCCAAAAAGAGGAGAATGTCCCCCTTGGCCCTGCGGGCCCCCACCATCATGGCGGTCCCCTTGCCCTTATTTTCTTTGAGCTCGATTACCTGGGCCCCTTGAGCCCGGGCCACCTCAGCGGTGGCATCCCGGGAACCATCGCTCACCACGATGATCTCCTGGATGCCCGGCACCCTCNTCAGGGTGGCCACCACCTGACCTATGGTATTTTCCTCGTTGTAGGCCGGGATTATGGCGCTTACCTTGTACTTGAGCTCCATGATCTTCTCCCCGTAGAAGGCTGGAAAAATCCATTGCCCTGGAAATTCCAGGGCAATGGATCTATCTTGCCAATTCCTCCCTCAAGAGGCGAGCAGCAGCCACCATGCGCTTCAGCGCCTCCTTGGTCTCCGGCTCCTGTCGGGTTTTAAGGCCACAATCGGGATTAACCCATACCTGCTCCGGCCGAAAGATCTTCAAGATCCTGCGCAAGAAGCTGACCATCTGGTCCACTTCCGGTACATAGGGGCTATGGACGTCGAACACCCCCAGACCTATACCCCGGGCGAAGGGGTGCTGCTGCAGGCGCTGTAACAGGCCCTCTCCACCCCGGGCTGCTTCTAAGGATACCACGTCCACGTCCATCTCCTCGATGGCGGAGATCACCTCCCCCAGCTCCCCGTAACACATATGGGTGTGGACCTGGGTTTCCGGTTTTACCTGGGAAGTGGCTAAGCGGAAAGATCTGGTGGCCCAGCCCAGATAGGCTTCCCGGGATTCTTCCCGCAGAGGCAGGGCCTCCCTGAGGGCGGGTTCGTCCACCTGAATCACCCTTATCCCCTTCTCCTCCAGCTCCCTGATCTCATCCCTCAAGGCCAGGGCCAGCTGGTAGGCTATCTCCTCTTCCGGTATATCGTCCCTCACAAAGGACCATTTCATCATGGTAACGGGACCGGTCATTATACCCTTTACCGGTTTGGCAGTCAGGCTCTGGGCATAGGTTATCTCCGCCACGGTGAGGGGCTGTTCCCGCCAGATATCGCCGTAGAGAATGGGGGGCTTTGTGCAGCGGGAACCGTAGGATTGAACCCAGCCGTTCTGGGTTATATAAAAACCCGGGAGCTTGGCGGCGAAAAACTCCACCATATCGGGGCGCTCGAATTCGCCGTGGACCAGCACATCCATCCCGATCTCTTCCTGGAATTTTATCCAGCGGGCTATTTCCCTCTGCAGGAACTCCCGGTACTCCTCATCTGAGATCTCCCCGCGGCGCCAGCGGGCCCTCACCGAGCGCACCTCTTTGGTCTGGGGCAGGCTGCCTATGGAGGTGGTGGGCAAAAGCGGCAGGTTGAAAGCCTTTTCCTGTAAAACTTTCCTTTCCTTATAGGCCAACCTCCGGACAAAATCTTTATCCTGGAGAGAGGCTAACCTTTCCCGGACCGCCGGCACCACCCGGCCCGGCATGGCAGCCAGAGATTCCCTGGCCCTGGAGGCCTTCTCCAATTCCTCCTTGACCTCGTCTTCACCCTTAACCAGGGCCGTCTTCAAGATCCGCAGTTCCTTCAGCCTCTCGTGGGCGAAGCTCAGCCCTTCCCTTAAAGCCAAGGGCATGGCCTCTTCCCGGGCAGTGGTCAGGGGCAGAAAGATCAGGCTGCAGGAGGGCTGGAGCCAGAGCCGCTCCGGGTCCACTTTCTTTAAAAGTCCCCTCACCAGGGAAAGGGCGTTCTTCAGGTCTGCCCTCCATACATTGCGGCCGTTTACCACCCCTGCTCCCAGAACTTTGTCTGGGGGAAAGCCATGTCTTTCCATAAACTCCAGATTTTTATGTCTGCCTTGGACAAAATCCAGGCCAATGCCCGCCACCGGCCAGCGGATTATCTCTTCGTAAAAGCTGGGATAGCCGAAATAGGTCTGCAGCATTATCTTGATCCCGGTAAGGCCGGCCAGTTCCCTGTAAACCCGGGACATCTCCTGGATTTCCTCAGCCGTCAGGTCCAGAACCAGGGCGGGTTCATCCATCTGTACCCATTCAGCCCCGGCCTTTTCCAATTGTTTTAAAAGCTGGCCATAGGGCTCCACCAGGCTTCTAAGGGCCCTCTTCCAGTCTTCATAACCCCCCGAGAGCTTTACCAGGGTAAAAGGGCCCGGTATCACGGGTTTACCCTTGATACCCAGAGATTTTTGGGCCCTCTCCCAAGACTCCAGGTAGGGATTTCCTTTCAGCCGGGGTTCTCCCTCCCATTCAGGCACAATGTAATGATAGTTGGTATCGAACCACTTCTTTAAGGCGCAGGCTTTGACGCCTTCTGCCCCCCGGGCCAAGGCGAAATACAGCTGTAAGGGGGAGGCCGCCTGGAGGGACTTAAACCGGCCCGGCACCAGGTCCAGGGTCACGGCCAAATCCAGCATGTGGTCGTAGAGGGAGAAGTCCCCCACCGGCAGTATTTCTACCCCCAAATCCCTCTGGCGTCTCCAGTTCTCCTCTTCCAGTTTGTGGGCTTGATTTAGAAGCTCTTCCTCTCCTGTTTTGCCTTCCCAGTAAGATTCCAGAAGCCATTTCAGCTCCCTGTTCTCCCCTATCCGGGGATAGCCCAAACTGCTGATGTACAGCGTCCATCACCTCCGCATTACTTGGGGCCTTCTGCCCTCAAAATCTCCCTTAGATTTTAGCACAGGAGCCCCTTAGGGTAAAGGAAATTATCGCAGTTCCACCCCATCGCCCCCCTCCTTATCTCCCTCCTCTTTCTCCTCTTTATCCTTATTGTCAGACTTTTTCTCCTCCCGCTCCCCTTTAGCCTTTATCTGGGCAGCCATGGCCTCTAATTTCCGAGCCACCCGGCCGTGGACGGTATCGGGAGGAAAATGGCCATCGGGGCCCCGCTCCCCTGCCGGCACACCGGTTAAAAGCTCTATGCCCTCATCCACCGTATTTATAAAGTAAACGTGGAAACGGCCCTCCCTTATGGCCTCCACCGCATCCTCCCGCAGCATCAGGTTATCCCTATTGGCTGCGGGGATGACAACCCCCTGCTCTCCTGTCAACCCCATCACCTTGACGGTATCGTAGAAGCCCTCTATCTTTTCGTTTATTCCTCCCACAGCCTGGATCTCCCCCTTCTGATTCACCGAACCCGTAACCGCCAGGTCCTGGCGTACGGGCAAGTCGGCCAGGGCGGAGAGGAGGGCGAAGAGCTCGGCGCTGGAGGCGCTGTCCCCTTCTACCTCTTCGTAGCTCTGCTCAAATACCAGACGGGCGGCCAAGGTTAAGGGGGCCTCCCGCTGGTACTTTTCGTTTAGATAGCCGTTGAGGATCAGCACCCCTTTGGTATGGATACGGCCTCCCAGCCGGGCTTCCCTCTCTATATCGATTATCCCCTCCCGGCCTGCGGCCACCGTGGCAGTGATCTTGTTGGGGCGTCCGAAGGCTATATCTCCCAGGTTTATGACTGAAAGGCCGTTCACCTGGCCTATCCGGCGGCCCGTCACCTCTATTTTTATAAAGCCCCGGGCGATCATCTCCCGGATCCGTTCTTCTATCAAATTAGAACGGTAAAATCTGGCTTCGATGGCCTGCTTTATATGGCTAGCGGAAATATACTGAACTCCTTCCTTCCTGGCATAACAGCAGGCTTCCCGGATTACATCAGCCAGGATGGCAAAGCGGGTGGAAAGCTTGGTCTGATCCTCCGCCAGCCGGGAACCGTATTCCACCAATTTGGCTACTGCCGAGGCGTCCAGGTGCAACAAATTCTCCTTTGCGCAGAGGGCGCTGCAAAAAGCAGCGTAGTTTTTGATGTTATCCGGATTGCGCTCCATGGTAACCCCGAATTCAGCCTTAACCTTGAACAGTTCGTGGAAGTCATGGTCATAAAGGTAGAGAAGATAGTAATACAAGGGAGTGCCCACCAGGATGACCTTGAGATCCAGGGGAATGGGCTCTGGCTGTAAAGTTTTGGTAGTGAGAAGCCCAATGCGCTCCCCTATATCCTCTATTATGACCTTGCCCTCCCGGAGGCATCTTTTCAGCCCTTCCCAGGCGAAGGGGTTTTTCAGCACTTCCTCCACAGGTATCACCAGATATCCCCCGTTGGCCCGGTGGAGGGAACCTGGGCGGATCATGGTAAAATCGGTGATCAGGGCCCCTAGAACGGCTTCCCGCTCGATGCGCCCCACCAAATTGTTAAAGGTGGGGTTGTACTCCACCACCACCGGAGCTCCTGAAGTGGAACTGTTATCTATGAACACGTTTACCTCATAGCGGCGGAAGGGATCTTCCCGCATCAGCCAGGGCATCATTTTCCTCTCTTCCCCTTCCACCCTTTCCCGGAATAGTGGCAAGTTATTGAGGATGTCCTTCTTGACCTCCTCCAGATATTCCAGGACCTTGCGAGAAAAATGATATTTATCTTGCAATTCTTTTTGCAGAAATTCCAGTATGTAATTTACCACCTGCCGGTCCAGCTCTTTTATGGCCTCATAGGCCTGGCGATCTAAATTCTGCCTCTCCCTAAAGGCGCTGGTTACCTCTGCCTCCAGCTCCTTTCTCCTCCTGATGAGGTCTTCTTGGGCTTCCTTGGGCAGGGCGGCGAATTCCTGCTCCTCCATGGGGCGGCCTTCCTTCATGGGGATGATGAACAGCCCCGTGGGAGCTGGCTGGAGCAGGAATCCCATCTGGCGGGCCTTTTCATGGAGCTCCCGGAAAAGCCGCTCTTTTTTTTCATTGAATATAGCGATGGTTTCGTCCCGCTTTTTAACGTACTCCTCGCTTTCAAAGGCCCTGGGTATCTCCCGCCGGGCAGCCGAGATGAAGTTCTTCATGTCTCTGGCCAGCTCTTTACCCCAACCCGGAGGCAATTCTATGGCCTTGGGTTCGTAGGGATCCTTGAAATTGAAGACGTAGCACCAATCGGGAGGGGTGGGTTTATCTTTGGCCCTGACCTCCAAAAATTCCTTGATGGCAGTGGTCCTGCCTGTTCCCGGAAGGCCGGCAGCGAAAATATGAAAACCAGGCAGTTCCATCTCTAACCCAAAGGCCAGCGCCCGGGTAGCCCTCTCCTGTCCCACTATACTCTCCAGGGGCTTAATGGAATCGGTTTTTAAGTAGTCCAATTCCCCTTCACAGCAAACGGCCCTTACCTCTTCTGGAGTGGCCCGTCGCAAAGGATATTTCCTCCCCTCTTTGATTTTTATATAATTCATTCTTCCCCCAAGTTATAGATTTTCCTGCTTGTAATGTTTCAGGAATATTTTTTATCTGCGGCAGGAAAAAAAGGAGATATATCGAATTGATAATTACTAACATTAAAAAGGGGGAGAAAACATGTGGGGTAGAGAGATAGTGCCCGGGGTATATGCTGTGGGAGTGGTGGACTGGGATCGGCGCCTCTTCGAAGATCTCATGCCCATCCACCAGGGCACTTCTTATAATGCTTATCTCATCAAGGGCTCAGAGAAAACGGCCCTGGTTGACACGGTGGATCCAGCCAAAAAAGAGGAATTTTTCTCTAACCTCAGAAAGGTAGGGGTAGAAAGGCTGGATTACATCATCTCCAACCATACAGAACAGGATCATTCCGGCTGTATACCCGATGTGCTCTCCGCCTATCCCGGGGCCAAGGTGGTGACCAATACCAAATGCAAAGAACTGTTGATGGACCACCTTCACCTGTCGGAAGACGTCTTTGTGGTGATTCAAGACGAAGAGAGCCTTTCTCTGGGGGACAAGACCCTGGTGTTCAAGCTGGCCCCCTGGGTCCACTGGCCGGAAACCATGTTCACTTACCTGGTGGAGGACAAGATCCTCTTCACCTGCGACTTCCTGGGCTCCCACCTGGCCACCAGCGAGCTGTTTGCCGTGGAGGAAGAAAGGGTATATATAGGAGCCAAATCCTACTATGCGGAAATAATGATGCCCTTCCGGGATCACGTGAAAAGGCATCTGGAGAAGATAGAAAAGCTCCCTCTGGCCTACATCGCCCCCAGCCATGGACCTGTATACCATAAACCGGAATTTATACTGCAAGCCTACCGAGACTGGTCTTCCGATGAGGTGAAAAACAGAGCGGTCTTGGCCTATGTATCCATGCACGGCAGTACCGCCCTCATGAGCGAATATCTGGTGGAAGCCCTGGTCAACCGGGGTATAACTGTGGATCGTTTTAACCTGACCTACACAGAGCTGACCAACCTCTCCATGGCCCTGGTGGATGCAGCCACCATACTGCTGGGCACCCCCACCATGCTGGTGGGCCCCCATCCCTTCGCCCTTTCCGCCGCCTATCTCATAAACATCCTCCGGCCCAAGGCCAGGCTGTTGGGCCTCTACGGCTCCTACGGCTGGGGTAGCCGGGTGGTGGACATAATCAACCAAAACTTGAGGCTCCCCCAGGCCAAGACCTTGGAACCGGTTCTGATCAAAGGGCTTCCTCGGAAGGANGATTTCCAAAAACTAGATAATCTAGCTGAAGAGGTAAAGAGGCACCATCAAGNATGGGGCCTTCTTGCATAAAACCCCTCCCTACAGAGGGCCGTCCGCCTAGGGACGGCCCTTTGCTTTAGAAGATAAAAACGATTAAAATAGACCCAGCTAGCTTATCGGAGGAGGGTCCGCCTTGAAATGCAGGGTATGCAAAGCTCCCGCCTTCATCAAACTGCCAGCCCATAACACCGCCTTCTGCCCCCAACATTTCCAGGAATTTTTCCTCCGACAGGTGGAACGCACCATAAAAAAATACCGGATGTTGCCCCCCGGGGCCAAAGTGGCGGTGGCCCTCTCGGGGGGGAAGGATTCCCTGGTTACAGCTCTGGTGTTGAAGCTTTTGGGCTACCAGGTACGGGGATTTTTCATAGATCTGGGCATAGAGGAAAACGATTTTTCCGCCGCTTCCCGGAGGGCGGTGGAAGAATTCTGCAGCAGGGAAAACCTCCCTTTGGAGATCTTCAGCCTGAAGGAGCATTTCCATAAGACCATATCTCAGCTGGCCCTCAGAGAAAAAAAGATATGCGCCCTCTGCGGGGTGACCAAAAGGCATCTCATGAACGAATATGCTCTGAAAATAGGCGCCTATGCCCTGGCCACCGGCCATACCCTGGACGACATGGCCGCTTCCCTTCTGGCCAATCTCTTCCGCTGGGATCTTCACTACCTGTCCAAGGGGTTACCCCACCTGCCCCCAGAACCCGGTTTTGCCCGCAAGATTAAACCCCTGGCCCTGCAGGGCGAAAGGGAGATCCTGGCCTTTGCCCAGCTCCACGAAATTAAACCGGTGGAGGCGGCCTGCCCCTATGCCCGGGAGGCCAAATTTAAGCGCTATAAAGCGGCTCTGGATATGCTGGAAGAAAAATCCCCGGGCATCAAGAGGTATTTTTACGAGGGCTATACCCGTCATGCCCACAGGTTTCGAGAAGAAACCGCCCGCCCCCCTATGATGTCCTGCCTCGTATGCGGCTTCCCTTCGGTTAGCCCCATATGCACCTTCTGCCGCACTTGGAGAGAAGAGGAAGCCCGCCAGAGGATGGCCAAAAAAGAGCCGGAATGCTATAATGGGCACAAATCCTTTGAAGATGAGGTGGAAAAATGCAAAGACGGGTAGAAGAAACCCTGGAAAAGATCCGGCCTGTTCTCCAGGAAGATGGGGGAGATGTGGAACTGGTGTCGGTGGAAGAGGATAAGGGCCTGGTCAAGGTGAGGCTCACCGGCGCCTGCGGGAACTGCCCCTTCGCCCTCATGACCCTTAAGGGTGTTATAGAACAGATATTAAAAAAAGAGGTCCCGGAAGTGAAAGAGGTGCAGGCGGTATAAAAAGGGCCCCCTTAACAGGGGGCCCTTTTGGCCCTGTACCCGGCAAAAAGGGGATTGGGCAGAAGCGACAAACCTCAAACCTCATGTCTTCTTTTTCAAATACTCCAAGACTTCCAAAGGATGCCCATCCACCTTGACCTTGGGCCACATCTTCTCGATATATCCCTGGGGATCTATCAGGAAGGTGGTGCGGACCACCCCCATGGTCCGACGCCCGTATGCCTTCTTCTCCTGCCAGACCCCATAGGCCTGGAGCACTTCCTTCTCGGGATCGGCCAGAAGGGGAAAAGGCAGCTGCAACTTTTGGGCAAACCTCTGATGGCTGGCTATAGAGTCCGGGCTCACCCCCAGTACCGCTGCTCCCAATCTGGCGAATTCCCCGTACAAATCCCTGAAACCCTGAGCTTCCCGGGTGCAGCCCGGGGTATTATCCTTGGGGTAGAAATACAGCACAACCCATTTGCCTCGGTAGTCCTTAAGATCGTGGATTTTACCCTCCTGATCGGGGAGACGGAAATCAGGGGCGGCCTCCCCTGGTTCAACATGGGATCACCCCTTTCAAAGCTTTACAGGTAAAAAGCCCTCCATTTTTACCCCCTGAGGGTTACACGGCAAACCACCGCTCCCACGTAGACCCCGGCCTCGGCCGCTTTCCTCAGGGCCTAGGCAAAAGCGGGATCCTGCGCCTCATTGGGAGCAAAGGGGTGGGCGTCTTCCCTCTGGACCACGAAGAGCACCGCGCCTTCCCAGCCCTCCAGCACCCTCTACCGCAGCTCCTGCAGGTGTCTGGTCCCCCTAGAAGTGGGGGGCGTCGGGGAAAAGCCCTACCCCGCTTTTCACCAGGGTGACAGATTTCACCTCCAGAAGCAGCCTCTTCCCCCTGGGCCCCTCCAGGTAAAAATCAAAGCGGCTGGATCCCAGCCCGTATTCTCCTTTTATCTTTCTATAGCCGACAAAAGGGGATAGGGCTTCGCTTTCTAAAGCCAGAGCTGTAAGCTTGTTGGGCAGGTTGCTGTCTATACAGACCAGCACGTCCCCGTGCTGGACCACCAACAGACGCCCCNGGGTTTTGCGATCCCCTCCGTGGGGGCTGAACCACACCCTGGCCCCTTTCACCAAGAGTTCTGCCATGCGTCCCGAGCTGGGCACATGGACCAGGAGGAGTTCTTCCCCCTGGAGCAGCTGGGCAGAAAAACGATTCAGCCTCCTTATGAAAAAGGCCTCGACCAAACCCGGGGGAAGGGATAAAAGGGCTTCACCAATTTTTCCCTTGGTGATCCCTGAAATCCCACGAAGATAAAAATTTTTCCAGTTCCTCCACCACCTCCGGAAGGCTTATTGCCCGGGCTTCCCTCTCGGTGATGGGGCGCCCCCAGGAGTACCCTCCTTCCCTTTCCCCGCCCTCCTTCAACGGCACCTCCCTGTTCTTAAACCATCTGCGGGCTACCGGAGCGGGGGAATGGAAACAGAAGCGGTGACCCTCTCCGGTTACGATAAACTCATAGAGGCTGTAATAATCCTTTTGCCTCCTGCACTGGGGACATCCTCCGGTGGAGCGGGCATATTCCAGGTAGTTCATCTTCTGGCTCCACGCCTTTTTCCGGCATTGCCAGCACAGTTCCACGCGCTCCTCGCCCTGGATGAAGTAAATCTCCAGACCATCCTCTCTGCCGAATTCCCGGGCCCATAGGGCCAAAACCCGCTCCTTTAATTCATACAGGTAGGCCTCCCCTGCTTTGGCATAGTGATTCAAATGATAGAGATAAAAAGCCGCCCTCAAAAGGGCTGCCCGGCGTTCCGGAAGAAATTCTAAAGATTGTAGAAATCTTTCCTTATGCCGTTGATACTTCAGCCAATGCTGGGGGTAACTCTGCCAGCCTTCCTCCTGACGTCCCCAAAAGAATCTATCCCTATTAGCCCATTGTTTCAAGATGCGGGGTAACCTTTCCTTAGAAGGCTTCTACCTCCTCCACGTCATAAAGTTTGACTTCTCCATAGCGGTTATTGGCCACCTCTCGGGCCTCCAGATAGCCCTCCGAGGAGAGCCTCTGAACCTGCCTAGGGGTAAGGTTCAACATTTCACAGACCTAAACCGTGGTGAGGAAACGGGATTGACCCATGGATCCTTCACCCCCCAGATCTTTTTCTATAGAGGCTTTGCTTTTTCCTCCCATATTAACCAAACTATGATAGGCTGGCATATTCTATTAAAAAGGGGTGAGACCATGTCCTACTTCTATCCCAAACCTCTTAGATATCAATCCCTCTATGGCATCTCCCAGTTAACTTTAATACCTGGGCTACGTGGAGAGGACCAACGAGATAAGATCCCTGCTCCTCTCAGCCGACAGAGCGAAGGCGAACGCCACTTACAGCCCTTACCGGGAGCTGAAACTAGAAGAAACCTACAGCCTCAACGCCATCAAGCTCCACGAGCTCTACTTCGAGAATCTGACCCCTATGGGAGAAGGGGAACCGGAGCAGGAGCTGCTCCTCTATTTGGGGCGCTCCTTNGGGTCCTGGGAAAAATGGAGGGAGGACTTTACCGCCTTGGGCATGTCTNCCCGGGGTTGGGCCATCATGGCCCTGGATCTGGACGAAAGGGAAATAAGAAATTTCCTGCAGGATGCCCACAACCTAGGGGAGATCACCCGTAGCCTCCCCCTCCTGGTGCTGGACGTCTATGAGCATGCCTATTTTCTCGACTACATGACCGACCGGAAAGGATACATCGAAGCCTTCTTCCGAAATATCCACTGGGGTGTGGTCAACAGGAGGTTCCAGCAAGCCCTGGCTGCCTGTAATGCCTGTTACCCCTTTTCTACCCCTTGACCTGTAAAAGGCCAGCGGCAGGCCCAAAAAGGGTGAAGGCGAGCCATATACCCCCAAAGAGGCTAAAAGGGGCTAAGGGATGACGGCAAAATAGCAGAACATAGAGGGGCCACAAGGGTTGCCACAGGGCATGGAGAAGCCCGCTGTAAAAAATACCCCCAGGGTGCTGAAGAAAGGCCTCCGCTTGCCTCCCAAAAGGGCATACAGGGGCAGGAGCAGGCGCTTGCTGGTGGGGGAGCGGCGGGTGCTCCAAGGCGTA
>JGI26787J52750_100035_pt1 | contig 16840 bp, 21 predicted proteins | sample WilGeyfunne61714_FD_52750 | JGI IMG/M metagenome (IMG submission 52750)
GGTCAGGTCAGCGGCAAAGTTGGTATCGAAAACCCTGTCAAATCCCAACCGCCTCAGCCCCGCCACCATCTGCCCGATAACTATGCTGCCCGGGGGGCATGCCCATGGTTTCCCCCAGNTGGACCCTTACAGCAGGNGCAGTCTGGACTATCNCATGCTTCTGGGGATCGGCCAAAGCCTGCCAGACCTTGTCGGTATCGTCCTGCTCCTGGAGGGCAGCCACAGGGCATATCAGCACGCACTGGCCACACTGGACGCACTCGGTGTTAGCCAGCTTTTCCCCGAAGGCAGGGCCCACCAAGGGTCTTGAAGCCCCTGAACTGGTCGGTGAGGGCGAATACGGACTGGATATTACTGCATACGGAGATGCAGCGATGGCAGATGACGCACTTCCTGGGGTCCCGCATCAGAGCCGGAGCAGAGGTATCCTTGGGGTATTCCCTTACCTCTCCCCTGTAGGTTATCTCCCTGATGCCCAGTTCCTGGGCTAAGGTCTGCAGCTCACAGTTCCGGTTCCGCACGCAGGTCAGACACTCGTTGGGGTGGTTGGCCAGGAGGAGCTCCATCAAGGTGCGCCGGGCCTCTATTACCACCGGGCTATTGGTCCTTATTTCCATGCCCTCGTTGACCGCGGTGACGCAGGCAGGCACCAGGTTCCTGGCCTCCTTGACCTCCACCACGCACATCCGGCAACCGCCAGGGGCGTTTACCCCTTCCAGGAAGCAGAGGGTGGGTATTTTAATACCCAGCTGCTGGGCAGCTTTCAATATGGTGGTGCCCTCTTCTACAGTCACTTTCTGGCCATCGATTATGTGGCAGTTACCTGAGCCAACTTTATCCCTCCCTCTCCGAGGATTATGAGCGGACAACCGCTTTGACCGGCTTGGCCGGACACACTTCATAACAGGTACCGCACTTGATACACTTTTCTTGGATGATCCTGTGGGGCTTCCTGGGTTCGCCTTCGATGGCGTTTACCGGGCAGTTACGCTTGCACAGGCCGCAGCCGATGCACCTTTCGGGGTCTATGGTGTAGGTGACCAGGGCGGTACAGATACCAGCGGGACAGCGTTTCTCGTAAATATGAGCCTCGTACTCGTTCATGAAATAGCGCATGGTGGAAAGGACCGGGTTGGGGGCGGTGTTGCCCAGACCGCACAGGGCGGTGTTCTTGATCACCCTCCCCAGTCTCTGCAATTCTTCCAGGTCTCTGGGCTCCCCTTCACCCTTGGTGATGCGGGTGAGGATCTCCAGCATCCTCTTGGTGCCTTCCCGGCAGGGGGTGCACTTGCCGCAGGATTCGGAGGTGATGAAGTTGAGGAAGAAACGGGCCACATCCACCATACAGGTATCCTCATCCATCACCACCATACCCCCGGAACCCATCATGGCGCCAGCAGAAAGGAGGGAATCGTAGTCTATGGGGGTGTCCAGCAGTTCCTCGGGTATACACCCTCCAGAAGGGCCGCCTATCTGGACGGCCTTGAACTTCTTGCCCCTCGGTATCCCTCCCCCGATGTCGAAGATGATCTCCCTCAAGGTTATTCCCATGGGGACCTCTATGAGGCCAGGACGGTTGATTTTGCCCACCAGGGCGAAGACCTTGGTGCCCTTGCTCTTTTCCGTGCCATAGGAGGAGAACCAGTCTGCACCCTTATCGATCACCACAGGTACATTGGCATAGGTTTCCACATTGTTTACATTGGAGGGTTTACCCCACAGACCGCTCTGGGCAGGATAGGGAGGGCGCACCCTGGGCAGACCCCGTTTACCCTCTATGGAGGCGATCAAGGCCGTCTCTTCACCGCATACAAAGGCCCCTGCACCTTCTTTTATGTAGAGGCGGAAGCTGAAGTCTGTCCCCAGGATGTTGTCCCCCAGAAGGCCGTATTCCTCTGCCTGAGCTATGGCCATCCTCAACCTCTTGATGGCCAGGGGATACTCCGCCCGGCAGTAGATGTAGCCTTCCCTGCAATTGCCTATGGCGTAGGCGGCTATGGCCATACCCTCTATGACGCTGTGGGGATCGCCTTCCAGGATACTGCGGTCCATATAGGCTCCGGGGTCCCCTTCGTCGGCGTTGCATATCACATATTTTTCTTCTCCGGGAGAACGGCGGGCAAACTCCCACTTGAGGCCGGTGGGAAAGCCTCCTCCCCCTCTACCCCGCAGGCCAGAACGCTTTATCTCCTCTATAACCTGCTCCGGGGCCATCTCGAAGAGGGCCTTCTCCAGGGAACGGTAACCGCCCCGGGCTATATACTCCTCTATCCTTTCGGGATTGATGATTCCCGTGTTGCGCAAGGCTATCCTGAGCTGTTTGGCAAATACCGGAAGCTCTTTGTATCCCTGCAAAGCCACCGTACCCTCTCCTTCCGTAAAAATATCAGTTCAGTTCTTCAAATCGGGCATAGGCTTTATCTTCTACCACCCTGCCCTCTTTCACATGCTCAGCTATGAGCCGAGGAACGTCTTGGGGTTTGACCTTGGCGTAGGTAATCCTTTCCTCCCCCGGTCGCTTGATGTCCACCAGAGGCTCCTCGTGGCAAATACCCACGCAGCCCACTTCGATAACCTCGGCCTCCAACCCCTGCTTCTGGAGCTCCTCCAGTATGGCATCCTTCACTTCCCTGGCTCCAGCGGCTATACCGCAGCTGGCCATGCCTATGAAGATCTGCACCTTCTCCTTATCCCTTTTCTCCAGGGTCTCTTGAGCTTGGGCCCTGAGGTTCTGCAGCTCTTCCCTGCTTTTAATTTTCATTGGCTTCACCAGGTTGCCTCCAACCTGGCAACACACCTCCCTTCCCTGGGTTATTCATATTTGTCCAGTATATCCTTTATCTTGTCCGGAGTCAGATTCCCGTAGGTGTCCTCGTTTATCATGATCACCGGCGCCAAGCTACAGCAGCCCAGACAGGCAACATTCTCCAAGGTGAAGCGGAGATCGGGTGTGGTCTCCCCTGGCTTTATCCCCAGCCGATTTTCCAATTCCGCCGAAAGCCGCTCGGCTCCCTTGACATGGCAGGCTGTACCGTGGCACACCCTGATGATGTGCCTTCCCCTGGGGGTGAAGCGGAATTGGGCGTAGAAAGTGGCAACCCCATACACCTGGGACGGGGGAACCTTCAGCTCCTTGGCGATGCGGACCATCACTTCCTTGGGCAGATACCCGTAGATGGCCTGGGCGCCTTGGAGTACGGGTATGAGGCCCCCCTTGACCCCCCGCCACTTGGCCAGGAGTTCCTCGAATTCCTTCTCCTTCTGGGGGTCAGAGACCAATTGGCTGCTCAATTTGCTCCCTCCTCTATTGAAAATTTTGAATCTTCCACTGCCTCTTCCCATCTGCCCACAGACACACGGGCAAAGTTATTTAATTAGCTTCGATTAACTTCAACGCTGAATAGAAAAATCCTTCTGAACAAATAAAAAAAATTTCATAGGGGAAGTATCACTTTTTTCCAGGATCCAATCCTTTTGCTATTATGCTGATCTGCTCTTTAGGCCTCCCGGTGGTGCGGGAAACCAGATCTCCTATCTTGTTGGCGTCCTCTGGACCAAATTTTTCCGCCAACACCACTACGCTGACCGCCTGGGGCTGGATAAACACCGCCGCCTCCCGGTAGCCTTTAGCCTGGATGAGCCTTTCCAGCTGCATTTCCATGTCCCATATACTGGGTCAGTTCCACTAGCCTCTTGTTGGCTTCCTCCCCCCCCGCCCATCTGCTTTAACAGGTTTATCTGCTGGCTCCTCTGCCTATCCCTCTCCAACCGGTATTCCACAAAGAAGGGGCTCTCCGGCTCCCCCAGATCCAGCTGGGAAACAGGCCTTTCCTCCCTGGAAGACGATTTCCCTTCAGAAGGAGCCTCCTCCTTTACAGGGATCTACTGGGGTGGCGAGCCGGGGGGATTCCAGGCCGGCATTAAGGCTCCATTGCCCCTGTGGATGACGTAGGCCACCAGGAGGAAGGTGAGAACCAAGCNCATCAGCAACCTCAGGTGGAAACGCTGATCCCTGTTCTCCCCTTCCCCTGCCTTTTCCCCCTTTCAGGGCAGTTTAATCAGCAAAATGGTCATCTTTTCCCCTCCCTTTCCATGGGTAAAACCTGTATTTGGTGGGGAGCCAATCCCTAAAGGGTTTCCACCGCCTGGATCAGGCGGGCCCGCACCCGGGGATCATGGGCCCCTTCTGCCACTATTACAACCCCCAATACCTCCCCCGGCGTCTCCCTGGTTACCACGGGGGCTTCCCCTCCTTGAAACTGCCCGCTTCTGGCCATGACCAGCTGGGCCTCCTGGTTGTTGTCCTTGGTGACCCTGGTACCCCCTCCCTGATCCCTCTCCTCCACCTGATGGCTGTTGGATGGGGTATTGGTGGCCTACTCCTTTAAAGGACCTGATTTTAAGGACACCCTGACTGCTACCCTGCCCACCCCGGCCATTTTTTCCAGAAGGTTCTGGAGTTCCTCCTCCATCTCCTGGGAGGCAGTACAGATCTGGCTCCTCCCCGAGGAAGGGCCCGGGGCAGAGGGGGCCTCCTTCTCCTCGGGAGGATGCACTTCATTGATGCGGGAAAAGCTCAAGAGCAGGCTCCCCAGGACGAGGGCCCCCAAAGCCAGCCACATATATACCACGGGGGGCGCCTTTCCAATTCTTTTCACCTCCCGGCCACCTCTATCCGAATATTGTCGGGGTTTAGCCCGTAAAACCCCGCCACCGTCTCCTTTACCCGAGCCAGAATCCTGGCCAGCTGGGAAGGGGAGGCCTCCGCCACCTCCACCCTTATATCCACCTTCAGGAGGGACCCCTTTTTTTCGTCCACCACCACCTCCACCTCAGCCTCCCTTATTTCCGGAGACAACAGAACTAAGGAGCGTATCTGCTGTCCCAATCGCTTTCTAAACAGATACCAGGCCCTTTCCCGGGCGTCAGAGGAGGGGGAGCCGGGAGAAAAAGCCTCTCCCACCATGGCTGGAGGAGACCAATCCCAGCCCGCCAGGGGCAATCCCTCCCCCCGGGTCAGGATCCTGCCGAGGCTTGCGGTACAGGAAGCCAGGACGAACAACCCCAACATCAGCCGCATATAGGGGGCCATCTTTTGATTGGGGAGGAGCATCTCCCCCAGGGAGGCCATCAGGGCTATGAGGGCCAATTGCCTTACAAGGGAACCCAATTCAGCCAGCATCTTCATCCCCTCATGGCCAGGGCCATGTGGCCCAATATTATTAACGCCGCCACGCTGAGGAAAAAAAGGAGACCCGTCACAGCCAAACAGGCGGAAATCAGGCTGAGGGATCCGGACGCCTTGTCCAGGGCCTCCGAGATCCTCTCTTCCCTCAGAATCTGCACCAAGACAGCCGCCAGTTTATAAATCAGGGCGGCGGCCAACATCTTCAGCAGGGGAAGGCCAACGGTAAGGAAAATGAAGCCCAGGCCCAATACCCCCACCGCCCCCTTTATCAGGGCAGCAGCTCCCGCCACCGTGCCCAGGGAATCGGAGAGGAGCTTGCCCATCACAGGCAGAAAATTATCGGTGGCGAATCGGGCTACCCTTAGGGACATGGCGTCGCTTATGGCTCCCCCTATCCCGTAGATGGAAAGGATGCCGGTGAACAGGGTCAGGCCCAACCCCAAGATGTAGACGACCAATTGCCTTATGAAATCCGCCATTTTGCCCACCTGGAGTTTGTCCTCCAGACCCCTTACCATGTTGAGGCAGGTGTAAAGATAGACCAGGGGGAAAACCAGGTTTTAGATCAGGTTGACCATGAAGGTCAAGCCCAATATCAGCACGGGATGGAGAAAGGCGGATAGGTGGATCCCCCCGGAAGCTGCCAAGAGGGTGATCAGAAGGGGTAAAAATGCCTGCCAGAAAGAGAGCATCTTATCTATGGTTTCCGAGCCTGACCGCAGATACATGCCAAAGGAGGTCAGCACCAGGGTGATCAGGGCTAAAAAGACCACCTTGCCGGCCAGGGGGAGAGGTTCTCTTCCCCAAAGGCGCCCTGCAGGCTTTTCAGCAGGGCGCTGGCCAAAGCCAAAAGGAGCAGCTGAGACAGCAGGTGGAGGCTGGCCTTCAACTCCCCTGCCAGGCAGCGCAACAATCCCTCCAGGATTTCTCTGGGGTTTAGGGGCATCTTTCCCTGCAGTAGCTCCTTGAGGCCCTCGCCAAAACTGGATGAGGGCAGGTAGGGGGCCAGGTCCTGCTGCAATCGCTGCCAATGGCTTTCCAGCTGGGAAAGATCCAACCCCTGAAGCTGATATTCCACTTCCCCCTTGAAATCTCCACAGGATTGGGGATCCCCAGGAAAGGCCAGGGCAGGCGAAGGGATCAGAAGCATAAAAAGCCAAAGCAGCATCTTCACGGCAAAAGCTTTATAATAGTTTCCAAAACAGCCACTATCAGGGGTATGGCCAAGACCAGGATGAGCACCTTCCCGGCTGTTTCCAGCTTGCTGGCGATGGCCCCTTCTCCCGCATCCCGGCACAGCTGGCTGCCGAACTCCGCTATATAGGCTATACCTACGGCCTTCAAGACCGACTGCCAGTAAAATGGATTGACCCCTGCCTTTTGGCTGATTTCCGATAAGACCGTCACCACCAGCCTCATCTTTTCCAGAAGGNGAAAAATATCAGCACCCCAGCGGTGAGGCTTATGAGGAGAGCCACATCCCCGCCCCGGGCTTGCCGTACCAGCACTATGATGGCGGTGGCCACCAGGGCCAACCCCACCAGGGAAAAGATCTCCATGGCTCAATAAAGAAGGAAAACGGATTGGACAGCCCAAAACAGGTCTATTATCACCGGTATTACCCAGAGCAGGGCTACGGCTAAACCCGCCAGCAGGGTCATGTAGGCGTATTCATCCCTACCCGCCTGTTTTAAGAAGGTGTAAAAAATAGAAATCACCATAGCCAGGGCCCCCAGGCGGAATATGAGGCCCACCTCCAAGTGCAACACCCTTCATCCCCCCTCAGTAGAGAAGTAATATGAGGGCCAGGCCCAGCAGAAAACCCAGGCTGTACCACATGCGAGCCTTTTTTGCGGTTTCCTCCGCGGCCAAACGGGCCTGATGGGAAAGGTGCCTCTGGGCCAGGGCCAGGTGTTTTACCTGGTCTTCCACCCCGGAAAGGCCCAGCACCAGGCCTAGAGGGGTCAAAATCTCCAAGTCTTCCTGGGTGAGGCTGCTGTTATCCTTGAGGAACTTCAGGCCCCTTTCCCAGGCGCGATACAGCCCTCCGCCCGGATCCCTTTCCAGGTGATGCCCCGTCAAAGAGAAAAACTCTTTTATCATGCCTTCCGCCAATCCCCCGGCCCTCTAAAGGGCTTGGGGCAAAGGGGTGACGCCATAACTTATCTCCGCCTCCAGGGCCTTGAGGGCGGTTTCCAGAAGCCGCAGTTCTCGGCTTCTGGCCGCCAATCTTCTGGCCTTTTCCAGCCCCAAGAAACCGCAGGCTGATATTACCAGAAGACTGCTCCGGATTTTCATGGTTCCCTCCTCCCCGGAGGGGGCCGGACAGTATCACTTGCCCTGCCCGGTCATAAACCCTTTCTACAGTTCCAGGGCCCAGGCTCCGCCCCAGGAGCACGAACCTCTCCCACACCCCTGATTCCAGAAGCCCCTTCTACCCCGGGCGCCTTACCAGTTCCTCCAGATCTCCGGCGTGGACCGTGCACAGGAGGATACGCCGCCGTTCAACACCTCTTCCAACGCCTTCAGGTCTTCGCTGCTCCCTATCTCGTCGGTGGCTATGACTTCCGGGCCCATGGAGCGCAGCAACATGAGCATTTCTATGGCCTTGGGGCACCGGTCCAAAACATCGGTTCTGGGACCCACCTCCAACTGGGGCAAACCCATCCNGCAGCCNGCGATTTCANAGCGCTCGTCCACCACTCCCACATTCAGGCCGGGAAAACCCAGTTCAGGCACGCCTGTGCTGAGGAGACGGATTAAATCCCTCAGCAAAGTGGTCTTGCCGCAACGGGGAGGGGAAAGGATAAGGGTATTCAAAAACCGCTGACCCTGGAGGAGCCGGGAAAATAGGGGCAGACCGTACCCCTTAAGGCTCCGGGCCAGCCTCAAGTTGAGGCCGCTGAAATTCTTGAGGGTCTTAATTCCTCCCTGGGCCACTACCGCTTCCCCCACCAGTCCCACCCGGTGGCCGCCGGGCAGGGTTATGTATCCCTGTCTCAATTCCTCTTCCCAGGCGTAGAGAGAACTGCGGGTGAGGGCCTGAAGTATGTGGAGGATGTCTTCTCCTGTAACCCGGTAGCCTTCCCTGAAATCGGGGCTTATCCCGCCCTCCCTTACCCATCCCTCTCCCCCGCCCCAGCGGATCTGCAGAGGCCTATCCTTCCTGAACCTTATCTCCTCCAGGGATTGTTTGATCTCCCGGGGAAGGGCCCGGAGCATGAGGGCTATACCCTCGGGCATTAAAGCCATCAGGCTCTCCAAGATTTCTCCCCCCAGGAATATGCTTATTCCGCCCATGGCAAATTTATGCAATAAAAAAGACCCCTTGCCGGGGTCTTAGGTAGCTAAGCTCTGCCGCCCCCTGGAAGGGGGGCAGCCTTTGTAAAAGCCATGTATACCAGAGCCGGTCTATATGTCTTCGTCGGGCTTTCCTTTCTCTTCTTCTTCGGCCAGCCTGGCCTCTCCCTCCTGGTTTATAAACACCACCGCCCCACAATTGGGGCAGACCACCTCCACCACATCTTCGTCATCCAGTATATCCGCCTCAAAGCATACTATCTCATGGCATTTAGGGCATTCCACTTCTATATAGTCCTCTTCGTATTCCTCATCTTCTTCCTCGTCTTCGAACTCTTCCTCCTCTTTCCCTTCTTCCCCTTCGAACTCTTCTTCCCCTTCCTCCTCTTCCTCTTCTTCGTAGTCCCCTCCGTATACTTCCCCTTCCAGTTGGTAGAGATCCTCATCTATGCTTTCCACATAGCTTTCCAGTTCCTCGTAGCTTTCGTGAAGATCCTGCAGGGCTTCGGCCATTTCTTCCAAAACTTCCACTATCTCTTTAAAGATACGGGTTTCTTTGCTCTCCGGTTCCAGGTTCAGGCCCTCCATCAGACCTTTTAAATATGCCACCTTTTCCCTCACTTCGTTCATGGAGCCGCACTCCTTTCTTTCTTGATTTATTATTATCCGGCTCCTGCCGGGCTAAACCCGCTCCACATATGTCCCTTCCCGGGTATCCACCTTGACCACGTCCCCCACCTCCACGAAGAGGGGCACTTGGATGACCGCTCCCGTCTCCAGCACGGCGGGCTTAGATCCCCCGCTCACCGTATCTCCCCTGATCCCGGGTTCGGTCTGCACCACCTTCAATTCCACCGTTACCGGCAATTCCACCCCCAGGATCTGATCCCCGTAGAACAGAACCTGCAGGTTCATATTTTCCTTCAGGAATTTGGCCCCTTCTCCTAGCTGTTCTCCCGAGAGGGCAAACTGCTCGTAGGTTTCATTGTCCATGAAATAGTAGGTATCACCATCCCGGTAGAGGTACTGGGCCTCCCTTTTATCCAGATAAACCCTCTTGACCTTCTCTCCAGCCTTAAAGGTGCGCTCCAAAACTGCCCCTGTCCGGAGATTGCGCAATTTGGTTCGTACCAGGGCCTGCCTCTGGGCTGTCTTGAAGTGCAGAAATTCTATGACCTGATATACCTCGCCATCCACCTCTATGGTCACTCCGGTGAAAAAGTCGTTGGTAGAAATCAAGCCTATCCCCCCCACGTCTACAGTATAACCAATTCCCGGGGGGCACGGGTCAAAACCTCGGCCCCCCCTTCTTGCACCAGCACCATGTCCTCCAGCCGAACCCCTCCCTTTCCCGGCAGGTACACCCCCGGCTCCACCGTGATCACCATGCCCGGCTGCAGCTCCTCAGCAGACTTAGGTGAAAGGGAGGGGGATTCATGGATTTCCATCCCCACCCCATGGCCTAAGCCGTGGACGAAGTATTCCCCGTAGCCCGCCCGGCAAAGGTGTTCCCGGGCTACCCTGTCCACCTCCTGAGCTTTGATCCCAGCCCTTATATGGTCGATGGCCTTCTCCTGGGCTTCCCTCACCAGGGCATGGATTTTGAACCACAGGGGGTCCACCGGGCCCAAAGCCAAGGTCCGGGTAAAATCAGAGCAGTAACCCCCGTAGGTGGCGCCGAAATCTAGCACCACCACATCCCCCGGTTGCAGCACCCGGTCTGAGGCCACGCCGTGGGGCAGGGCGGAACGGGGGCCGCTGGCCACAATGGTGGGGAAGGCCGGCCCCTCTGAGCCCCTCTTGCCCAAAAAATACTCCAACTCCAGCGCCCCGTCCCTCTCCCTCCATCCGGGTTGCAACCGCTCCGCAATGTAGCCAAAGCCCTCTTCCGCTATCCTCAGGGCCTTCTCGATGTTTTCCACCTCACCTGGCTCCTTCTGCTCTCTGAGCCTTTCCACCATCCTGCGGCAGGGCTTGACTTCCAGGGGCAGATTGAAACTCTCCTTATGCTGGATCAGATCCTGATAACAGGCATAGCTCAGGTGTTCCCCTTCAAAGGATAGCTGCCGGATTTTAAGGGAAGCCAAGAGCTCCATCCTCTGTCTCCAGGGCTCCACCCCCAGCTCCACCAGGGTGAAATGGGGGGCCTCCCTGGAAGCCTGCTGGGTAAAACGGCCATCGGTGAGGAGGAATTGCTCCTCCTGGGTGATGAGGAGTTCTCCCCGGTCCCCGGTGAAGCCGCTTAAATAGCGGCAATTTTTGAGGTGGGTTATCCAGAGGGCTTCCACGTCTTCCCGGATCATGAGTTCCCTAAGCCTTTTTAAGCGCGGGAGCAATTTGTCCCTCCTCCCCTCACCAGCTCTATAGCCGCCAGCAAGGCCAGGCGGTAGCTCAGGGGGCCAAACCCCCCGATCACCCCGGTGACGGCGCCGGTGGTGACCATGTGCTGGCGGAACTCCTCCCTCCGGTAAACATTGGTCAGGTGCACTTCCACCACCGGACACTGCAAACAGAGGAGGGCATCCCTCAAAGCCAAGCTGTAGTGGGTCAAGGCCCCCGGGTTGATTATGACTGCATCCACCCCTTCCCTGGCGGCCTGAAGCCTGTCGATCAGGGCCCCTTCGTGGTTAGACTGAAAAAACTCCAGAGCCACCCCCCTTAACCGGGCCTCTTCCTGCAGTTGGGCTTCTATGGCCTCCAGGGTGGTGGTGCCGTAAATATGGGGTTCCCTTTTTCCCAGGAGATTCAGGTTGGGGCCGTTGATGACCAGGATCTTCATGGTGCTATTTTACCATAATGTTGCAACCCATTCCAACAAGCCTCGGATCAGGACCCGCTTATGGTGAGGCCGGCCACCCTCAAAGTGGGCGAACCGGTGGAGCCGTAGAAGGTCAGGTCATTGCCCACCCTGTCCACGTTTTTTAGAACCTCGATGATGTTGCCGGCGATGGCTACACCCCTTACAGGACGGGCCAGCTCCCCCTTTTCTATCCAAATGCCGCTGGCCCCCAAGGAGAAATCCCCGGATATGGGGTTGGCGGTGTGCATGCCCATTACTTCGGTGAGGTAAAGGCCTTCATTTATTTCTCGGATTATATCTTCCGGGGAGAGGATGCCGGGTTCCAGGTAAAAATTAGTAGTACCTATGCGGGGGGGAGACTTGAAGGATGCCCGGCTGGCGTTTCCGGTGGAGCTGCGCCCCTCCTTGGCGGCGGTATAGGTGTTGTGGAGGAAGCCCTGCAGCTCCCCCTTCAAAACCAGGGGGGTCCTCTGGGTGGGCACCCCTTCCCCATCAAAGGGGCTGGAGCCTATACCCCCAGGTATTAGGCCATCATCCCACAGGGTCAGGGCAGGGGAAGCCACCTGATGTCCCACTTTGCCCCTGAACAGGGATTTTCCCTTCTGGACCGCCTCTGCGGAGAGGGCCGGGGCCAGAAATTCTAAAAAGCTGACCGCCACATAAGGATCCAGCACCACAGGAGCCCTGCGGGTGGAAATCCTCCTGGCCCCCAACATGCGCACTGCTCTCTGGGCCCCCTCCCGGCCTATCTTGACAGGATCCAAATTTCTGTAATAGCGGTTATACATAAAGCCAAAACCTGTCTGGGCCTCTTCCCCTTCCAGGGCCACCAGATAGATGCTGGCCCCGCACTGGGTTCCCCGGTAAAGGGCCTCTATACCCAGGGAATTATTCACCGCCACCAGGTAGCGGGTTTCGCTGTAGCTGCAGCTTTCGGTGATCTTCACCCGGGGGTCATAGGCCCTGGCCTGGCGCTCTATCTCCATGGCCAGCTCTATCTTGTCCTTTACAGGTATGGCTTCTATTTCCTGATCCCACAAGGGGATATCTGGATATTCCTGGGGAGGCGGGGGCAAAACATTGTACTCGTCAGGGGTGGTCAGCCGGGAGTTTTCCAAGGCCTCTTCCACCAGCTCTTCCAGGGAGGCGGGATTAAAATCATCGGTAAAGGCGAAGCCCAGCCGGCCTTCCCTTATTAGCCGCAGGCCCAAGCCCCTTTCCTGGGCCTGGGTCAAGGCCTCTATCTCCTGATCCCGGATCTCTACCTCCAGGCTCTCCTCAGCCACCAAAAAGGCCTCGGCCAAGGCCCCCTTTGCCTGGGCCCTTTCCACCACCCCCCGGGCTAGATCTATATATTCCTTCTCTGACTTCATTATTTTTTCCCCTCCTCTGGCAGAAGGCCGCCCACAATTATCTCCGGGATGCGGATGGTGGGCTGGGCATCTCCCACCGGCACCCCTTGTCCGTCTTTACCGCACACCCCCAGGGCAAACCCCAGATCATTTCCCACCCGGTCGATGATCTTCAAAACTTCAGGTCCGTTCCCGGTCAGGGTGGCGCCCCTCACCAGGGGACCCAGCTGCCCCCCCTGTATGAGGTAACCCTCTGCCACTTCAAAGACGAAATCCCCGGTTACGGTATTGACCTGTCCTCCCCCCATGCGCTTTACCAGCAGGCCATGGGGGGTGTCCCTCAAGATGTCCTCGGGCCGGTCTTCCCCAGGGGCTATGAAGGTATTGCTCATGCGGGGGATGGGCCGATATTGATAGGATTCTCTCCTGCCGTTGCCGGTGGAAGCCCGGCCCTCCTTCCTGGCGGTGAGGTAATCGTAAAGGTATTCCTTTAGGACCCCCTTCTCGATGAGCACCGTTCTCTGGGCAGGAGTGCCCTCATCGTCAAAACGGTAGGATCCGTACTTTCCCGGCAGGGTGGGGTCGTCTATCACCGTGATCAAAGGGGAGGCCACCATCTGGCCCTTTTTACCCGAGTATACCGAGAGCTGTTTTTGCACTAGATCCGCCTCTAATCCGTGGCCGCAGGCCTCATGGATCATGGTTCCCCCCGCCTCCCCCGACATGATCACAGGCATTTTCCCGGCGGGAGCGGGAGGAGCGGTCAGCAGGGCCACAGCCCTCCTGGCAGNCTGGCGAGCTTTTTCCAGGGGATCTACTTCCTGGAATATCTCCCATCCCTTATGCCCCCCTATGGTCTCCATGGCGGTCTGGATTATCTGCCCGTCAGAGGCTATGACCTGGATCACCAGGCGGCAGCGGAGGCGTTCGTCCTCCACCAGGACGCCCTCGCTGTTGGCTATGGTGACCTGCTGAACGCCGTCCCCGTAGCCCACCACCACCTGCACCACCCGGGGATCCACCTGGCGGGCGGCAGAGTTTACCTGGAGCACCAGATCCACCTTGCGCTTTACCTCCACCTGGTCGGGCCTCTCCTTGATGACAAACTCCACGGGGCTGGGAGGGCGGGTTAAAACCAACTCCCGGGCTTGGCCTGGAGCCAGGACCCGGGCCACCTCTTGGGCCAGGGAGATCAGGGTCTCCTTATGAAGATGGGTGGTATAGCCGTAGGCGGTCTTATCCCCCTTCAGCACCCTTATGCCTGCCCCCTGATCCCTTCCGGTTATCAACCGTTCTATTTTGTTGTCCTCGCAGCTTATGTTGGTGATATCCCTTCTCTCTATAAAGATCTCGGCGAAATCCCCGCCTGCCGCCAGGGCGGCAGCCAGGATTTCCCGCAAGGCGTCTTCGGAGAAAAACAAAATATCCCCCCTCAACCTTGAGATCGGCCTCCCTAGTATAATTCAAGCCCGGGAAGAATATTCCTGCTCCCAGGGCAGCACCTGAAGGGGAGAACCGCCCTCTCCCCTTTGGGGGCCGGCCTTATGGTGCGCACCCAAAAACGCTGGCCGTCGGTTTTAAATATTATGGCCCCTTGCTGATCGGTGCGGTACAAGTCTGCTCCTCTGGCTTGCCAATACTTTATTATCTCGGGAGAAGGGTGGCCGTAGATATTCCTTTCTCCTACGGAAAAAACCACCGCTTTGGGGGTGAGCCTTTTAAAAAATTCCTCCTCCCAGCTGTAGGGGCTGCCGTGATGGGGCACCTTATACACCGTACAATTGAAATCCACCCCCCTCCTCACCATGTCCGCCATGCCCGCCCTCTCCACGTCCCCGGTTAAAAGCAGGCTGAATTTTCCGTAGCTCACCTTGATAACCAGGCAGTTGTCGTTGTTGAAGTCCCTGGTGCCCTCTATGGGGTGTCTGGGGTGCAGTACCTGGATATCCACTTCGGGGTCGAGATGAATCCTGTCTCCTGCCCTCACTTCCCGATAGGGGATTTTCCGGGCCTCCAGTTCCCGAAGAAAGGGCTGATAATCCTCCTTCTGGACACCCCATAAAGGGGGCAGGACCACCAGGGATACGGGTAGTTCCTTCACCACGGCGAAGAGCCCGCCCAGATGGTCCCAGTCGGCATGGGTGCTCACCACTAGGTCCACCCTCTTCACCCCTTGGCGCCGCAGCACCGGCACGGTTATTTTCTCCCCCACGTCGAAATCGCTGCCCGGACTACCTCCGCCGTCCACCAGGACGTTTTTGCCCCCAGGGGTGCGCAGGTATACGGCGTCGCCCTGGCCCACGTCTATAAAGACCACCTTAAGGCGGCGGCCCTCCCAGGGCCAACAGAAGGCCACCAGGGAAATAAAGACAAGGCAGATCCCCAAAATCATCTGGGGGCGGTACCAGCTCCACAGGGCCTGCCAAGGCAGCTCTCTCCGCCTCACATAGAGCTCCCTCACAGCCACCAGGACCAAATAATAGGCCAGGATCTGGGCCACAGAGATGGAGGGCAGATGGAGGAGGATTCCCGGTATCCGGGACAGGATATGCAATACCCCCAACAGCACCTTTATCAAGGGTTCCAGGGAAGCGAAGAGCACCACCCCTAAAGAAGGCCATAGGAGGGAGAGGAAAAAGGCCGCCAGCCCCACCACCAGGGCGCAGCCCATAAAGCCTGCAGCCACCACATTGCCCAATATGCCCAGGAGGGGGAGGTAGCCGAAATAGTATCCGATCAGGGGCCAGAGGGCCAGCTGGGCCCCCATCACCACCGCCAGATAGGAGCGCCAGGGAGGGAGCTTTTTCAAAAGGCCGTNCACCAGGGGATAGAGATAGACGATACCCAAGGTGCCCAGAAAGGAGAGCTGGAAACCCACGTCCAGGAGGGAGCGGGGTCTCCAGCCCAGGATCACGAGGGCAGCTAGGCCTAGGGCAGAGTAGAAATCCCTCCGTTCCCCCAGGATGTAGGCCACCAGCCCCAGGGAAGCCATAATCACCGCCCTGGTGACCGCAGGACGCCAACCCACCAGGGCAGCGTAAAAGACCAGCAGGCATATGCACAGGGCCACGGCGGTCCTGGGCCTACATCCCAGGAGCCCGGCCAGCCCCATGAAAAAGAGGATCACGAAGCCCACATGGAAGCCGCTAACCGCGAAGAAGTGCACCACCCCTAAGGTTTTAAAGGCTTCCCGGTCCTCTTCCCCCAGTTCCTGAGGGCTGCCCAGGAGCACACCCTTTAGAACCCCTGCCACCTGGGGAGAAGTGCCCTGTTCTATGGCAGCTATCCCCCGGGATCGGGCCCAGGAAGCCAGCTTCTGCAGGGGATTGCCCCAGGAAGAACCCAGCTTTTCTATTTTGCCCGGTTCACCCACCACCACTTGGTGGTAGATATACTGCCGGGTCAAATAGGCACCGTAGTCCATATCCCCTGGGTTGCGGGCACCTGGAGGGGCGGTGAGCTGTCCGTGTATCTTTAAAATATCGCCGTATCCATAGAGGGGATAGCCCTTTTCCCGGGGCCTCAGCACCACCAGCTGGATTTTCTCCCGGACCTTCCTGGTATAGGCCCCCTGCCTTATCTCCGCCAGCCTTAAGACATATACGTCCCTTTTGGGGTAAGCCCTGGGTTCCTCCACCACCTGTCCCACTAAATCTAAATGGGTATCCCTCTCCCCGTAAAGGCGGGTTCCCCGGTAGGCCAGATCCCAGGAGCCCCAGAACATTCCCCAACTTAAAAAAGCCAAAAGGAGGCATGTCCTGCCCCAAGGGCGAGAAAGAGAAAAACAGGCCCTGGCGGAAAAGGCCAGCGCTCCTGGCAGGAACCACCAGGGATTGAAATGGCCGTAAAAGGAAAGCATAAGCCCCAGAGCAAAGGCCGCGGCTATCTGGAATAAAAAGGAATTCATGATGGTCCTTTAATTGACCGTTATTTTATCTTTTATCTCTTCGAATTTTTTGGGGCCTATGCCCCTCACGTTCTTTATATCCTCTACACTGCGGAAGGGCTTCTGCTGCCGGTATTCGATTATCCTCCGGGCCAGGGCCGGACCTATACCTGGAAGGGCCTGGAGCTCCTGCTCCGAGGCGGTGTTTATGTTCACCTTGCCTCCCCCGCCTTTCTGGACCCCACCCCACCCACCGGTCAAAACGGGGAGGGCCTCCCCCCGCCTGGGGACGTATATCTTCTGGCCGTCCTGAA
>JGI26787J52750_100037_pt1 | contig 16518 bp, 14 predicted proteins | sample WilGeyfunne61714_FD_52750 | JGI IMG/M metagenome (IMG submission 52750)
ATTATTTTTCATAGACTCTGGGAGGTTACCATTGTGAGAAANATAATAGTAGAACCGCTTAGACAGCCGTCAATCGAAGAACAAAGGATAGAAATAGTTGAAAGGAAGGGTATAGGACACCCTGATAGTATAAGTGATGGTATAGCAGAATCTGTTAGCAGAGCCCTTTGCAATGCTTATGTGGAACATTTCGGGGCTATAATGCATCATAACACTGATGAGGTTCAAATAACGGCAGGAGAATCCGCGCCGAAATTTGGCGGCGGTGAAGTATTAAGACCAATAAACATACTCTTAACGGGCAGGGGCATTTCAGAAGTTGACAATGAAAAAATAGGACTCGACCGTATAGCGATAGGAGCCGCTAAAGAATACCTGAAAGAGAATATAAGAAATCTTGACGTTGAAACATGCACTGTAGTAGAATGCAAGATAGGCCACGGATCCGGCGAACTAAGGGATGTTTTCGCAAGGAGAGATAGCGCCCCATTATCCAATGACACGTCATTTGGGGTTGGATTCGCCCCATTCTCCGAGACAGAAACCATAGTACTTGAAACTGAAAGACTGCTAAATTCTAGAAAATTCAAGAGGAAGTATCCAGCAGTCGGTGAAGATGTGAAAGTCATGGGTTTAAGGGAGGAGGATAAAATAACCCTAACAGTCGCAGTTGCCATGATCGACAAATACATAGCAGACCTTGAAGAGTACATAGAAGTTAAAAACATCCTTGAAGAGAAAATCCTGGATCTTGCCAGCAGATACACTAACAGAAACATTGAAATATTCATAAACACAGCTGACAGATACGATGAAGAGAAATCCTCAGTTTATATAACAGTCACGGGAACATCAGCTGAGATGGGAGACGATGGCTCTGCAGGGCGAGGGAACAGGGCTAACGGGCTCATAACACCCAACAGGCCAATGTCAATGGAAGCCACATCTGGTAAAAACCCAATAAACCACGTGGGTAAAATATACAACCTACTAGCTAACCAGATGGCATCAGATATCATAGAGGAAGTAGAAGGTGTTAAACAAGTCCATATAATGATCCTAAGCCAAATAGGCAAACCAATCAACCAACCAAAGACTGCAACATCCCAGATAATCCTAGAAGAAGGCTACAAGATAGAATACATTAAAGAGGATATTTCAAAGATAATGGATGAATGGCTCGACAATATAGGGGACATAACAGAGATGCTGAGAAAAGGGAAACTTAAAACATTCTAATTTTCACATCCCTAGATGGGAGAGTTATTATGCCAATTCAGGAGGCTGAAAGAACATACCAACCACACCGTATCGAAAAAAAAGTCCAAGACTTCTGGGAAGAAAGGGACATCTACGAGCGGATTAAAAGACTCAGAAAAAATAAACCAAGATACTCATTCTTAGATGGTCCACCATATTGCAGCGGCCGGATACACCTTGGAACGGCATGGAATAAAATCATAAAAGACACTTACTTAAGATTCAAGAGCATGAGAGGATTCCATGTTAGAAGGCAATCCGGTTGGGACGCTCATGGCCTCCCAATCGAACATAAAGTAGAGGGACTTCTCGGCATAAAAAGTAAAAGAGAGATAGAAAAAATAGGGATAGAAAAGTTCGTGGAAAAATGTAGAGAATTCGCCACTAAAAACAAGGAGATAATGACAAGACAATTCAAAAGACTAGGAGTTTGGATGGACTGGGAGAAACCATACATCACATTCGATCCTAATTATATGGAATCCTGTTGGTGGACCCTAAAACAAGCACATAAAAAAAACCTGCTCATAAATGACCTCCGAGTTATAACATGGTGCCCCCGCTGTGAAACAGCCCTGGCACTGGCCGAAATAGACTATCATGAAAAGGAAGACTTTTCGATATACGTGAAATTCCCACTAGAAAAAGAGGACCATTTCATCCTAGTATGGACAACAACGCCATGGACCCTCCCAGCCAACATGGCAGTAACCGTACACCCTGACTTTAATTATATTTATGCAAAAACCGATAAAGAAACTTATCTCCTGGCAGAATCCCTAGCAGACACCATACTAGAGGACTATAAGACAATAAAGAGGATTAAAGGGAGCGAACTTGAAGGATTAAAATACGAACACCCCCTTAAAGAAGAGGTACCATACCACAAGAACATCGAACATCATATAATAGTAGGAGAACATGTAACCCTCACAGAAGGGACAGGATGTGTGCACACAGCCCCGGGTCACGGGCCAGAGGACTTTGAAATCGGTAAAAAGTATGATCTACCAATATTTTGTCCAGTAGACGAAGCTGGGAAATTCAAAAAAGAAGCAGGCAAATACAAGGGCCAGTTTGTAAAAAATGCCGACCCATTCATCATCCAAGACCTTAAATCAAAGGGTCTGCTATTCAGAGCAAGTACCATCAAGCACCGTTACGGTTTCTGTTGGAGATGCAAGACGCCAATAATATACCTTGCAACCCAACAATGGTTCCTGAAAATCACAGAAATAAAAAATAAGATGTTAAATGAGATCAAGAAGGTTGAGTGGATTCCAAGTTGGGCTGGTGAAAGCAGATTCCGCAATTGGATCGAGAACGCGAAAGACTGGACGATCTCAAGGCAAAGATACTGGGGCATACCATTACCCATCTGGGTATGTGAAAGATGTGGCGAAATCAAGGTTATAGGATCCGTAAAGGAACTTAAAGAAAACATGATCCAAGGAGAACTCAAAGGCGACTTTATGCACAGACCCTACGTGGATAATATAATCTTGGAGTGTGAATGCGGTTCAAAGATGAAAAGAACACCAGACGTATTAGATGTCTGGATAGATTCTGGAGTTGCTGGTTGGGCATCACTCTACTACCCAAAGGAAAAAAAATTATTCAACAGATGGTTCCCTCATGATTTCATAACAGAAGGTCATGACCAGACAAGGGGTTGGTTCTATTCACAGCTTGGCTGTGGGATCATAGCACTCGACCAAGTACCATACCAGAAGGTTCTCATGCACGGGTTCACCCTTGATGAAGAAGGCCGTAAGATGAGCAAATCCCTTGGGAACGTTGTCGAACCCGAGGAAGTCATAGAAAAATATGGTGTTGACGTCCTCAGATTCTACCTCTTATGGGCTAATAAACCATGGGAAGATCTTAAATTTGTATGGGAAGAGCTTAAAAGTATTAATAAGATGTTCAACATCCTCTGGAATGTGTACATTTTCGCAACCACTTATATGGTCCTAGATGACTTCAACCTCTATGAACATGATGAAGAAGAACTTAAATTCAGGCCAGAAGATCGGTGGATATTATCGAGAATAAACTCAGCAGCCAAGAAAGTGACAAACGCCATTGAAAGACTCCTATTCCATAAGGCCACACGAGAATTGCACGATTTTATAGTGGAGGATCTTAGCAGATGGTATGTTAGGCTTATACGTAGCAGGACATGGATTGAAAAGGATGACCCAGATAAGATCGCAGCATATTATACCCTTTACAATGTCCTTAAAACCTTAATAATTATAATGTCGCCTATAACTCCTCATTTGACTGAGGACATTTACCAGAATCTAGTAAGGGGTGCTGATCCAAACGTTCCTGAGAGCATACACATGCTAGATTGGGAATACAATCCAAAACTCATAGATGAAGATCTTGAAGAAAAAATGGATATTGTGAGGGATGTTATCGAAGCATGTGCACGTGCAAGGGACAAGGCAAAGTACAAGCTCAGATGGCCAGTTAAGAACATAGCGGTAGTATCCGAAGACAAAAGGATACTGGAGGCTGTGGAATCACTTAGAGATATTGTTATCGAACAGGCAAACACTAAAGGATTAGAGGTGACTGTGGAGTTTGAAAGGATGAAAATACATGCAAAACCTAACCCAAGAACCCTAGGGCCGCGGCTCAGAGACGACATGCCCCTAGCAATGAAAAAACTCCAAGAAAAGGATGGATATATTATAAAATCCACCCTAGAAAGTGAAGGGGTATACAACTTAACTATTAAGGGCAAAGAGGTACAATTGAGTGAAGAGGATATTATATTCGAAACAGAATTGCCAGAAGATATAGTAACAGCTAAATTTGATGGTGGGAGCGTTTTCGTAGATACAAAATTAACCCATGAAATATTAAGCGAAGCCATGGCAAGGGAATTCATCCGCCGAATACAAGATATGCGAAAAGACTTAGACCTTGATGTCGAAGCACACATTAAAGTCGATGTTAATTGTACCAACAAATTCAAAGAGCTTATAGAACCCCACAAAGAATTCATTAAAAATGAAGTGAGAGCGAAAACATTATCATTCAAAGGAAGAAAGATAGGATACACGAAAAATTGGAATATATCAGATGAAAAACTTACTATATCTATCTCCAGATCGTAGATTGGTGTTAAAATGGTTTTAACCGATGAAGAAGTCAGATTCATAAAAAAGGAGCTTGGTAGGGAACCCAACCCCCTTGAATATGGGATGCTCAATGTCATGTTCTCAGAACATTGCTCATATAAAAGCAGCAGACCCATACTCCAATTATTCCCAACAGAAGGCGAAAAGGTCATAATAGGACCGGGAGACGATGCAGGGGTCGTGGAAGCCACACCAGAACTAGCACTAGCAGTTGGAATAGAAAGCCATAATCACCCATCAGCAATAGAACCATACGGGGGCGCAGGCACGGGAATAGGTGGGATATTACGTGATATACTCTCAATGGGGGCCATGCCCATAGCACTACTAGATTCCCTACACTTCGGATATTTAGAAGACCAAAAATCAAGATACCTTTTCGAAAACGTCGTGAAAGGGATATCAGACTATGGGAATAGGGTGGGAGTCCCCACAGTAGCCGGTGAAGTTGAATTCGATCAAAACTTCAAATTCAACCCCCTGGTAAATGTCATGTGTGTCGGCCTCGTGGAAAGAAATAAAATAAAAAGGGCTACAGCACCCAACCCAGGCGAGGTATTCCTGCTAATGGGTGGCAGAACAGGCCGGGATGGAATACATGGGGTTACATTCGCATCAGAAGAACTAACAAGTTCATCAGAGATAGAGGACAGGCCAGCAGTCCAAATAGGGGATCCATTCACAAAGAAAATGGTATTGGAGGCTAGTCTTGAAATAATGGATAAAGTAGAAGTTTCAGGGGCTAAAGACCTTGGAGGGGGTGGACTGACCTGTTGCATTTCAGAGATCGTTGCAAAATGCGATAACGGTGCAATAGTAGAATTAGAAAAAATACCCCTACGCGAAGAAGGAATGACACCATATGAGATAATGTTATCAGAATCTCAGGAGAGAATGCTTTTCGTAATAAAACCAGAGAACATAGAAAAAGCCATGAGGATATGCGAAAAATATGAGCTTCCAGCAGCTATAATAGGTAAAGTCACAGACGACAAAAGAATGAAAGTNATAAAAAATGGTGAAGTAATCGCGGATTTGCCTGCCAAACTCCTCGCAGACCCCCCACTTATCATAAGAGAAACCAANAGACCAACATATCCACAAAAAAGTATAAGAGTGGAACATCCACCACTCAAAGAAGCCCTTCTAAAAGTCTTGTCNTCGCCTAACATTGTAACTAAAGAATGGGTTTACCGCCAATACGATCATGAAGTTCAAATCCGAACCGTGGTAAAACCTGGAGATGATGCAGCGGTCCTAAGAATTGATGAAGAAAATGGAATAGCACTCACAGTGGACTCTAATAGTATACATACAAAACTCAATCCATACCATGGCGGGGCAGGTTCAGTGGCAGAGGCTATAAGAAATGTGGTTTCAATGGGAGCTTGGCCACTCTGTATAGTAGACTGTCTCAATTTCGGGAACCCTGAAAAGCCCACTGTATTCTGGAAGTTCAAAGAATGCGTTAAGGGGATGGCAGAGACTGCCAGAGCATTCAAAACCCCTGTTATAAGTGGTAATGTAAGTTTTTACAATGAGACAGAAGGAGTCGCAGTTAACCCTTCACCAGTAGTTGGAGTTGTGGGCTCATTGAAACTTGACAATATAAAGACAATGGATTTCAAAGAGGAAAATGACAAGATTATAATCGTTGGTTCTACACTAGGAGAACTAGGAGGATCTGAATATTATAAGTGGGTGCACGAGCTCTTAACAGGAGAACCCCCACTGGTAAGATTCAAGGACGAATTAAAGGCTGCAAAATCCATCCATAACATCATAGACAAGTTTGGTGATAGTATAACCGCAATACATGACTGTTCTACGGGTGGATTGGGAGTGGCATTAGCAGAAATGAGCATAAAGTCTGGTCTAGGAGCTAAGATCAGCACCGCGAAGATCCCAAACAATTGCAAAAACGAACATCAACTCCTATTTTCAGAATCACATGGTCGATATATTATAACAGTAAAAGAAGAAATAGCCGATAATATAATAGCGGATATAAAAGTACCATCTTCAGTTATAGGCAGCGTAGGTGGTGACAGTTTCCAAATAGATGACCTCAAAATCCCAGTAAAGAAATTACAAGAAACATATCATGGAGTGATAGAAAAATACATGTAAAACTCCCCCGATTCTCTGGTGTTTTATTTGAAGCATAAACAAGAAATNCTAAGACAAAGTATACATGCTGCTGGTATAATATTTGTAATAATACAGCCGTGGTTTGGGCTGCAAAACCTTATTTTACTCGGCATCCTAGCAGCGTTTATAGGAGAGATCATCCGCCAACACGACCTTAAGCATCCAATACCATTATTTTCACAGTTGCTGAGAATCTGCCGCAGAGATACCAATGAAAGAGGATTCATATACTATTTCATAGGTTTAGCCATCAGTTACGCACTTTTCAGGGCGAATGTTCCAATCGCAAACGCTGCCATACTCATTCTAACAATTGGCGATGCTGCATCCACCATCGCTGGCAAACTCTATGGCAAACACCCACTACCATACAAACCCGATAAAACATTTGAAGGTTCAATCGCGTTCATAATCATAGGATTCATCGGAGCACTAACACAAGTTAACCCCACCATAGCATTTATAGGAGCATTCATAGGATCACTAGTAGAAGCATACACCCCAGTAGAAGATAATATCACCATACCCCTAATAGCAGGATCTGCCATGTACATTTTATCCATCTGAAAAAGTCACACTCTCCCCACAAAATATATAAAAGCCAGTACAATAAACTTTAATTGAATTTTTTTATTCTTTTTTATGGTGATGGTGTCAAGCGTGGCTAATGAAACTGACAAGAAAATGATGGAAATTTTAAGGATACTATCCGAACATAAAGAAATCCTCGGAGCAAAGGCAATAGCCAAAGAACTTAAAAAGAAAGGCTACAATATAGGGGAGAGAGCAGTCAGATATCACATGCGCATACTCGACGAGAAAGGATTCACCAAACGTATAGGATACTCTGGCCGAAAAATAACAAAAAAAGGGTTAAAGGAAATAAAAAAGGGCTTAGTCTATGATCAAGTCAATTTTATATTCTCAAAATTCGAAGAAATGATACACCATACAAACTTCAACCCTAACACTGGTAAAGGGAAAGTTGTGGTAAACACCTCTGAAATACCTCCCGAGGCCCTCCCCATTATCAAAAAAGCCTTCAAAGAAGGATTATGTGTAAGTACCCTGCAAGATTAGAGAAAATAGATGAAAAATATAAAATACTAACAGTATGCGGCACCACAATTGATGGTCTACTCCTCAAAGAGGGCATACCCATAATCCCAACTTTCGCAGGATTAGTTGAAATAGAAAATTATACACCAAAAAGGTTCACAGAATTCATAGCATATAAAAAGACCTCGATGATGCCCCTTGAAGCCTTCACAGCAGGGGAGATGACATCAGTCCTTGATGTGATAAAATATGGCGAGGGGAGGATACCCGCCAACTTCCACATCATCCCAGAAACTGGCCGCGAAAAAGCCCTAAAACTATTGGACAAACTCCAAAAGATGAACATTGGAGGGGTTCTTAAAATAGGTGAAGCTGGGAAGGACCTCCTAGGCATGCCAGTGGATGATGGAATGGTTGGAATAGCCATCATAGGGAGTATAACACCCATCTGCGCAGCCCAAGAGGCAGGCCATGATATTAGTATTAAAATGGCCGAGACACTAGTAGAATTTAACAAACTAGATTTGATCACACGCCACAGAAGACTGTTAAAAGAACCGGGAACGCCCAGTAAAGAAAAGGTTAGAATACTATTGACCAAAGCATGGAATCTCATACAACAAGTAGATTTCGACCCTGATACAATAACAGGGAAAGTCATAGCTAACATTTCAATTTTAAAAAAAGAAGATCTTAACAAGGCACTCAAGATTATCAAAGAAGTGTGTGAAGAAAAACCAGAATACTTAACATCACCCTATTTTAGGATCATAAAATTGGAAGGGGACAGGGTTGGTATAGCCAGTATATGTAGTTTAACAGTTGATGGAGTTCTCATAAACCAGGGTATTATGTCAACACCTACTTATAGTGGACTACTCGAGATAAAGGATGACATGCGAAGGTTCGTTGAACTTACAGCCTATAATGGATCATCAGTCGAACTCCATGAAATATACATTTCAAAGGGGATGACAAGAGTATATGATTCCCTCAGCGGATCTGGGAGGATACTGGCAAGTTTAAGAGAAATACCATATGTTGCAAGGGAAAAAAGCCTAAACGTGGTGGAGAAGCTTAGAGAATCCGGCTTCAACATCCTAAAGGTTGGCAAAACAAACGAGATATTATACAATGCCAAGGTTGGAAGATACAAAGTGGGTATCGTCACACCAGGAGGCTTAAACCCCCTCGCAGCAGTCAAAGAAAGTGGCGTGGAGGTTAAAGTCAAAGCCGTTGAATCGCTCATGGATATAAATAAATTTTTTATCATTAAATAAAATATAAAATAAAAGTGATATACATGGGAACTGAAAAAAGACATGCCACATGTGATGAACTCTGCCGTTACATTAAAGAAGAAGTAAAACCAGGAGACATTGTAAGATTGTCCCTCGGCAGAGTATATATCCCAGGGAGAGTTATAACAAACAACAATGGTATCATACAAATAACGATTGACGCCGAAATGATAAAAGGACTTACAACAATCGACGTGGAAAAACTCAAAGATTATCTTATAGAACTAGAACATGAATGTGAAGGTAATGTCTGCATAATAGAAGCAATCGATGAAGAGAAAGGGGGCCAAGGATGAGTCAAACATTCCAAATAATCTCCATAATATTAGTGGGTTTTGTTATTGTATCAATATTATGCCATATACTCAACAGGCACCCCACATAAAAAAAATAATAAAAAAATGGGAGGGATTTATTTGGATGCTTTGACCTCCCTCACCTTTTCTAGCCTCACCTTTTCTAGGATTTTCTCCACAATTTCCCTATCTGGTAATAGGTCTGTTTCAACAACTTTTCTCATCCTTATAGGCACGCCTTCCATCCTATAGGCTGTGCCTTCTGCTTCAAGACCAACAATAGCAGGTGGGATTATAATATCGGCTAATTCTGTTGTTGGCGTCCTATGGGGTTCAATAGCTATCACCGGGATCTCGGCCATGTACTCAGCAGCTTTCTGTGGGAAATGAGCTCCTGGATCAGATGCTATAACCATCAACGCATCTGCTTCTCTGTTCAAGAGCAGGTCATTCGCACCAGTCTCTCCCGGATTGTATCTTGGTTTGCCAGCTGAAAAATCGACACAGTATGGGAATCCGCTCTCCCATGAAGCCACCTGGTTGAACCCTGTAACGTTATAGTGGCCCCTCATCGGTATTAGGTTGAATTTACCGAAGTCGTTCAAGTCTTCAGTTAGCATAATGGCTGTGTCAATGTTCCTGTGTTTTCCTCTGCTATGAGTTAAGCCCATACCCCAGAATAGTATCCCAAATTGGGCGTTTTTCATGACTTCAACTGCTTCTTCAATGGTTTCTCTTGGTATTCCCGCAACTTCATCGTATAATATTTCATGTCCGAGAAGGTATGCTCTCATTGCATCGATAAGTTCATAGTCTCTGTCAAATTCTACCTGTAAGTGGATGTCTGCAATTTTTGCTGTGTCTGTTTCCCTAGGATCGACCACGATGACGGTCCTGTCGGGTTTTCCACGTTCCCTGAAAAATCCTCTAGAAAACACGTGCCTTGACATGTGTCTTGGGTGAGCGTGCATTGGGTTGCATCCCCAATAGACCACAACATCTGCCCTGTTTTTAACTTCCCCAAATGTACATATGGGGTATCCTACGTCTTGTAATGCTAGTACTGAAGGGCCATGGCATACTGATGCTGTGTTGTCGATGACTGCTCCTGTTTCTTCCGCTAATTCCATGCCCACGGCGTGTGCTTCACATTCAGTGGAGCTCCAACCGTATAATAGGGGTCTTTTGGCTTCTGCTAAGATTTCAGCAGCTTTTTCTATTGCCTCGTCATAGGTTACCTCGACGAGTTCCCCGTTTTTCCTTATGAATGGCCTTGTGTAGCGTGTTGCACCCTCTGTATGTACGAATTTGTTGTGAGCGATTCTGCAGGCGTTTATGGTACCTACTATTTTGCCATTTTCTACTTTGCATATAATATCATCACATAGGGTTCCGCAGAAGGGGCAGACAACATTTTTAACATATTCCATGATGATTACCTCCCTTATGGAGTTTATGGGACTATATGGCCGTTACCTCTAACAGCCACATATACTGTCCCTTTCGCGCCTTTAGTGGCATGATCTCCTCGGAACTTGTAAAAAGCTCCGGGGATTGTTTGTCCATCTACTTCAATATCCTTTTCAACACCTAGATATTCGAATCCTGGGAGGAATTCGTCTATTATACCTTTTACAACTATTGTTCCTCCAGCCATTTCGGCGCCAACCCTCGCAATAGCGTCTCCTTCAACTATGATAAGTCCATTGTTCATGTGTATTCCTGTCATTATGTTCACGTCGCCTTTGATGATGATTTTGCCACCGTTCATGTATTCTCCGATCTCGTTGCCAGCGTTTCCATGGACTATTATAGTGCCGCCTTGCATACCTCTCCAGTCTCCACGGTATGCAGATCCTACATAATCTCCAGCGTCTCCTAGGATTTCTAGTTCGCCGCCTATCATGGTTTGCCCAGCCCATGGCCCGGCGTTTCCTTCAACTGTTATTCTACCACCTTTCATCTCGGCGCCGACATACATGTTGACATTGCCTTTTATGAGGATTTCACCAGCGTTCATCCCTTCCCCTATCCTCTTAGTCCTGTCAACGTTACCATCAATTATTATTTTGAGCTCTGCGGGATTCTCGGATGATTCACCAGTTACTTCGAAGAAGTCTGATAACTTAACAGGGGTGTTCCCGTGAAGTATCTCGATGTTTTTGATCTCTTCAATAGTTTTACCAGCGAATACGTCAGGTTTTATGTTAGAGGCTTCTAGTGGCACCCCTGGCTGATCTAGAGGAGTTAATATTATTTCGCTCATAATACCACCCCTTTAACTGGAGCAGACTTTGGCAGATATGCATCCTGTACAGGATAATTTTCGAAGTTTACAGAATAGTATTGTTTGAATTTTCTTTCAACATCTGATAGGACTTCTTTGTATATGTCTTCTTCTACTTGTGCGTCAACCCAATATATCCTCCCATGTTCTCTTGCCTTAATAACATTACCATCTTTTACTACTATTTGTCCGTCTTTTAGGACATAACTTGCATTTTCGAATGCGTTTTCAATTGCCATGTAATCATTGGATGGGTCTGTGGTCTCTGGGTTGATATCATATATTGCTATGTCAGCATCTGCACCAACTCCAAGGTGTCCTTTAACGTCACTTAATCCAAGGGCCTTTGCAGGTGTAGATCTTGAAATCTGGGCTATCTCATAGAATGTGTATTCCCTGTCAATGGTAGCTATACTACTCCTCCTCTGGGCCCAACTGTGCAATTTCTCTTCTATGTATTCCATCCTGTATTTGTTACTCATTAACCAAGCTTTGATCCTTGGGTATCTGGTGAATGGGCCACCGTTTGGATGGTCTGTTGTGAGACCAACTTTGTTGGCATCTTTGATTAATAGGAATAGTTCTAGGCCTATTCCCCATTGGACTGATGGGACTGGGGCTCTTGGCACGTATAAGAATGGGACTACTCCTGCTCCGGTTTCGAGTTCTACGTCACAGTTGGCCCATTTGAGTCCGTTTAGTGAGTGTAGGTCGTATTCCATTGGACCGTCTGCTGTCATAGTAGTTGTCTCATCCAGTGTTACTTGTCCAACGTCGATGATTAAGTGGTCATGTTTGTTCACATAATCTGCTATTTCTGCAGCTCCTGATTCGAAATCTCTCCATGTTGTCCCAGCATAACTGTGGAATTGTACGTGTGTAGCATATAAGATCGTGTCTCTGCTTCCTACTGCTGGGTTGGGTTTTATGCCTTTGGGGACATCGAATGATGCTAATGTTGTCTCATAATTGCCAGGGTGACCAAGGTCGTTACAGTGTAGGTGTATTGAATGTGGCATTCTTAATTTTTCATTGACTTCTGCAAGTCCTTTTATGATCTCTGCGGGGGTGATGTCGAAGTATGGTGCAGATTCGTGTATACCATGGACGTTTTCACCCCATCCCCATGCTTCCGTACCTGCAGGNTTCACGAGTTTGATCGTATAGCCTTTTGTGGCTTTTAGGAGCCATGATGCGTATGCTGCGCATCTGTCAATATCCCCTTCTTTGAGGTACTCCATTACAAACCAGTTGTTACCAAATAATGTGTAAGCTGAATGGTCTATTAAGGGCGTGTCATAGAATTCTTCGTGTGTGTGTCTTGCGAGTAAGGGCGGCATCGCAGCTTCCATCGCGGTGGTGTAGCCCATCTTAGCATAATTATATCCTGTCATAAAAGTTGAGGGTACTGAGAATCCGCTGCCAGCTCTGCCGCCTTTAAATTTTGCAGCGGCCTTTTTGCTGTCTTCTGGTCTGTAAGTTCTTCCTATGTTGATTTTTGGGCCTGCTATGTGTGCATGTGGGTCTACTCCACCCGGCATTACTATTTTGCCTGATGCGTCGATAACCTTTGCATCGTCACTGACACTTTCAACGATTTTACCGTCTTTGACGCATATGTCCATCTTTTCCCCGTCGATGTTGTTTTGGGGGCAGTAAACAAATCCATTTTTTATTATAAGCTCCATTTTAATCCTCCCTTAAATTTGACCGAATTTGCCATAAACTCTTTTCATTAATGTTGGCATGTCAAGTACTTCTTCATCTGTGGGCATGACTTCTACAGGAACGTTTTTGAAGCTCGGTGTTGCAGTCGAGTCTGTGTTGGATCTTACAACGCGGTTGGCCCATGGCCCCATTGGAATGTATATCATCTCTTCTGGCAGGGCTTCCCTTGCTTCAACAACTTTAACGACAACGTCTCCGTATTCTGAGATGACCTTTACGTTGTCCCCCTCTTTTACTCCTAATTTTCTCATCATTTCGGGGTTCATGTAGACTATTGCAGCAGCATCCACGTATAATTTAAGGTCTTTCCCGGCTTCTATAGCTTGTCCTTGCCATATGGTTCTACCAGTATTTAGTATTGCTCTCATTCAGATTCCTCCAGTCTTATTGCGTCTACAGGACAACTTTCAACGCATGTTCCACATTTTCCGCAGAGGTCTGGATTTTTTATGTTGATGACACCATCTTCTACTATCATTATAACTTCTACGTCTTCTGTGGGTCCTTTACCTCCTGCAATTTCGGGACTTCTTAGGGCATTGACTGGACATGCTACGACACAGTTTCCGCACCCGTGGCAGAGGTCTGGGTATGCTTTTAATTCGATCGCCATTTTGGTTAAACCCCCTATTTTATTAAGGATTCGAATGCATTTTGCCATGCTTTTGATCTGGTTGATGTATAGTTTATGCTATTCCTTTTGACTGTTATAGCGTCTACGGGACAGGATTTTTCACATGCACCACAATAGATGCAGAATTTTTCATCCTTGTGGAGTTTTTCGGGTTTTTCTCCTGGTTTTTCTGGTTTGGGGAATGAGAGGACGTTACATGGGCATACCATTACGCATGTTTCGCATCCTTGACATTTTTCCTCGTGGAGGATGAGTTTGCCTTCAAATGGTTTGGTGACTTTGGCGGCGTCTACTGGGCAAATTTCTTGGCACCATCCACAATTAACGCATAATTCAGGGTCTATGTAGGATGTTCCTGTTATTTCAGGTTTGAGTTCTATTTCGTATTCTCCGTATGGGCAGATTCTGCATACTTCCATTATTGCGTCAACTGGACATACTCTCTTGCAGATTCCACAGTGGACGCATCTGTCTTCGTCTACGTTGATGTCGCTTGCTATGACCGGGTTTATTGATGTTGGTTCTTCATAGTCTATTTCGATGGCGTCTGCTGGGCACATTTCTTCACAAATTCCACAGTATATGCAGGTGTCTTTGTCGATTTCGATTTCTCCTGCTATGAGGTCTTTTCTTTCTGGGAGGTCTCTTGTTATGGTTATTGCATCTTGTGGGCATGCTGTTTCACAGGCTTTGCAGTTTATGCATTCTTCTTCATCGATTTCGGCAGATTTTAGTAGTTGTGGATATCCTGGAATTTCTTTTATAGATGTGCCACCTATTTGGAGGTCTAGTGCCTGGAATGGGCATATTGAACTGCACATTCCACATAGGACACATTTCCCTTCGTCTATGGTTATTTTGCTAATTTCTTGTTCTGTTCTGATCATGGCACCGGTGGGGTTGACTTCGATGGCTTCTACCGGGCAGATTTCTTCACATAAGCCGCAGACCGCGCAAAGTCCATTGTTGAAAGACAATTTTCGCGTTTCTTCGCCGGCTCTTTCAACCGTAATGTTCCTCTCTTCCTCTATTACTTTCGTAGTCTCTATCAATCTTCTACCTCCTCAATTTCTATAGAATTTGTCGGACACATTTCAACACATATGAGGCAACCACAACACCGTTCAGAGTCTATTTCTGCCTTTAGTTCATCCAGTTTTATGACTTTCATAAGGCAACTGTCTATGCAAATACCGCATCCAATACACGAACTTTTCACTGAAGCTTTGAATTTTCTTCTTTGGCAGGCTTTGATTATTGTTCTNGTCTTATTTGTATCCTGTAGNAGGGTATAGGTTAGAAGTAGGAAATCCCTTGGACATAATTCTGTTATCACCTTTGCGACTTCTATCGACCTTATCGAAAGGTTCCTACCATTTAGGTAATGGGAAACGGTGGATCTGTTGATGCCTAATCTATTGGCTACCTCTTTTTGTGTGTGTCCTTGCTTTGTCAAGTTTACTGCTGCGAGGTACCGTAGTCCTGAAATTATATGTTTTGGCATCGGATCACCATGTGTGGTAATCACACTTTTATGCTTATTTTATTTAAAACATTTTCTACCAAGAAAAAATAGAAAATTATATATATTATTGTGTGGTGTGCACACCTACTATTGTGGGATTAAATCAACCCAAGAAACCTTCAAAGCAGGCATCCTAGAAAGAAGATCCCTCACAGGACTTGTAAGACGATTAACAGGAGCAAAATGGAAACTCATAAAAGCAATACTCTTCATTAAAGCTTCATTAAATCTTACTTTCGCTTTGACGGAGCCTCGCCTTGATTTAACCAAAAACAAAATCGCCCTCACAGACTCCTAACTTCTCCCCATCAATGGGGTTCATCTCGAGAGACTTCCAATCCTTAAATTCTTTAAGACCTTTAATTTTACTCGTCATGGTCCTTGTATGATACTGATATAAGCTTCTACCAGTAATGAGTATAAAAGGATAATCTTTATCAGGAGTCTCAAATAACCTAAATGATGGTAAAATGAACTTAGCCCTACCATTTTCCCTCGTGAAACCATCTTTATAAAGAAAAACAGTCCCAGGATCATCCNTGCTTCTACAGGGCCATTGGATCCCCCCATTTTCTAGTCTCTTATATGACATGCCACCACCATATGCTGGTACAAGTTCCTCATCAAATATTTCCCTGGGATTTTCAAATTCAAAACCAGGGACTCCCATTTTTTCAGCGATCTTGCATATAATCCACCAGTCAGGTTTAGCATCCCCTGGTGGTCTAACAGCAGATTTTACTAATTAGACTCTTCTTTCAGTATTTGTGAATGTACCATCTTTTTCTGCGAATGAACAAGCTGGTAAAATAACATCTGCAAATTTTGAAGTTTCACTGGGGAAAATATCCTGTACAATTAAAAATTCAATGCTTTTAAGGGCTTCTTCCACATTCTTTATATCTGGTTCGCTTAAAATAGGATTTTCACCATATATAATGCTTTTATTTTACTTTTGCATGCCCTTTCAAAAATTTCAGGCAGTATCAATCCCTTTTCCTTGGGGAATTTACAATTCCATTTTTTTCCGAACTTTTCCCTCGCATCATCAATTGACTGATAACCTGGGTATAAATCTGGTAATGCGGCCATATCAGAGGTTCCTTGGACATTATTCTGCCC
>JGI26787J52750_100038_pt1 | contig 16173 bp, 14 predicted proteins | sample WilGeyfunne61714_FD_52750 | JGI IMG/M metagenome (IMG submission 52750)
GGGGGGAAGACCTTATGCTCAAAAACCTCACCAGGGAGAGCCTCACCCTGGCCGGCAGAATAGATTGCCTGGCTTTTGAGACCGAGTAAAGGGGAGAAGGATTTGGATTGGGGTTCGTACTTAAAACCGGAAGGGGAATTGATATTAAAAATAAAATGCCGGGATCCTGAAGGCTTCCTCAACAGGGCCCTTTCCCGGGGTCTGGAGTTTAGGGATATAATAAAAATCCCTTCAGGTTTGCAGGCCAGGTTGGCCTTTTCACAATATAAAGCTTTTCGCCAATTGGGCTCTGCAGGAAGGCTACCCTTATAGAATTTTGGACAAGCAAGGACGGCCTTTCCTGTGGAGGCGTATTAAAAGATCCAGGCCCTTACTGCTGGGATTTTTATCCCTTCTCGCCCTGCTTTATATATTTTCCGCCTTTATATGGCCGGTGGAGGTGAAGCCGGGGGAGCCCTCAGGGCTTAAAAGCTTGACCCCTGAAGAAATTTTATCCGTGGCCCGCCAGGAGGGCTTGAAGCCGGGGGCCCTTAAAACTACCTTGAGGTTGAGGGAGCTGGAGGAGGCCATAGAAACCAGGCTGCCCCAACTGGCCTGGGTGGGTATAGAGGTGAAGGGCAGCAAGGCGGAGATTTACGCGGTGGAAAGGAGGGATTGGCCGTTACAAGACGAGACCCCTGCCCACCTGGTGGCGGCTAAGGACGGCTTGATTAAAGAGATCCTGGTGATAAAGGGCCAGGCCAGGGTAAAGCCCGGGGAGGTGGTGAAGAAGGGAGATGTGTTAATATCCGGTCTCCTCCTGGAAGATAANTCCATTCCCCTTCTGGTTTCCGCCCAGGGGGTGGTAAAGGCCAGGGTATGGTATNAAGGGGAAAAAACGGTAGAGAAAAGGCTGAAGGAAAAGATACCCACGGGCAGGGAAGCCAAGGTGCTCTTTCTAAAGATAGGCTCCCGTAGTGTCTTTTTAAAAGGCCGTGTCCCCTTCACCTGTTATCAAGAACATATCCGGAGCTATTCCCTGGGGGGATTAAAAATACGGCTGCCCCTGGAGCTGCAGGTTATAAGTTACAAGGAAATAGAAGAGCGGGTTCGGGAACTATCAGAAGAAGAGGCCATGGGGATGGCGGCAGAGGAGGTTTTGGCCCATCTCAGGGCCCACCTGCCCCGGGGCGCCACCATTGTGGATAAAAAGATTTTACCCCTGGGGGGGAGGATAAAGTCAAAGTGAAGGTCTGGATAGAGACGGAGGAGGATATAGGGGAACCCTTTCCCCTCACTGGCCCCCTTATCCCTTTACGCTGAGGCCTTTTATATGCTAAAATGAGGTGACAGTTACTTTAAAATTTAAAAAAGAAGGGGATGATGATTAAAACTTGATTAACAGCTATCAGGCCAATCATCAGGCCAAATTGACCGTGGGTACCAATGGCGAGGCCGTGGCCCTTTTTGGCCACCGGGATGAGAACCTGAAGTTCATAGAGAGCCGGACCAAAGCCCTGATCATAGCCCGGGGCAACGAGCTGATCCTGACCGGTGACCGGCAAGAGGTAGAGGAGCTGGAGATACTCTTTAAAGAATTAATAAAACTGGTGCGGAGGGGAAACCTGGTAGACCCCCCCACCATAAGCTATACCTGGAATCTCATAAGGAACAGGGCCCATAAAGGAGCACCGGAGGAATTGGACAGGGATCTAGGGGAGGTGCTCTATGTAACCCCTAAAGGAAAGCAGATAAGGCCTAAAACCTTAGGCCAGCTGCGCTACGTCCAGGCCATACGCCAGTACGACATNGTCTTCGGCATAGGACCTGCGGGCACGGGCAAAACCTATCTGGCGGTGGTCATGGCCGTGAACTTCCTCCGCTCCAGGAGGGTGGACAGGATAATCCTGGCCCGGCCAGCGGTGGAGGCGGGGGAAAAGCTGGGCTTTCTCCCCGGGGACTTGCAGGAAAAGGTCAATCCCTATCTCCGCCCCCTATATGACGGCCTTTACGACGTCCTGGGTCCAGAAGTGGCCCAACGCTATATGGAAAAGGGCGTGATTGAGGTGGCCCCCCTGGCCTACATGCGGGGCCGGACCTTGGACGACGCCTTCATAATACTGGACGAGGCCCAGAACACCACCTCGGAGCAGATGAAGATGTTTTTGACCCGCATAGGCCCTGGATCCCGGGCGGTGATAACGGGAGACGTGACCCAGATAGACCTTCCCAAGGAGACCTCCTCGGGCCTGGTGGAGGCGGAGAAGATCCTCAAGGATATCGAGGGCATATCTTTTCAATACCTCACCGAAGCCGATGTGGTGCGCCATCCTTTGGTCCAGGAGATCATCAAAGCCTACGAGAGGAGGGCTATCTCTTGCCCTGGCTCCAACTCCAGGGATATCTAAAAAAGTCAGAAAAAGTTTTTAAAGAATTTTTGTGCCAATCCCGAATAGGATGGGGATTGGTTTTAATTCTATTGAGCTTGGCGGTAACTTTGCCCGGTTATATGCCCCAGAAGCTTAACCTGAAGGTGGGAGAGCCTAGCCCTTGCGATATAAAGGCCCCGCGGGGCCTTATTTATGAAAGCGAGATATTGACCCAGAAGGCCCGGGAAGAGGCGGCCAAACAGGTGGCCCCTGTATACCGGATAGACAATACCGTCCTCATGGATTTGGAGGGCCAAGTGGAAAAGGTGTTACAGAAGGTGAAAGAGGCCCAAAAAATGGGGGGCAGCGGGGAAGAGCGCCTGCAGCTCCTCAAGGATTCTTTGGCCCCATATAAGCTTTCTACCGGAGAATTGCAGGCCCTCCTGGGGGCGGATGCTTCCATCTTAAACCAGCTGGGAGCAACCCTGAAGAGCGCTTTGAACCGGACTATGGGGGAGGCCGTTTCTCAGGATTCGGTGAGCATAGCCCGGGACAAGATGATAGCTTTTCTGGAGAATTCCCCTTTAGAAAAGCGCTACAAAGAGGTGGCCATAAGCTTCATCCAGGCTCTAGAAATCAGGCCCAACCTGATATACGACGCCGCCTCCACCCTGCAAAAGAGGGAAAAGGCTGCCTCAGAAGTGAGCCCGGTTCAAGTCACCATAAGCCAGAACGAAAAGATCGTGAGCGAGGGCGAAATAGTGAGGCCGGAGCACATAGAAGCCCTGCAGAAACTGGGCCTGCTGCGGTCCCAGACCTCATGGGGTTCGGTTCTAGGGCTGATTTTTTTTCAAGCCCTCATGGTGCTCTGCCTTATCCTATATATGCGCTCCTTCCGCCAGGAAGTTTACCGCAACAACAGCCTGATCCTCCTGCTGGGAAGCCTTTGGTTCTTCTTCCTCTTCCTTTTTAAAGGGCTCTCCCTGGTGAACATAGGCACCAGAGCCGAGTTCGGCCAGGTGGTGGGCTATCTCTTCCCCGTGGCTGCCGCCTCCATGCTGGTGGCCATTCTGCTGGATGCCCATCTGGCTGTCATCATCACCATACTCCTTTCTTTAGAGGCCGGGCTGATGGGTGGCAGCCAATTCCAATTTGTGGTTTTGGGTATGGTGAGCGGCCTGGTGGGCCTTTACTCGGTGAGCAAATTGCACCGCCAGGGGGACATCGCTCGTTCCAGCTTTTTCCTGATGCCGGTAAATGTTATTACAGCCATTTCCCTGGGGCTCATGCTCCATTTCAGCCCCCGCCAGATCCTCATAGCCGCTGTTTTGGGGGCCACCAACGGCCTCCTCTCCTGTATCCTGACCCTGGGGGTTTTGCCCTTCTTGGAAAACACCTTCGGGGTCACCACTGCGGTTAAGCTGCTGGAATTGGCCAATCCCAACCACCCCCTTTTGAAGCGCCTGCTCTTGGAGGCTCCGGGCACCTACCACCACAGCATACTGGTGGCCAATCTGGCGGAGGCAGCTGCCAATGCGGTGGGGGCCGATTCCCTCTTGGCCCGGGTGGGTTCGTATTATCACGACGTGGGCAAGCTGAAACGGCCATACTTTTTTATAGAAAACCAGATAGGCTCAGAAAATCCCCATGAGAGGCTATCTCCCTCCCTCAGCGCCCTGATCATCTCCTCCCACGTGAAGGACGGGTTGGAACTGGCCAGAGAATACCGCCTCCCCAAAGTTATACAGGATATAATAGCCCAGCACCACGGCACCAGCCTTATCACTTATTTTTACCACAAGGCTCTGGAGCAGTGCCGGAGCGACAGCGTGAGGGAAGAAGATTTCAGGTATGAGGGGCCTATCCCCCAGAGCAAAGAGGCGGCCATAGTCATGCTGGCGGACAGCGTGGAGGCGGCCATCCGCTCCCTCTCCAAGCCCACTCCTGGGCGGATGGAGGGGTTCGTCCGTAAAATCATAAAAGAAAAGCTGAACGATGGCCAATTGGAGGCCAGCGATCTTACCTTCAAGGATCTTTCCCTTATAGCCGAAGCCTTCACCCGGGTGCTCACCGGAATATTTCATCCCAGGGTGGNATATCCCGACATAGTAATGCTGAAGGAGCTGGAGAGAAGGAAGGCCCGAGATGGAATGTCTAATAAGCAATCAGCAGGATGAAGTAGATATAGACCAGGACCTTTTAGACCTGCTGGAGAGGGCCCTGCGGGAAGCCGCCCTCTTGGAGAAAGTGGAAACAGGAGCCGAGGTCAGCCTGGCCCTGGTGGACGAGGACACCATACGCCAGCTCAATTGCAGTTACCGGGGGATAGATGCCCCTACGGACGTCCTGGCCTTCCCCCTGCAGGAACCTGGCCCTGGGGAGCCCCTCGCTCTCCCCCCTGAAGCCCAGGTGCTGGGGGACATTATCATAGCCGTACCGGTGGCAGCCCGGCAGGCGGAGGAATACGGCCACTCCCTGGCCCAGGAGCTGGTTTACCTGGCGGTCCACGGTTTTCTGCACCTTTTAGGGTATGACGACGCCACCCCTGAAGGGGCTCGGGTGATGGAGGAAAAACAGATGGAGGTCCTGAAAAGGTTGGGATTTTGACACCCATGCGGAAGAAGTTCGGAGCGGCCTTCGCCGGCATAGTCTATTGTTTTTGCACCCAGATCAACATGGTCATCCACTTCCTGGCAGCTTTAACGGTCATCTTGGCAGGCCTTTACTTTCACATAGAGAGATGGGAGTGGGTGGCCTTGACCCTCACCATAACTCTGGTTTTGGTGGCTGAAGCCCTCAATACCGCCTTGGAGATCACTTTGAACGCCTATACCCGGGCCTCCCATCCAGAGGTGAAGGTGGCCAAGGACGTGGCTGCAGGGGCAGTGCTTCTGGCCACCTTGGGATCGGTGGTGGTGGGATACTTGATCTTCGGTCCCCGGCTAAGGGGAATGTTTTAGCAAAAAAAGAAAGAACCTTGTCTTTCCCCAGAGCAAGTGCTAAAATGGCCTCAAAGGATGGATTGTCATGGGAGAGTACAGATCCGGTTTTGCGGGCATTATAGGCAGGCCCAATGTGGGCAAGTCCACCCTCTTGAACCGCCTGGTGGGACAGAAAATAGCCATCATGTCCGATAAGCCCCAGACCACCCGCAACCGAATCCTAGGAATTTTAACCACCGACCGGTACCAGATCGTGTTCCTGGACACCCCGGGTATCCATAAACCCAAGCACCAATTGGGGGAGTATATGGTGACCGTAGCCCAGAAGACCTTGGAAGAAGTGGACGTGATCTTATACGTGGTGGACGTATCCCTGGCCCCTGGTCTAGGGGAGGAGTTCATCATCGCCCAACTGCAGAAGGTGCCCACCCCCAAAATCCTGGTGCTAAATAAAATAGATCTGGTGGAAGAGGGGGTGGTGAAGGAGCGGGAGAGCTTTTTCCGGGCCCGGTTGACATTTAATGCCATATGCCCTGTCTCGGCTCTGGAGGGAACCAACGTATCCCTCCTGCCCGATCTCATAAGTTCCTTCCTCCCCCAGGGTCCTCCTTATTATCCCGCCGATATGGTTACAGACCAGCCTGAAAGGTTTATAATGGCAGAGCTGATCAGAGAGCAGGTTCTCCGGATAACCAGGGAAGAGGTCCCCCACGCAGTGGCCGTGGTGGTGGAAGAGATCGTTCCCCGCCCCAACAATTATCTCTACGTGGAAGCCATCATCTATTGCGAAAGGGAATCCCAGAAGGGGATCCTGGTGGGTCAGGGAGGGCAGAGGCTAAAGGAGATAGGGACCCGAGCCCGGGAAGAGATAGAGGCCCTTCTCGGCAACCCCATATACCTGGACCTGAGGGTCAAGGTGAAAAAGAACTGGCGGCGACAGGAGCAGGCCTTAAGGCAGCTGGGTTACGACCGCCGCCTTCTCCAGTAGAAGACCAGTATCAAGGGGAGAAGGCGGGGCGAGGCTAAAAAAAGCCGAATAAATATAAAAACCGCCGGAAAGGAAGGGTAAACATGAAGACCAGGGAATCCTGGTGGCGTCTATTCGCCCATACAGGCAGCATAAAAGCCTACCTCCTTTACCGGGGTGTGGTGGAGCCCCCTCCCTGCCTCTCGGTAGAAGGGGAAGCCTTTGACAGCTCGGCCGCGGCCTGGGAAAGGGAAGAGGAGGACGGCCGCTTTTTCTCCCTCTCCCTCCGGCCAGAAAGGTTTCCCCGGTCCAGAGAGGATTAAAACCTTTTAGGGGAAGAGGGGATGGGCCATAAGAGGCTACCTTTCCACCGAAGGTATTGTGCTCAAGGTTAGGGACTACGGGGAGAGCGACGGAATCATCATCCTTTTTACCCCCCTCCAGGGCAAGCTGCCTGCCCTGGTTAAGGGGATGAGGAAGCCCCAGAGCAGGTTGCGGAGCGGCACCCAACAGCTCTGCTGCTCCCGGTTCCTCCTCTATCAAGGGAGGAGCTGGCCCAGGGTGATCCAATGCGAGCTGATCACCCTTTATCCCCGCCTGCGGGAAAGGGCGGAATTCTTACCCTGGGCCCTGTATTTAGCCGCCTTGGTGGAAGCCGCACTCCCTCCCCGGGAACCCTCCCCCAGTCTCTATTTTTTGCTAAAGGAATCCCTTCGCCTGCTGCCCCTGTTGGATCCGGAAATGCTGATCAGAACCTTTGAGGCCCAAACCCTGAAGATACTGGGATGGGAGCCTTGCCTGGACAGATGCGTCCTCTGCCGTCAACCTCTGCCCGAGGGTTCTCGGGTAAGCTTTGTTCCCTCTGCTGGAGGGGTTCTGTGCGAAGGATGCCTTTCCACCTACACTCTTCAGGGGGCAGTTTACCAGGTGAGCCCGGGTAGCTTAAAGGTCTGGGAACAGCTGGAGGGCAGTCGCTGGTGGAGGAAGCTTTTCCGCCTGCAGGTGGGCCCCAATTTTCGCAAGGAACTGGCGCAAATAATACCCGCTTTTTTGGAATACTATCTGGGAGAGAAGATAGCAGCTAGAGATCTAATCTACAAAATAGGGGGTTTGTCAGAATGACGGATCTGGAGAAGATAGACGTGCTACGGGAGCGCCTGGGATTGAACTACAGGGAGGCCAAGGAACTTCTGGAGAGGGCAGGCGGGGATGTGGTGGAAGCCCTGGCCCTGGGGGAGGATATCCTGGAGGAAAAGCAGGTCTCCAGCTCCCTCTTCGCCTGGGCAGGGGGATTGGTGAACCGCATCAGGCAGATTATCCACCGGCGCAATGTCACCAAAATCAAAGTGAAAAAAGAGGGCAAGACAGTGGCGGAAATACCGGCTACGGTGGGTGCCCTAGGGGTATTGGGAATTTTGGCCAGCAGCGAGCTGGCAGTGCTGGCCGGTCTCAGCACGGTGGCCGCCCTTTTCCACAACTACACTTTGGAGATAGAGAGGCCTCATGGTAAAACAGAAGAACATCCCTTGGAACTGGATGAAGGCCTGCAATAAATAACTCTGTTGACAATGAAGTCTCCCATTTGTTATTATGTTGCCATAGGGTGAAGATTTTCCGCTCTCGCCCCCCCACGACGGGAGTTTTTTAATTTGGAAAAACAGTTTACAGAAAAAGGAAAGGAAGCGGGGATCTTGAATTTTCAAGAGATGATTTTTGCCCTCAACCGCTTCTGGGCCTCCCAAGGCTGCGCCATACTCCAGCCCTACGACATGGAAAAGGGGGCTGGAACCATGCATCCCGCCACCTTTTTGAGGGTCCTGGGCCCGGAGCCCTGGAAAGTAGCCTATGTGGAGCCCTGCCGGCGTCCCGCCGATGGCCGCTATGGGGAGAATCCCAACAGGTTGCAGCATTACTATCAATATCAGGTCATCCTAAAGCCCTCCCCCCCTGAGGTCCAGGAGATATATCTCAAGAGCCTGGAGGCCCTGGGGATAGACCTGCGGCAGCATGATATCCGTTTTGTGGAAGATAATTGGGGATCCCCCACCCTGGGGGCCTGGGGGTTGGGCTGGGAAGTATGGCTGGACGGGATGGAGATTACCCAGTTCACCTATCTGCAGCAGTGTGGGGGGGTGGACTGCTGGCCTGTGAGCGCAGAGATCACCTACGGTCTAGAAAGGCTGGCCATGTATATCCAAGGGGTAGACAATGTCTTTGATATCGAATGGACAGAGGGTATCACCTATGGAGAAATTCACCATCAGAACGAGGTGGATTATTCTTACTACAATTTTCAGGTGGCGGATGTGGCCAAGCTGAGGGATCTTTTTCAAATCTATGAAGAAGAGGCTCAAAATATCATAGAAAGGGAGCTGGTACAGCCCGCTTACGACTACGTGTTGAAATGCTCCCATACTTTCAATCTATTGGAAGCCCGGGGAGCCCTTAGCCCCACCGAGAGAACCGTNCTCATAGGGCGTATCCGCCGGTTGGCCAGGCTCTGCGCCTTGGCCTACCTGAAGCAGAGGGAAAGGGCTGGTTATCCCCTGGTGAAAAGGGTTCCGGCCCCTATCCCTTCCGGCGACGCCAAGGATCATCTGGACGTAAAGGAGGCCTGATGTTGGTCCGGGATCTTATCTTCGAGATAGGCACCGAAGAACTGCCTGCCCGCTTTATCCCCAGCTCCCTGGAGCAGATGTCTGCCCTCGCTCAAGAGCTGCTGGAAGAGTATCGCCTCCCCCATGGGGGGATAAAAACTTACGGTACCCCCCGGCGCCTGGTGCTTTACGTAAGAGATCTGAGGGAAAGGCAAGGGGAGAAAATAGAGGAGATAAAGGGGCCCCCTGCTCAGGTGGCCTTNACCCCTGAGGGAACCCCCACCAAGGCTGCCCTAGGATTCGCCCGCAGTCAGGGGGTAGAGGTGGATTCCCTGGTGGTAAAGGAGTTAAACGGGGGCAGGTATGTTTTCGCCGTCAAGAGGCAGGAGGGGCTGCCCACGGTCCAGGTTCTGCCTTCCCTTCTCAAAAGGCTGGTGGAAAGCTTGACCTTTCCCAAGGTGATGCGCTGGGGGGAAGTGCCCTTCCGTTTTGCTCGGCCCATAAGGTGGTTTCTGGCCCTATACGGGGAAGAGGTGATCCCCTTTGAACTGGCAGGGGTGGCTTCTAGCAACCTCACCTGGGGACATAGATTCCTTGCCCCCGGAGCCCACGAAGTCAGGGAGGCCAGATCTTACTTCCAGGTTATGGCGGAGAACTACGTGGTGGTGGACCCCGAGGAACGGGCCCGCAGGATACGGGAGGGGGCCCAGAGGCTGGCCGGGGAAAAAGGGGGCTGGGTGGAAGAGGACAGGGACTTGCTGGAGGAGAACACCTTCCTGGTGGAATATCCCATGCCCCTTTTAGGGAGTTTTGATCCCTCTTACCTGCAGCTGCCCCGGGAGGTCATAATAACCNCCATGAAAGAGCACCAGAGATACTTTCCTGTATGGAAAGAGGGGGGAGAGCTTTTACCCTTCTTCATAGCCATACATAACGGCACGGACCAGTATAAGGACCTAATAGTGAAGGGGTATGAGCGGGTACTGGGGGCCCGCCTGGCGGATGCCTCTTTTTTCTACCACCAGGATTTACAGATTCCCTTGCACCAGAGGATAGAAAAACTCCAAGGCATTATATTCCAGGAAAAATTGGGCACCATGCTCTCCAAGTCCAGGAGGTTGGTCCAACTTTCCCTGCGCTTAAGGGAACTCCTGGATCTGCCCCCCTCTCTGGACCCCTATATAAAGAGGACAGCAGAATTGGCCAAAGCTGACCTCACCACTTCCATGGTTTATGAATTTCCAGAGCTGCAGGGCATCATGGGCTACTATTACGCCCTCCACGACGGAGAGGCCCCGGAGGTGTGNCAGGGGATAAAAGAGCACTACTGGCCCCGTTTCCCTGGAGACGCCCTTCCCCGGTCCCTGACGGGCATGGTGGTGGGGCTGGCCGATCGTCTGGACACCCTGGTGGGATGTTTTGGTGTGGGGCTTATTCCCTCTGGTTCAGAAGATCCCTGGGGATTGCGCCGCCAGGCCATGGGATTGGTACTCATCACCATAGATCTGGATCTCCATTACTCCCTTCCTGCAGCCCTGGCCGCCGCCCATCAGGAGTATGGAAGGGAAGGGATAGAGCTGATCCGTCCCCCGTCCGAGGTGATAAACCAGGTCTCCATGTTTTGCCAGCAGAGGCTCCAACATATCCTGGGGGAAAGGAAAATACCCATGGATGTGATAGACGCTTGTTTAGCGGTGAGGGAAGAAGACCTGGCCGATGTATACAGGCGCTGCTTGGCTTTGAACTCTTTCCGGCAAGGGGAGGGATTCTCCCGTTTAAGGGTGGCCTTCACCCGGGCTTTTAATCTGGTCAGGCAGGCTCCTGAGAGGTATGCTGTCCGTCCTGAACTCCTGAAGGAGGAGGAAGAACGGGTCCTGTGGTGGAATATCTTAGACATACGGGAGAAGGTCCGGGATCTGGTCCAAAAGGGAGAATATGTCCAAGCCCTGGAAGAGCTGGCCCGCCTGCGGGAGCCCGTTGACCGTTTTTTTGATAAAATCATGGTAATGGTTCCCCAGGAAGACATTCGCCGCAACCGTCTGGCCCTTTTACAGGAAATAGTGGAATTGGTTCATTCTATAGCCGATTTCTCCCGGCTGGGGGAATGACTTCTTCGGGGAGGGGTGTCTATTCACATAATCTATGTGATTTCCGACTCCTTGGGAGAGACGGCAGAACTGGTGGCCCGGGCAGCGGCCAGCCAGTTCGACGGGAGCGATTTTTTGATCCGCCGTTTTTCTTACGTAAGCGATAGCAAATACGTGGAGGAGATAGTGGAAAAGGGGGAGGAGGAAAAAGCCCTTCTGGTATTCACCGTGGTTCTGCCCTCTATTAAAAATAAGATCCTGGAGATGGCTCAGGCCAAGAACATGAAGGCCGTGGACGTGCTGGGGCCTTTGATGGAGGCCTTGGCCGAGGTCACAGGCAAGGACCCTCGCCTGCAGCCAGGTCTTATCCGTCGCCTGGACGAAGATTATTTCCGCAAAATGGAAACCATCGAATTCGCGGTGAAGTGCGATGACGGCAAGAATCCCCGAGGGTTGCTTTACGCCGACTTGGTACTTATAGGGGTTTCTCGGACCTCCAAAACCCCGGTCAGCCTGTACCTGGCCCATAAAAATCTCAAAGTGGCCAACCTGTCCCTGGTTCCGGAGATCCCTTTACCTGAAGAGCTATTCCTCATACCCACTTGGAAGATTATCGGCCTTACCATCGATGCCGACAAGCTGTATTCCATCCGGCTGGAAAGATTGAAGACTTTGGGTCTCCCCGATCAGGCAGGTTACGCCGATAGAAACCGCATTGAAGAGGAGCTGGCCTATGCCCGTAAGGTTATGGACCAGCTGGGATGTCCCGTTATAGACGTGACCCATAAGGCTGTTGAGGAAACAGCCGCCTTAATTTTACAAATTTATAACAGGAGGGAGAAGCATGGCAGGTAAGAAATATGTCTACCTCTTCCAAGAGGGAAGGGCAGATATGCGCAATCTTTTGGGGGGCAAGGGGGCTAACCTGGCGGAGATGACCAACATCGGGCTGCCGGTACCTCCTGGCTTTACCATTACCACCGAGGCCTGCAACGAATACAATCGTCTGGGAAAGAAATTTCCCCCTGGGCTGGAGGAGCAGGTTCTGGAAAGTCTGAAAATTCTGGAGGAGATGACGGGAAAAAAGTTCGGCGATCCCCATAATCCCCTCCTGGTTTCGGTGCGTTCAGGAGCACCGGTATCCATGCCGGGGATGATGGACACGGTACTCAATTTAGGCCTCAATGACGAGACAGTTCAAGGGCTGGCCAGCCAGACACAGGATGAACGTTTTGCCCTGGACTGCTATCGCCGCTTTATACAAATGTTTGGCAACGTGGTCTTGGGCATCGGCCATGAGCATTTCGAAAGGATTTTGGAGAGGTACAAGGAAAAGGCCGGGGTGGCCTATGATTTTGAGCTTCCTCCAGAGGCGTTGAGGGAAGTAATAAAGGCCTACAAGGACATAGTCAAAACCCTGACTGGTCAAGATTTTCCTCAGGACCCTTACGACCAATTATGGAGGGCCATAAAGGCCGTCTTCGATTCCTGGAATAACCCTCGGGCCGTGGTATACAGGAAAGTGCATAAAATCCCTGACGATCTGGGTACAGCGGTAAATGTACAGGCCATGGTTTTCGGAAACCTGGGATCCACCAGCGCTTCCGGGGTGGCCTTTACCCGCAATCCCTCCACAGGGGAAAAAGGGCTGTTCGGGGAATACCTGCTCAATTCCCAAGGAGAAGACGTGGTGGCGGGCATCCGCAATCCTCAGCCCATCAGCCACCTCAAGAAGGAGATGCCAGAGGTATACCGCCATTTCGAACAGGTATGCGAACTTTTAGAAAAGCACTTCCGGGACACGCAGGATATAGAATTCACCATAGAGAGGGGTAAACTCTATATACTGCAGACCCGTACCGGCAAGCGCACCGCTGCCGCGGCGGTCAAGATAGCAGTGGACATGGTCAATGAAGGCCTCATCACCAAGGAAGAGGCCCTATTGCGGGTGGATGTAAACCAGCTGAGCCAGCTGCTGTATCGGCGAATAGATCCCGAGGCTTCTCCAGAGCCCCTGGCCAAGGGCCTTCCCGCCTCTCCGGGAGCGGCCACAGGACAGGTGGTGCTGGACGCCGATGAAGCGGAGAGATTGGGATTGGCGGGNAAAAAGGTGATACTGGTGCGCCCCGAGACCACCCCTGATGATATTCACGGTGTGGTACAAGCCCAGGGGATCCTCACCGCTCGGGGAGGTATGACCAGCCATGCAGCGGTGGTGGCCCGCAGTATGGGCAAGCCAGCCGTAACCGGCTGCGAGGCCATAAAGATCGATCTGGAATCCAAAAGGCTCCTGATAAACGGTCTGGAAGTGAAGGAAGGGGAAGTAATAACCATCGACGGCTCTACCGGGAATGTGTACTTGGGGGAGGTTCCCCTGGTGGAGCCCCTTTTGATAGGGGAGTTCAAGACCCTTCTGGAATGGGCCGACTCCTTCCGGCGTCTCAAGGTGAGGACCAATGCCGATACCCCCATGGACGCCCGCAGGGCCCTGGAGTTCGGCGCCGAGGGTATAGGCCTGGTGCGCACAGAGCATATGTTCATGCAGGCGGACCGCCTCCCCATCATGCACAAGATGATCCTGGCCCCTTCCAAGGAAGAAAGGGAAGAGGCCCTAAGGAAGCTTCTGCCCATGCAGCAGAAGGACTTCTATGAAATATTGAAGATAATGGCGGGCCTTCCCGTCACCATAAGGCTTTTGGATCCCCCCCTGCACGAGTTTTTGCCCAACTTGGAAGAGCTCTTGGTGGAAGCGGTGCGCCTGGAGGAGAGGAAAGGGGATCCCAAGGAGCTGGCGGCCAAGCAGGCCCTTCTGCGGGAGGTAAGGGCCAGGAGGGAGGCCAATCCCATGTTGGGCCACCGGGGTTGCCGCTTAGGTCTTACCCATCCAGAGATTTACGCCATGCAGGCGGAAGCCATCTTCAGGGCGGTAGCCCAGCTGGTCCAGGAGGGGGTGGAGGTGTACCCCGAGGTGGAGATCCCCCTGGTGAGCCACGTGAATGAGCTGAAGCGCCTGAAGGAACTGATCCACCAGGTGGCCCAAAAAGTAAAGGAGGANACCGGGGTCGATTTCTCCTACAAGGTGGGCACCATGATAGAGACCCCCAGGGCCTGTTTGACCGCGGGAGAACTGGCCCAGGAAGCGGACTTTTTCTCCTTCGGCACCAATGACCTGACCCAGACCACCTTTGGTTTCAGCCGGGACGATGCGGAAGCCAAGTTCATGCACCGGTATACAGAAGACAAGATACTGCCGGTGGACCCCTTTGTGGTCATAGACCGGGAAGGGGTGGGCCGGCTCATGGAGATGGCAGTGAAGGAAGGGAGGGCCGCCAATCCCCGTCTGGAGATCGGCATCTGCGGAGAGCACGGGGGGGAACCGAACTCGGTGGAGTTTTGCCACCTGATCGGGCTGGATTATGTCAGCTGCTCCCCCTTTAGGCTGCCCATGGCCAGGATCGCAGCTGCCCAGGCTGCCCTGAAGGAAAAGAGGGCCAGAGGGGGGAAGGAAGAATAGGTAAAGGGGGGGTACCCTAAGAAGGAGATTTCAACTCGGTGTAGTATATAATTCAACAGATATGCAACACAATAAAAATTAGGGCCTCTGCGGGGTCAATCCCCTGGATTTTTCGTAAACAGGAGTGGGGCCAAGGGGAATGGAGTACGTGCTTTTGAGCAACAACCCCGATGTGATCCAAAAGGCAAAAGAAGAGAGATGGTTGGAGGTAAAGGAGGTACCAGGCGGGGTTAAAGAGGTCTTAAGGGAAGCCCTGGCCCTGCTGTATCGGGGATATAAGATGATAAGCCATCCCCTGATGGGGAGCATAAAACCCTGGGAAAATCCTTACCGCAGCATTCTTCTAGGAAAAATACCCAAGCCCCTGCCGGGCAGGATGATTTTGCTGCTGGACAGGACCATCCAAAAATTAGAGGAAAGGGAAAAGGCGGGGCTGGTGGTGACGGAAGGCAGTTACCCGGAAAAGGTATTGGCTGATTTCAGGTTTCTAGACGGGGAATTGATCCGTCAGACTATAGACCGAATAAGGGAAACTGCAATTTAAAAAATTCTTAAGAAGGGAGAAGGGAAAATGGCGACCAAAGAGGTGGACATCCTTATCATAGGGGCAGGTCCAGCGGGACTCACCGCGGGGCTGTACGCCGCCAGGGCACGTCTCAACACGGTGATCCTGGAAAAAGGGCGTCACGGAGGACAGATAGCCACCACGGCCCTCCTGGAGAACTGGCCGGGCACTATAAGGACTTCCGGACCCGAACTCACCGACAGGATGAAGGAACATGCCGAACATTTTGGATGTCAGATCGTGAGGGATGAAGCGGTAGAGGTAGATTTCAGCGGTTATGAAAAGGTGGTCAAGACCAGAAAGGGAGATACATATTTGGCCAAAGCGGTGATCTTGGCTCCCGGTGCTCAGCCCAGGACCCTAGGAATTCCTGGAGAGAGGGAATTCAGAGGCCGGGGCGTGTCCTACTGCGCCACCTGCGATGCCGACTTCTTTACCGACTGCAGGGTGGTGGTGGTGGGCAGCGGCGACGCCGGTGTGGAGGAGGCCATGTACCTCACCGATTTTGCCGCAGAAGTGTACCTCATAGTGATACACGACGAGGGGATACTGGACTGCACCGAAGTGGTAAAGGAGAGGGCCCTCTCCCACCCCAAACTGAAGTTCAAATGGAACTCCATGCTTCATGAGATAAAGGGGGACGACGGTGTCACTTCGGTGGTCCTGAAAAACGTAAAGACAGGTCAGCTGGAAGAGATGCCCACCGACGGGGTGTTCATCTTTGTAGGCACTGTTCCCCAGACCGACTTTTTAAAGGGCAAGGTGGAGATGGACGACAGGGGTTATATAATAGCTGACCACGTGACCTTGGAGACCTCCGTAGAGGGAGTATTTGCTGCCGGGGACTGCCGGCAGAAATACCTGCGCCAGGTGGTAACCGCTGCCGGTGACGGAGCTACTGCGGCGGTGGCTGCGGAAAGGTATGTGAGGGAAGAAGAGCTCTTCCGTAAAGAGGTCCTGGAACAGGAAGTGCCGGTGGTCTTAGGTTTCTGGAATCCTTTCGTGGAAGCCAGTATCCCCAAAGTGGCCCTGCTGGAACAGCTGCAGAAGGAATTCGGAGATAAAATCAAGGCCACCAAGATCGATACCTATCGCAACCAGAGGGTGCCCCGCAGGTATGAGATAAAGAAGGTGCCGGCGGTGGTGGTGTTCA
>JGI26787J52750_100039_pt1 | contig 15844 bp, 17 predicted proteins | sample WilGeyfunne61714_FD_52750 | JGI IMG/M metagenome (IMG submission 52750)
CAAATCCTTCTTTTTTTAGCTGTCTTGGCATAGAATGTGTATCTGTTCCTTGCTTGGCTTTCACCAATAAATGCCTTAACCAGATTCTCAAGGGTTTTTCCCTGCTTTTTCACCTCTTTATGATGGTTTTGGAGTTTAATATTGGGATTATGGTGCTTAGCACCATTAAGGCGGCGCCTATGGGTGGGTTTATCTGTTGGTTTAATATTCCTGTGGCGAGGGGTATTGTTATCGTATTGTAGACAGCAGCCCATGCAAGATTTTCTTTTATCTTGCTGTGGGTTGCCTTGGAGATTTCTAGTATATGTGGAATATCTGATGGCGTCCCCCAGGGGATGATGATATCAGCGCCTTTGACCTCCAAGTTATGATCTGTCCCAATGGCCATGCCAAGATCGGCCTGTTTTAGGGCTTGGGCGTCATCTGCTTGGCTTATCATAGCGACTTTCAACCCATCTTTTTGCATTTTCTCGATCTTTTTTGCTTTTTCTTTTGTTGTTAGTTCTGCATGGTATTCATCTAATCCTAGTTCCCTGGCGATAGGTTCTGCGACTTTTTTATTGTCTCCTGTTAACATTATACATTTTATCCCNTGTCTTTGAGGGTTTTTATTGTTTTCTTGGCCTCTTTTCTTATTTTATCTGAGAGTCCGATGCACCCTTTGAGTTCATCATTTATTATTATGAATGCTAGTGTTTTTCCTTGGTTTATCATCTCTAGGATTTTTGGTTTTACCTGGAATCTTAGATCCTTGACGTGTTTGTAACTTGTGATTTGGATTTTTGTATCTCCAACATATCCTTCAATGCCTTTTTCTGGGATTGGCTTGAATTTTTTCACTGGTATGGGGTCTTTGGCCACTTCTTTTATGCCTTTTGCTATGAGGTGTTGGCTTTTGGATTCTATGGCGGCTGCATAGTTGATTATGTCACCTTCATCTATTTCATCGTCTAATGATATGATATCTGTTACTTTGAATTTGCCTGTTGTTAGGGTTCCTGTCTTGTTGAATACTATAGTGTTTATTTTGGGCGCGATTTCATATGATTTTTTGTTTTTTATGATTATGCCATTTTTCGCGGATATTGTTGTGGCTGCGAGGATTGTGGTTGGTGTTGCTATTCTGATGGCGTGTGGTGATGCCGCTATGAGTACTGTTATGGCATGTTGCAGTGCGTTTGCGTTTTTATCCCAGTGGAGGAATGTGAGTATTGTTATCGCGATCACTGTTATTATGAGGGCGTTTGCTGCTTTGTCCATCGATTCTTGTATCTTGGTTTTATTTTTTCCTGTTAAGAGTTCTATTATCTTGGAGATGAATGATCCTTTCTTGGTTGTTGTTGCTTCTATCAGGTGGGTTTTTTGATGTTTGTTGATGATGCTGTCACTGTTTCCCCTGGGGTTTTCTCTATACTGTTTTTGATGGTTGGGTGTATTATGGTTGAACCTTTTATTATTATACCATCTGTTGGTACTGTTTCTCCATCTTTTACTAATAGGAGGTCATTTGGTCTTATAGTCTCCGTTGGAACCTCTTCGACCTTACCATCCTCTATGATATGTGCATTATCCGGTATACTACCTATGGGTCCTTCTATTGGCTCTCTTATCTTTTCTGTTAGTTTTTTTCCGAGCCAGCGCCCAGCTAATATTATCAAGATGGCTATGGCCAATTCTATGGGGATCTCCCACCAGGAATAAATATAATATAGAGGTAGGCTCCTGTAATTGCGATAATTATTAGGCTCATGGATCCTAGGTTCTTGTTTTTCAATTCTTTGAAGGTGTCTTTGAAGAGTGGGTAGCCTCCATAGAAGAAGATTATAAAAGATGATAGCAGTATGCTCCAGTATCTAGTTAAATTTTACTATGAGGATTAGAGTTGCTGTTAATAGGGTGCAGATTATGAACCTCTTTTTGAGAGTTTCCATTGAAGGCACCCCCCAATCCTATTATTTTGTTAATATCTAGTATGGTTTCTGGGTCTTGTATGGGTGGGTGGCAAATCTTATCCTTGCATAGGTAATAGGTGCATTTCCCATTGATTATTTTTTTAATGTATTTGGTGCGAATGACCACTCACTGCCTTCTAGTTTGTCACTGTAAGGTATGGTATAAATGTACTATTTAGCATATGATCTTGTCTTAGCTGCTATAACTAGATTACTACCACCTGTTTGGTGCCAGTGAATCCCCACCAAAAGTAAGGTATGGGCGATAGCTAATCGTTTAATCTTGGCTGCGAATGATTTTATGATATCTTCTGCGATTTTGGTCAAGGTTTCATCTTTTAGGATGCTGAGCAAGTTTAGCGCATGAACAGAATTACCTGATGGTATTGCACTATCAAAACCCTCTTTTTTTCTGATCAAAAGATTATCAGAATAATCTGCTGTGAAAAAGAATCCTTCATTCTCATCATCTTTGAAGTGTGTGTTTAGTTCATCTGATAATTCCAAGGCGAATTTTATGTATTCTTCATCAAAGGTTGCATCATATAATTCTAGTATCTCCCAAACAAGGAAGGTGTAATCATCAGGGTTACCCCATATTGCACTTTCACCTCCCTGTAACGATGCATTAACTTCCCATTTTTATAGAGTTTCTCCATGACAAATTATCAGCGCATCCTTAGCAGTCCCCAAGTACTTTTTATTTCCTAGTACCTTGTAGCCCCTTGCAAAGGCTGCTATCATGAGCCCATTCCAATCTGTGAGTATCTTATCATCCTTATTGGGCAGCGTCCTCCCGGACCTGTAATTAAAGAGTTTTCTTCTCCAATCCTCAAGTTCTTTTAAAAATTCTGTGAGTTTTATCCCCTTCTCTTCTGCGAATATCTCTGGCATGGTCTTTATACAGAGGACATTTTTCCCTGATGGTTTTCCGGTTTCGTATGGTATGTTGCCCTCTTCTTTGACATTGAAGAACTCGCAGAGCAAATCAGAGACTTCCCTTAGTTCTTCCATAGTCCAGAGATAAAACTTGCCTTCTTCTCCTTCACTTCCCGCATCCTCGGCCGAAGAGAACCCACCCTCTGGGGATCTCATCTCCCCTTATAACATATTCAAATATTTCCTCTGCTGTTTCCTTGTAAAGTTCTTTTCCTATTGCCTGGTAGGCTTCAAGGTATACTATAGCATTAAAGCCTGGTCATAGAGCATCTTCTCAAAATGGAGTATCCTCCATTTGGAGTCTATGGTGTAACGGTGGAAGCCATAGCCTATATGGTCGTAGATGCTCCCAAAGCGCATTTTATCAAGGTTAATTCAACCATTCCTAGGGCCTTTTTATTTTTTAGAATACCTATACCTTAGGAGAAAGTAGAGATGATTTGGTAGTGTAAATTTCTGTGAAGACCTGAAACCCCCGTTTTCATTGTCGAAGGCCTTCTCCAATGCCTCAAATCCCGCATCTATTATCCTCTCTTGGATTTCGCGTGGTTGTGTGGGGGCGTTCATCCCCTTGATAGCCATGGTGATCTCAGTGGCCGCATTATTTATGTCTTCTTGCTTTTTTCCCAAAGTTCTCCGGTTTTTAATATGATTTCCCTCAAGCCTGCCATGCCTTGGCTTGTCTCCTTTGGGAAGTATGTGCCTGCGAAGAATGGTCTCCCATCAGGTGCTAGGAATATTGTGAGTGGCCAGCCACCTGTACCTGTTAGGAGGTGGCAGGCGTTCATATAAATGTTGTCAATGTCTGGTCTTTCCTCCCCGTCGACTTTAACTGGTATGAATGTTTCATTGATGAGTTTAACGACCACGGGGTCGTTAAATGATTCTCTGGCCATTACATGGCACCAGTGACATGTGGAATAACCTATTGACAAAAATATCGGCTTACTCTTTTAGCCCTCTCAAATGCTTCTTCACCCCATAGAAGCCAATCCACGAAGTCGTGGGCATGTTGTAAAAGATAAGGGCTCTTCTCATTTATAAGGGCGTTTTCATGTTCCATTTAAAATTCTCCTAGGACATTTGCTGGATAGAGTATATATAAATCCTTTGATAAAATACTTCCCAAAAAAGGGGGAGTAGAAACTCCATGGTATGATCCTTCCAATTCAAAACATGGATAGGTGATCCCTAGATGAGCCTTATAATAACTTATATCAGTAGCAAAGGTTGCGTAATAATAGGTGACAAGAGAAAAATAGCCTACTTAGGGAGCGCCCAGAATAGAAGGGAACTCGAAAGAGAATTATACAATGGTAATATCAAAACCGAGGAAGAACTAAGAAATAGGGCTGAACAACTTGGTATAACATTAAATATAACAGATGATGCAAAGAAGGTTAGAAGCATTGGAGATGTTGTAGTAGGTGAAGTAAGCCTTAAAACACCCTTCAAGGCTAAAAGGAGGAGAATATACGCTACCACAGGAGCTTATCAGACAATAGAACTTATAGGGTCCAATATAACCAAATTCGAGAAAGGTGAAAGCTCTATTGTGATATTTGGGAATAAGATAACTAAAAAACTCGCCAGCAAACTATTAAAGAAACATTGGAAGGAAAAAACAAGCCTAAAAGGAATCTCAAAACTCCTAAAGAAAATACTAGAAGATGTTGCGACCAAAACACCAACCACAAGCCGAGAATATGACATGTACATAAAAACTCCAAGATTGGATAAAAGAAAAGCCCACAAACTACTCAGAGAAACAATTCTAAGAGATGTGAAAACACTCCAAAAATGGAGGGCTAAACTACAAAAGGAACTCATAAAAAAAAGTGAACAGATAAAAATGGCATCAAAGATAATTAAAGAAGGAGAAATTGGACGCGTTATAAACATAGACAATGACAAAATCGAAGTAAAATTGGCCCCTAATGTAGAAGCTTTCAACATAAAATGGAAAAGGGTCGCGAAACCAGGGAAAAACGTGCTAATGCTGAAAGAAAAACCAGGAGAAGTCAATGTGGGGGATCTCGTCATTATAGAAGATGAAAATCTAGAAGTAAAGGACAAGAAGATCCCACTACAATGCAATGTTATACTCTGCAAAACATGAAAGGTGTGATTAATTCATGAAACTAACATTCCTAGGAAGTGGTGGTGGACGATTTCGCCACCATCACACAAAAGAGGATGACCGGTGGTCTAAGAATAGACAACCTCGAAGGTAAAAACATCCACATAGACCCTGGACCCGGAGCACTGATAAGATCATACCAATTCGGTTTAAACCCCACCAGACTAGACGCTATACTAGTATCACATTCACACACTGATCATTATACAGATGCTGAAGTCCTTATCGAGGCCATGACAAGGGGCATGACCAGGAACAAAGGAACAGTAATAGGGAGCCTCAGCGTCATAAAAGGTTATAAGGACTGGGGCCCCTGCATATCCAAGTATCATCTAAGCAAAACAAAAAACATTATACTAAAGGAGAATGACACAACAAAACTAGACAATATAAAAATCACAGCCACAAAGACAATACATGGGGATCCTACATGTATAGGTTTCAAGTTCCAAACCCCTAGGATAACAATATCCTATACATCAGATACGGCTTATTTTAATGAACTTGGTTCATATCATCGCGGAGCCGACATACTAATAGCAAGTGTTATAAGACCAGATAATGAAGATATAAGGGGGCATATGTGCTCAGATGATTTCAAATTCCTCATAGAAGAGGTGAAACCTAAACTTGCAGTAATGACCCACCTTGGCATGAAAATGATATTCAGCGATCCGGGTGGTGAAGCCCTCAGAGTACAAGAAGAGACAGATACTATGGTTATAGCTGCAAAGGATGGAATGTGCATAGACTTGGAACGGTTAACAGATCACCAATTAACATTGAATGATTATGGTTACAAGGGGCCCCGGTAGCTCAGTCTGGTAGAGCGCGGGACTCGTAATCCCGTGGTCGCGGGTTCAATCCCCGCCCGGGGCTTAAAACCCCACAATTTTAAGTGCTTCTTCGAACTTATCTGTTATGGTCTCCCAATCGTTTGATTCAACAAATTTCCTGCCTTTCAAACCTTCACCTTGGAGGTTACTATTTGCAAGTTCGCTAGCTACCTTGAGCACATCTTCTGGTTTTTCTATGTAATATATTCCATTATCTTCGCCAAACTCCATTTTTATACCTGGGAATCCCGTGGCTATAACAGGCTTGGCCATTGCAAGGTATTCGTAGATTTTTATTGGCACGATATCCTGCATTATCTTCTCCCCTCTGCGGGCTGGTAATATACANATGTCAGCCGCCGCCAGGAACTCTGGTATCCTCTCATAGGGTTGATTCCCCACAAGTATAATATCCTCGAGGCTGTTTTCTTCCTTTATCTTCTTGAGATCATTATAGGCGTCGCCTTCACCCACTATCATGAGTTTAATCCCTGGATGGTCCTTTTTGGCCATTTCAAAGGCTAATTCTTTCAAGCCTGAGAATTCATAGAGGTAACCCATGAAGAATAATAGTATTTCATCATCACCTATACCATATTTTTTTCTTATTTTGGACCCGTCGAGGTTGGGGTTGAATTTTTCAAGGTCTATACCGGCTTCTATGACTATTGTATCATAGGGGTTCGCGCCCATTTCTATCATTAATTGTCTTAGTCGCTTGTTTATTGTGATCACAAGATCCGAGGATCTTAGAATCTTTTTCATCAGCCATCTGCCAATGGCCTGTAGGGTTTTCTCGGGGATGAGCGTGTATAGGACATCAATGGGATAATATACGAATGGTATGTTCCCTTTTTCAGCCTCTTTTAATCCTATGTAAGTGTTGATTATCCCAAATCCTACTATGATGTCTGGTTTAAATTTTCGGATTTGTCTTTTTATCTCTAGAGTGTGGGTGATGGGTATTGAAAGGTAATCAATGATTGGTAACTTTAATATGGGTGGTCTTATCACGTCAATTCTAGCCTCTGGTTTAACCTTCCACGCGCCCTTGAAGAGTCTTCTGGGGTATATGAGGCCCCTTGGTTCGGTTTTCCTCCAATCGATGGGGTAGTCTATGACTTTTATTTTGTGCCCCTTGAGGCTTAGACTGTCAAAAAGATGGTGTTGTTGGTGTGGGTTTCTCCTGATCCAATCGGATTCCTGTATTACGAGTATTTTCATATCTACACCGGGGGGGTTTTAGAATTCGGCGCTTTTTTGTATAAGCTCCCAGTTTTTCTTGAACCATTGGTAAGTTTTCTCCAATCCCTCCTTGAACGTTGTCCTTGGTTCGTAGTCTAGGAGTTTTTTCGCTTTTTCTATGGATGATAGTAGGCGGGTCTTAGCATCCCAATCCCTTCGTGGCTTATATACTATACCCGCCTTGTTTCCTGTGAGTTCATTGATAATGGTAGCCATTTCCATTACTTGGTGTTCCTTTCCAGATCCTAGGTTTATGGCTTCTCCTATTGCTCCTTCACGGGCTCCCATAGCTATTAAACCGTTTATTATATCCTCTACGAATGTCCAGTCTCTCGTCTCTGTACCGTCTCCGGTTATTGGTAGGGGTTGGCCATTCATTGCCCAGTAGAAGAAGTTTGGTATGACATTGCGGTATTTCCCCGGGACTTCTCCGGGCCCGTAGACATTGAAAAATCTTGCATTGACTATTGGCAAATCATAGAGGTTGTGGAAATAGTTGGTATATAATTCTCCCAGTAGTTTTGTCACCTGATATGGTGTGTGTAGTGAAATTGAAATATCATCTTCTTTGAATGGTATCTTGGAGTCTAGGCCATAGACGCCGCAACCGGATGATGAATAAATGAAGCGTTCAACGCCGATGAGCTGGGCGTATTCTAATACTTTTAAGGTGCCGAGGCCATTAACTAGTAGGTCTTTTTCTGGGTGGTCTACACTATTCTGGTTGGCGAAGTGGGCTGCAAGGTGGAAAACATAATCTGGTTTTTCCTTGTAGACCCTTTTAAGGATCCCATCATCGAGTATGTCCCCTTTTATGAATTCTATGTTCTCCATCAAGGGGATGTTCCACTCATAACCTGATGACAAATTATCTAGGATTATTACATGCGCTCCGGCTTCGCCAAGCCGCCTTGAGAGGTTGCTGCCAATGCAACCAGCACCTCCTGTCACGAGCACGCATTTACCGTCATATACTTTGATATCCTTCATAGGCCTTCAACCTCTTATCATCTATTTCTGGAAATGTTCTATCATCATCTTCTTCATAGAATCCAGTATTATGCCTGTGAACATGAAAAATGTCCCGAATAATGTTAACATTATTGCTAATATGGTCGGCCCCATATGGATACTTTTTCCTAGTAAGTAATCGCGTAGGAATATTAATGTGAGAATAGCCCCTGTTACTACAATTATCACCCCAGGGAGCGTGAAATAGTATAGTGGGCGTCTCAGTTCCATGTCCCTGATTATCCTGTAGAGTACTGACGCCCCATGACTTAAAGGATGCTTAGTGGAACCTTCAACATCATAGGTGACGCCAATTTCGATTTCGACTATTCTAAGGTTTGATTCGGCGGCGTATGATAACATTTCACTTTCTATTGCAAACCCATCCTCTTTAAAATTGAAGTATGGGATGGTGTCCTTTGAGAATGCTCTGAAACCGCTCTGGGTGTCTGTTATATCCAGTCTAGTTAAAATGTTAGTCGCCTTATCAAGTATCTTCTGTCCAACCCTCCTATAAAATGGTGTGTTTTTATCTGAACCTGATAGATAACGGCTGCCATTGACAATATCTGCCATACCATCTATTATGGGCTGTACAAGTTTAGGTATCTCATTAGGGTTGTGTTGACCGTCACCATCCAATGTAACTATTATATCAGCGTCAGTCGCCTTAAAACCTGTTTTAAGCGCGGCACCCTTACCCCTGTTCTTTTCATGCCTTATGACCCTTGCACCGGCTACCTCAGCTACCTTAGCAGTCCTGTCTGTGCTGCCGTCATCAACAACGATAACCTCATCCACGTATTCTCTACATAGGAGTATTATGGTTCCAATGGTCAATTCTTCATTATATGCTGGTATCAGGGCCGCTATTCTCATCCTCTAACTCCAGGATTATTCTGTCCGATAGTACCATTTCATCCACTCGACTGTACGCATTATACCCTCCTCTGGGGGCACCTTAGGGTCGTGTTTAAGGTCTTGCTCGGCCTTGGAACAATCAACCCTCTTAACCTTTGTTGTGAAAGCCTCAGCTTCCTTATAGGTTACAATTGAATCATCCCTTCCAACAGCCTTGAGGACCATGTCAGAATATTCTTTTATATCATGTTCCCATTCAAGGCGGCCCCCAACATTATAAACCTCCCCTGGGATAAAATTATCCACTATATTGGCAAAGGTCCTAACAGAATCATCCACATAGTCTATTATACGCCTATGGCCTTTGTAAACCGTGTAGGGTTTGTCATGTAATGCATGGTATATGAAGATGGGTATGAATCCTTTGTATGGCGTGTACTTTTCATGGGGACCATAACAATTGACTGGTCTCACTCGTACTGTTTCGGTGCCGAACATCCTTGCTGAGTTCATGCACATGAGCTCCCCAACCCATTTTGTCATAGCATAATCATTCATTTGATAGGTGTCCCTTATCGGATTATTCTTCATAACATCCTCTGTCATAACCCCACTATAGTCTCCATAGACTTCCGCCGAGGAAAAGAATATCATTCTAAAGCCTAGTTTTTCCTGCAATCTTATAATATTCTTTGTCCCGATGACGTTAGTCCTCCAGAGATTTTCATAGTATGCTTCACCATTCCATCTGCCATATTCTGCTGCTAGATGATAAACATAATCGAATTCATAATCTTCAAAGACCCTTTCAAGTTGTCTGTATTCTCTCACATCAGCCCTCACATAATCCTCATGTCTTGTATGCATCAAGTCTAAGGCTACGACTTCGTGGCCTCTCCTTTTAAGTTCTTTAATAAGGTTGGTTCCTATGAACCCGGCTCCTCCAGTGACAAGTATCCTCTGAGTTTCCATATTATTTCCTCCTTGATATAGGAGGTTCCCCTCATATAAGCCTCAGTATAAACTGTTATTATGTGGGTATTTTCTCGGCGATTATCACACCACCTCTATTATAGATTATCTTGTAATTTTGTATCCTTGGTTGGGTAGTTGACCAGTACATATAATAGTCTGGTTTGAGCTCATAGAATAGCTTATAGGACAGTTCATTATTGATTCTCCTTGTGAAAACATAATCTTTGAGATACCATGTGAATGTTGGGCCCCTGTCAGATGCTATTACCTTATTATGATAGTTTGGATCATGTGCTTTGAGCCATTGGGCTGCTTCATTTTCAGCATCTACGATAGGATAATCTTGTGGCATCCCCCATATATAATATGCTGCGGATGATAGCATCATCGCCATGACAAGGATGGAGAAGATGTGCCTTGCATGCTCCCATTTTAGCGTTTGTGAAATTTCACTTATGCTGAGGGGTATCAAATATGCAATGGCTGGTAAAATTGTTATAATATACCTGTCAACTTTAACAGGATGAAAACTATGCATATAAATGAAACATAAAAACCATGTTATCATAGCAATGTTAATATCAAGGTTATGCAGCTGCTGATCTTTTAGGAGCCAATATATGCTAAGGGCCCAGAAGAAGATTAAAACCTCGGCCAGGGCATAAGATATCCCCCCGAAGACAGCTATTAAAGCAACCGATAATAAAAGGAACATTATCAGTTTCTTACTCTTCACTCTATTTAATATTATCCTATTGTGGATTATATAGAGTATAACACCAACTATTAGGATGGCTATTATAAGATATGCTAATGGGTTTGGACCTGCACTTGAAGGGTTGATAATTAACATGTAATTGTTGGATGGGTGGGCTGAAAGATATTCTGGGAAATGTTTAAGGTAATATAGGCTGTCAGGATTATAGCCTGGGTTAACTGCTGTCACTGAACCGCTTGCAGTTGCTGTGAATTGTTCCAAGAATGGTAGGGGGTTTTTGAGGTTCCTGTAAAAGAATAATCCAAAGGGTGAATAGAATAAGATCCCTAGGATTATACCCCTTATGATTTCACGGAATTTGGGCCTAGAATCCATGATAATTACAAGGAGCATGGGGATGATTATAAGTGCTGAGGTATACCTTGTGAGGAAGGCTGCCATCGCCGCTGGGAAGGCTAGATAATAGAGCCTCTTATCTTTTCTTTTTGCAAGTAGGGTCAAGTAGATTGCCCATATCGACAATGATATGGCTGGGACGTCGGTGGAGCCCGTGACGGCCCATGCCAATATTAAGGTGGAGGATGCGAAGGTTAAAGCCCCGACGAGGCTTTCAATTTCATCAAATCTCAGCCTAAGGAGAAGGTACATTCCAACTGATCCGAGTATATAGAATGCTCCGCCGACAATGAAGAGTGTGTATTCACTTACAAATCCCAACCTGAAAAACACTGATAAGATCGCTGGTAAAAAGGGTGGAAGATATAATGTGTCACTGGAGCCGAGATGGGCCATTCTAAGAGCATTATTAAGATAAAGGAATATATCCCAGTAGTATACGCCAATACTAGATTGTATTGTTATGAGCTTCCATGTGATTATCGAAATGATCAAAGCTAAAATTATGAAGATTTTCCCATCACGTGACAACAGAACACCCCCTAGACACTATTTATGGTATCCTTGTAAATTTCATCGAATTTTCTCGCGATCCTTTCAATTTTGAAAATTCTAGGCGTTTTAGGATGGAACGATCCGCTTTTAAGTATCTTTGTGATAGCATCTTTTATGCTTTTTTCACCTGCCTCAACTATAAGACCGGCCGTAGAGTCGATCCATTCAGATACTCCACAGTTTGATGTTACAACAACTGGCGTGCCACAGGCAATGGCCTCTGCAGCGGCCATGCCAAAAGATTCATATTCAGAGGAGGGTAAGACGAAAACATCCGCATCGACAAGAACTTCAAACTTATCAAGACTATATAATGGTCCTGTTAGGATTATCCTATCCCCTAATCCGAGGTCTGATATAAGTCCCTTCAATCTTTTAAGGTAGTGGTCGTCAGGGCCTGCGATAACAAGTTTTAATTTATCATCTTTTATCTGATTGAATGCTCTTACCAATAAATCTAGACCTTTTATTTCATGGATCCTCCCAAGGTATAGTACTATCTGGTCATCTTTAAGTCCCCATTTTTTCCTGAAAGAACCTTCCGGTGGGGTTTTGGGGATGTTCATGGGATTGGGCAATCTAGCTATTATCTTCTCATTTAATTTTGGGTATACTTTCTTGTAATATTGGGATTCTATCTTGGAGGATGCTATTATACGCTTGGCATTATAGATTATCCTATTACCTACTAGGGTGTCGAATAATCTTTTCTGCCAAGCTTTTATCATCCTTGGCGCGGATCCATGCGGTTGTACGATATATGGTATGTTATATCGTGTTGCGAGTAAGTATATTACTGCTGCTAGGAATGTTCTATGCTCATGGATATGGATTATATCAAAGGATTTTAATTCTTTAGCCGCGACAATTGGGAGATAATAGGGTAGAGGCAAATTGAAATTTGCTGTTAAATACATTGAAAGGTTTCTGAAATAATAAGTTCTTATACCGTCAACGTCCACTGACCTGTTCTTTTCAGTTCTAACCCTCCTTTTAAACCCGTCAGTTGTATAAACCGTGACATCATGTCCCATTGCAATTTGTTGACTTGCAAGCTCATATACGAAACGTGGAGGGCCTCCACCTTCCCATGATGGTTTAAAGTATGGACAAACATGAAGTATACGCATAATAATCCTATCCTATTATCTTCCTATTGCCGTGTGGGGGTTAAGAATAAATAGTAGTATTATTTAGATTGTAGCTTAAAAGAATTTAGTGGGTGGATTTTCATTAAAGTTGTTATCCTAGCCGCGGGTGTGGGTAGTAGACTAGGCCATGGATTGCCCAAAGCGCTCGTCAAATTATGCAATAATAAGACAATACTCGACCATCAACTAGAAAACCTTAAGAGTGCGGGGCTGGAAAATATAAGGGTTGTGATAGGATACAAAGCCGGTCTGATAAGAAAGAGACACCCAAACCTCGAATATGCTATAAACAGTCGATATAGTGTTACTAACACTTCAAAGAGTCTATTAGTTGGGATAGGGGATTTAGACGAGGATGTTATATGGTTAAATGGTGATGTGGTCTTCGATCAGGGGATACTCCACCTTATCCTTGAAGAGAGGGGAGAAAACCTTATCTGCGTAGATAACAAGGAAGTCGGCGACGAAGAGGTTAAATACAACCTCACAAGTGATGGTTACATTAAAAAACTTTCAAAAACCATCCCAGACGGTTTAGGGGAGGCTGTTGGGATAAACTATATCAAAAGAGAGACACTACCAGTTTTGAGGGAATCACTCATNGAATGCCAAGACCAAGACTATTTCGAAAAGGCCATAGAAAAATCAATAAAAAAAGGTGAAAGGTTTAAGGCTCTTAACATCAAGGATAATTTCTGTATAGAAGTTGACTTCCCCAAGGATTTGGAAAAGGCTAGAAAATATTGTGAGGAGAATATAAGATGAAGGTCTCAATAATAGGCGCTGGGAGTTTTGGAACAGCAATAGCACAAGTATTATCAGAGAATACTGATAATATCTATCTTCTTGCAAGAAATGAAAAGGTAATTGAGTCCATAAACAAACAGCACGAAAATAAATGGTATCATCCAGGAATAAGATTAAGCGAAAAGATTAAAGCAGCTAACATCAGATCAGACCACATAGTGGATTCAGATTATATTTTTTTGGCCGTTCCCTCCGGGAGTCTCAGGAGTATCATAAGATCACTTAATAATCGTCTCAAAGATAAAAAGATAATATCATCTATAAAAGGTATTGAATATCCCTCACTCAAACCCATGACAACCGTCGTCCGAGAGGAGACAAGCTCCCGGGCTGTTTTTTGTATTTCTGGTCCAAATTTTGCAGACGAACTTATAAGGGGCGTCACCTCCGGCATTACGATAGGAGCTCCGAAAAAATATCAAGACGATATAGCTAATCTCTTAGAATCCAAGAATATAATCCTAGATTATTCAGAGAACATCAAAGGGGTTGAATTCTGCGGTATACTCAAAAATGTCTATGCAGTGGCCATAGGGATACTGGACGGACAAATAACTGGCAAAAACCACAAGTACACACTACTAACATTATGCTTCAAAGAGATGAAAAGAATACTAGATGAGATGGGGTATGAGGAATTATCAGATAAATTCTGCGGATTCGGAGACTTTCTTTTAACCGCGTTAACAGATAAAAGCCGGAATAGGACACTGGGCCTAATGCTTGGCAAGAAAATGCAACTCAGCAAAAAATCCACTATAACAGTAGAAAGCTTGCGCTCAATAAAAGCCATAAGGGAACTCACAAACAACATGAACCTACCAGTCCTGGAACTCGTCCATGAAACCTTCAAGGATCCGCAGAATATCCCCACCCATATAAAACGCTTCCAAGGAAATCTACATGAAACTCCTTAAACTGCTAAGATCGGATGAATACAAGGTTATATCCGAAAATTTCCTTTCACTGTCCTTACTTCAAATATTAATGTATGTGATACCACTTATAACATTACCATACCTTACAAGGACGCTTGGCGTTGCCAATTACGGTCTTGTAAACTTTGCAATAGCATTCAACGCTTACTTCCAGGTCTTAACAGATTATGGCTTCGGCCTCTCAGCTGTTAGGGAAATATCAATAAACCGTGAAGATAAAAAGAAAATCTCAAACATATTCAGTTCCGTGATGATAATAAAAGGGATACTAACCATTATAAGCTTCTTAATATTGACAGTGATTGTCTTCTCCTATCAAAAATTCGCCCAACACTGGCTTTTATACCTTTTTGCATTTGGTACCGTGATAGGCACCACCCTTTCACCAACATGGTTCTATCAAGGCATGGAACGCATGAAATACATAACAATGCTGAATATCTTGACAAATTTCATATTCCTCGTAACAATCTTCACCTTCATAAAAAAGCCCTCAGATTACATTTATGTGCCGCTTTTACAATCCCTTGGTCTTATAACAGCAGGCGTAATATCACTCCATATTATAAGNAGAAAATTCAATGTGAAATTCCACATCCCACCATTTGAGGACATTAAAGAAACTTTCAAAAATAGTACTCAATTCTTCCTATCAAGAGCATCAATATCTATATATACAAGCAGTAATTCCTTCTTTCTAGGATTATTCGCAGGTAACAGTGCAGTAGGCTACTATTCTGCAGCTGAGAAATTATACATTGCAGCACAGAGCCTCTACAGTCCGCTTGTCCAAGTCACATACCCTTACATGGCAAAAACAAAAAACAAAAAATTCCACATAAAGATCTTGAAATATACCCTCATATTGAACACATTACTCTGCATCATGATCATTATCCTAGCCCCCGTAATCGTAAAGATAATATTTGGGACCGCATACATGCCAAGTGTATGGGTGCTCCGCTTCCTTGCCATAGCACTAATAATCGTAATACCCTCCATACTCCTTGGGTATCCATATCTTGCGGTGCTTGGCCAGCAAAAATATGCTAATAGCAGCGTCATACTCGGATCATTAGCACATCTTGGAATGCTCCTTGCCGTTTCACCATTTATTAACATTTATATAGTGGCGGTCCTTGTCATCATCACAGAAAGCATAGTATTAGCCTTGCGAATTTATGGAATAAATAAGCATGACCTCTGGTAAAAGGATCAATCAATCCTTGAATACGAGTTTGTATATTCTTTCGGTGGATTTGTCATCCTTGTGATAGTTTATGAGGTTGTTTATGGTTCTTCTCTCTTGTGAATAATAGT
>JGI26787J52750_100041_pt1 | contig 15581 bp, 18 predicted proteins | sample WilGeyfunne61714_FD_52750 | JGI IMG/M metagenome (IMG submission 52750)
GCAGCGACCTAGACATAACAGGGAGTTGGGTGAGGGAGCGAACACCGCCCAACACAGCAATCGGGTTGCGTAACAGGTTTTTCGAGGTACCCGCCCGCCTCAAGCAGTGCCAGGAGCCTGTCGGGGTCAACACGAATCCTCTGCGAAAAAGCCGAACGTGGCGATGTTTGGGAGCCTCGAAAAACCCTGTCCATGGTTTTTTTCGAGATGCCCGTTTTCCGATCTTGCTTGCTGGATAGAGCCTCCATTCACCACAAAAGATCGAAAATCCTGCCTCAAACCGGCTTTCCCTCGCGATGTTCGGTTAAGTCCGACGGGCTCACGGACGGAATTCGCCCCGATGCGAGAATCGACAAAATCTTGTCGGCGTAGTCGGGGTCAGTGGCGTAGCCGGCATTTTGCAGTTCACGGACGAACTGGCGGCTGTCGCCCCGGCTGGCCACCTCCAGCGCCTCCTGATAGCGAGGGTTTTGCTCCAGAAAACGCACATAGTCGTCGAAGGCCGCCTCGATGGAGTCATACTGACGGAAGCTGGCCTGCTGACGCACCATCACGCCATTTTCAAACTCCAGCGTGCTGACCCGGGTTTTAGGCCCGCGCCAACTCGGATCGGCCTTGATGCCGAACAGATTCATGTTCTCCCGTCCTGCTGCATCCTTGGGAATATGCCGTCCCCAGCCGGTTTCCAGTGCTGATTGCGCCACCAGCACCTGCGGGTCCACACCCAGACGCTCGGCCGCCCGACGTGCGTGGGGCATCAACGCCTCGGCAAACTGCTCGGGCGTCTCCCAGCGAATGGCATCCTGCTGCTGCAAGGGCCGCGCCGGCCGGCTACTTGAGGGCGCGGTCTCGGCCAACGCCGCCACTTCACGAATATCATCAAGGCTGAAGGACGGCTGGCGACGCTCAAACGGCATCAACCGACTGGCCACCGCCGGGCCAGTCAATGTGTCACCGCTCTGTTCCTGAACCTGATCGGCGCTTGTGTCGCCCACCACCGGATTGATCGGGCGTAGCTCGGCACGACGCTGGGGAAGATCATAAAAACGCGGCTCCCGCGCTCCGGCCTCATCGGCACCGGACACATGCCGCTCAAGCTGACGCTCGATCACCTGGGCCAAGCCAATGCCGGGACCGGCAGCCAGCTTCTGGGAGACCTCCTTGTCGAACAACTCCCGAAACATCTTGGTCTGGCTGTTATCGAACAACGGGTCGCCTTCGCTGGCTTCGCGCATGCTCGCAAGCATCATCTGGATGAACTGCGACTCGAACTCGCGGGCAACGGTTTTCAGTGCCGAGGCCGGGTCCTGCCGCGCCTTGGCACGCAGACCGGTCAGCCCCTGAATGTCACTGTAGTTCCCAAGCGTATTGGCCATGGCGATATCCTCCAGAAAGAACTCAGATCACCAACAGTTCGGCGCGCAAGGCCCCGGCGGTTTTCAGCGCTTCCAGAATCGCCACCAGGTCGGAGGGTGAGGCCCCCACGCCATTGACCGCCTCAACAATGTCATTGAGCGTCACACCCGGATCGAACAGGAACATCGGCTTCATGTCTTCCTCGATATCAATCTCGGTCTCCGGCACCACGGCCGTCTCGCCCTGGCCAAAAGGAGCCGGCTGCTCGACACGAAAATCTTCCCGCACGGTGACGGTGAGATTGCCGTGAGAAACCGCTGCCGCCTGAATCCGCACATTCGAACCGATGACCACCGTNCCCGTGCGCGAGTTGACCACAACCCGCGCGGCGGCCTCGCCCGGTTCGACCTCGATATTTTCCAGTACGGAGAGATAAGAAACCCGCGAGTTGGGATCGGCCGGTGCCGCGACGCGCACGGTCACCGCATCGACCGCCTCAGCCACGCCACCGCCCAGGGTATCGTTGATCGCCTCGGCCATCCGGCGGGCAGTGGTAAAGTCGGGGTTGTGCAGATTGACGAATACCGCGCGCTCGTCGCCCATCATGGACGGCACTTCGCGCTCCACGGAGGCACCTTGCGGAATCCGCCCGGCGGTGGGGGAGTTGACCGTCACCCGCGAACCATCGCGACCTTCGGCATCCAGCCCACCGACTACCATTGCACCCTGGGCAACGGCATAGATCTGGCCATCGACACCCTTGAGCGGTGTCAGCAGCAACTGACCGCCACGCAGGCTGGAGGCATTGCCCAGCGAGGAAACGGTAACATCCACCCGCTGCCCCGGCTTGGCAAACGGCGGCAGGTCCGCAGTAACCATCACGGCAGCCACATTGCGAAGCTGTACATTACCGGGCCCCTGGGCCGATATACCCTGTCGCTCAAGCATGTTCTGAATGCTTTGCAGGGTGAACGGCACCTGGGTGGTCTGATCGCCGGTGCCATTGAGTCCCACCACCAGCCCGTAACCGATCAGCTGGTTGCTGCGCACACCGGCGAAAGAGGCCAGATCCTTGATGCGCTCGGCATAGGCGACCTGGGCACTGGCCAGCGCAAGAAGCATTACCGCTACAAACTTGATCAGGGTTTTCATCACCCGTCTCCTGCAATCAGAATGGGAACACAGGGCTATTGAAGAATCGCGCCAACCAGCCCATGTTGTTGGCATCATTGATCACGCCCTGCCCACCATAGGCAATACGCGCATCGGCGATGCGGGTCGAGGCAATGGTGTTGTCGGCGGCAATATCCTGAGGCCGCACAATGCCCGACACCCGCACGAACTCAGTGCCCTGATTGATCCCCAGAAACTTCTCGCCCTGAATCATCAGGTTGCCATTGGGAAGCACCCGCGCCACGGTGACGGTAATTTGACCGTCCAGGGCGTTTTGCTGCGCTGACGAACCGCCACCCTGAAAATCACGTTTACCCGTGATTTGCGCGTTCAGGCGATTGATATAGGGCCTCCATTCCGGTGTATTCAGACCGAGCACATTGGGCGGCGTGATATTGGTATTTTGTGACTTGTCCGTGGACGTGGTGGCGCTCTTGCTGGCGTTGGTGCGCTCGGTCAACATCACCGTCAGAATATCGCCCACCCGATAGGGCCGCGAGTCGGTGAACATATTGTCCATCATGCCCGCCTGAAAAATGGTGCCATTGCTGCGCCCCGGGCTTTCAAGCGCCGGATCCGGCGGCAGCACGGCCGCAAAATTGGGATCACTGACCATCGGTGGCTGGCTGGCACAGCCGACCAAACCGATCACCATCGCTGCTGCGACAAGAATCTGGCGTTTCATGATTCGATACCTCCTAGCGCATCCTCAAACCGTCTGGTTGAGGAACTGCAACATACCGTCGGTGGTGGAGATCGCCTTAGAGTTCATCTCGTAGGCACGCTGGGTTTCGATCATGCTCACCAGCTCTTCGACTACATTGACGTTCGAGCTTTCAAGCATGCCCTGCTTGATATTGCCAAGCCCGTTGAGGCCCGGATTGCCGATCTGTGGCGCACCACTGGCGCCGGACTCAACAAACAGGTTGCCACCCACCGGCTGCAAGCCGCCGGGGTTCACGAAGTCCGCCAGGGTGATATTGCCCACCTGCGCCGGCTCCGCCTGCGCGGCCAGCTTGACCGACACCGTGCCATCATCACCAATGGTGACCGACTGCGCGCCCTCGGGCACGATAATCGCCGGCTCAAGTGGCAGGCCATTGCTGGTGACCACTTGCCCCTGGGAGTTGAGACTGAAGCTGCCGTCACGGGTGTAGGCCACCTCGCCGTCCGGCTTGAGAATCTGGAAAAATCCCCGGCCGGTGATCGCCATGTCCAGGGCATTGTCAGTAGTCAGCAGATTGCCCTGGGTGTGCTGCTTTTCGGTCGCGACCACCTTCACGCCGGTGCCGATATTCAGACCGGTCGGCACTTCGTCGTCCTGGTTGGCGGCAGCGCCAACCTGACGGTAGTTCTGGTAAATCAGGTCTTCGAAGACGGCCCGATCACGCTTGAAGCCCGTGGTGTTGACATTGGCCAGGTTGTTGGAAATGACCGACATGCGGGTTTGCTGGGCATCCAGGCCGGTCTTGGCAATCCAGAGTGCNGGAGCTGTCATGATTAAATCCTCATCAAAATTCGGGGGCGGCCTCGGGATCAGCCCTGCAAACGCAGCAGGCGATCGGAGGCGGCATCGGTTTGTTCGGCGGTCTTGATCATCTTGCTCTGCATTTCGAACATGCGGCCGTACTGAATCATCTTGACCATTGCTTCCACGGCATTGACATTGCTGCCTTCGAGCACGCCGGTGGCCAGCGTCACGGCCGCATCCGGTTCCGGCTCGATCTCGGGCGGAAGGCCGAACAGCCCATCCTCCCGCTTAAACATCTGCTGTTGATCCGGCTTGACCAGGCGGATACGATCGATCACCGCCGGCGCATTGACATCCTCGCCCCGGGGGATAATGGTGATCGAACCATCCGGCGCGATATCCACCTTGTCCGCCGGCGGAATCGCGATTGGCCCGGCGTTACCCAGTACCGGATGCCCGGAACCATTGGTTAGCAGCCCATTGGGGCCGATCCGCAAATCACCCGCGCGGGTATAGGCTTCCTGACCGTCCTGTGCCTGTACGGCAATCCAGCCCTCTCCGTTGATCGCCACGTCAAGATCCCGTCCGGTGGTCATCATCGGGCCGGGACGGAAGTCATGCCCGATCCGCTCATCCTGCGAGTACACCCGTGAAGCATGTGTCGGACCGTAGACCGGCAACGCCTGAAAGGCGTCAAGATCCGCGCGAAAGCCGGTGGTGCTAACATTGGCTAGATTGTTGGAATTGGTCGCCTGGGCCTTGAGCGTGTTCGTGGCGCCATTCATGGCGATATAAAGCATCCGATCCATGTCGTCCGCCTCCTTCAATAATTGTCTTGCCCTAGATCAATGCACAGCTCATGCCAAGAAATAAATCCAATACAATCAATACGTTAAAAACAAAAAAGGGAGCGCATGCTCCCTTTTTGACGATTTAGCATCCCGGCAAGGACAGATGCCCCGGCCCATCGCCATTTTTTTGTCGGCCTTAGCGGATATTGGTAATGGTGTCGCTCAAGGCCTTGTTGGTCTCAATGGCTCGTGCATTCGCCTGAAAGTTACGCTGGGCAATAATCAGGTTCACCAACTCCTCGGTAATGTCCACATTGGAGGCTTCCAGCGCACCGCCCTGGATCATCCCGAAGGTGTTCACCCCCGCCTCACCAGAAATCGGCGGCCCGGAGTCGATGGTTTCCACCCATGAATTGTTGCCAATCTGCTTCAAGCCCTGTGGATTACGAAAATCCGCCAGCGCAATCTTGCCCAGATAGCGGAACTCGCCGTTGGAATAGGTCGCCCGCACTAAACCGTCCTCGCCCACAGCCAAGCCGGTAAGCTGGCCCGGTGCCCGGCCATCCTGGCTCTGATCGACCATGGAGAACGGCTGGTTGTACTGGGTCGAACGCTCATCGATACCCATAGTGATCTCAAGATCCGCCGCGCCAGTCCCCAGATCTGCCGCGTTAATCGTGAACGTCAACGGATCGGGGGCCACTGTGTCGAGATTGCCATTGGCGTCAAAGACCAGAGCACTGGTGTCCGGCACCTCGATCACATCACCAGTATTGGTGCGCAATGTGTAGTACACCGTCCAGTCGTTGAGGTCATTCTTCACATAGTAACTGGTCAGCACATGTGAGTTACCCAGGGAGTCGAACACCTGGATTGAACTAGCCGCGTTGTAGGTCGTGGCATCCTCGTAGTCAAACGGCGCGGTAATGACTTCGGCATCCGAAGGCAGGTTGAAACGCACATCCACCTCCGTGGTGGCCGAAGGTTCCCCTGCGCCGAGCGGCAATTGAACCGGACCGGCGATGTCAATGGAGTTGCCCAGCAACGTGCCACTGCGCTCATCGACCGGGTAGGCCTTGAGGAACTGCCCCGCCGAGTTGACCAGCCAACCGTCCTTGTCGACCCCCATGGCACCTGCCCGGGAAAAAATGGTCTCCGAAGAATCCCGCGACGGCTGGAAGGCAAAGAATCCCTCGCCGGTAATCGCCAAATCGAGCGCATTGTCGGTAAAATCCAGGTTACCCTGGGTGAACTGCTGGGTCACCGCCTGCGTCAAGACCCCCTGCCCGGTCGCGGTCTTGATATTGCCAAAGGCGCTCACCGCGTAAATGTCCCCGAACTCGCCCCGGGACTTCTTGAAGCCGGTCGACTTGGCATTGGCGATATTGTTGCCGGTGACCGCCAGATCTTTTTGGGCGGCGTTCAAGCCGCTGATCGATGTATTGAAAGACATGTTCTCATCCCCCCTTAGGCGAGAATTTGTATGACATCGGACATCTTGGCCTTGCCCAATCCGTCCAAATGAAGTTCCGGGCCGTTCTTTTCGATCGACACACTATTGATCACCGAGCCCACATAGGTCGTGGCGGTCTCGGGTTTGCCGGCCACCGTCGCCGAGGCTGACACCTTGTAATTGCCGCCGGGTGCCACAGCGCCATTCTCAAGCAGGCCATCCCAGGCGAACTCCTCACGTTCACTGCCGGAAACCGGCACGTTCAGGGTTCGGACCACCTGTCCGCTCGAATCGGTAATGGTCACCTGCACACGATCGGCACCAGCCGGCACATCCACGGCGCCCAGCAGGCCGGACGATCTCAGCCCGTCCTCGGTTTCCATGGTGTACACCTTGGCGGTATCACCCTTGACGATCGCCGCCCTGCCGACCAGGGTCGCCGCCTGCATCACCTGGCTGGACTGAATCATGCCGGCGAATCCCTCCACCGTCTCCTTGAGCTCGTTGATCCCCTGCAACTGCGAGAACTGCGCCAACTGGGCCACCATCTGAGTGTGGTCGGTCGGCTCGAACGGATCCTGACTCTCAAGCTGGGTGGTCAGCAACTTGAGAAAGTCCTCCTGCCCCATTTCATTGATGGCTTTCTGCTCGGGCTTGGGCGGTGCCAGGCCAAGCTTTTCATAGGGATTGGCCTCATTGCTGCCTGATACATTGGACATTATCGGGGCTCCTTTTTCAGATTACTGCCCTTGACCCAATTGTAGTGTACGCACTGCCAAATCTCTGGCCGTTGACATCACTTCCACATTGGTCTGGTAGGACCGCGAGGCAGACAGCATATTGACCATCTCCTCAACGGTATTCACATTCGGCGCGAACACATAGCCTTCTTCATTGGCAAGCGGATTGCCCGGCTCGTAACGCGCTACCGCCGGCGCCTGGCTTTCGACAATGCCACCCATGCGCACCCCAACGCCACCCGCTTCGTTCAGGGCCGCCTGAAATACCGGGTGGCGGGCCTTGTAGGCGTCTTCGGGCGTGGTGGCGACGCTGTCGACATTCGCCAGATTACTGGCGGTGGTGTTCAGCCGAACGGTCTGGGCCGACATGGCCGAGGCGGAAACATCAAAAACATTGAACAGTGACATGCTTCAGTTCTCCCGGGATGCGATTATTCGCCCTTCAGCGCGGTGTTGATCGAGCTGATGCGACTATTGAGAAAGGAGAGCGTGGACTGGTATTGCACGGAATTTTCCATGAACTTGACCCGCTCGGCCTCGGTGTTGACGGTATTGCCATCCAGCGAGGGCTGCTCCGGTACGCGATACAACTCCCTGGCTGAGGTGGCGCTGCCAGAGAGACTCAAATGACCGGCATGGGTACGCGCCAGTTGCAGCCCCTTCGAGACACCCGCCGCTTCACGCAGCGCATCATCGAACTTGAGGTCGCGCGCCTTGTAGCCGGGCGTATCGGCATTGGCCAGATTGGAGGACAGCACCGACATGCGCTGGGAGCGAAGTCGCAGCGCGTCGTCGTGAATGCCGAACAGGCGATCGTTGCTAATGGACATGCGATCCCCCCTTGCAGGTGTACATGCGATTGAACATGCCAAACACCTTGCAGGGGTTGTGCCAACTTTGCACGACGGCATCTTGAAAACATGCAAGGGGGCCTCGAAAAACCACAGAGATGTGGTTTTTCGAGATTTCCAAGGGTGGGCGCGCGTTCGCGCCAATCATCGCTGAGGGCTGTTTTTCAGTCAGGGGAACTTCGAAAAACCCCGTCCATGAGGTTTTCGACATGTTCTTACTTGATTTTTTTGTGCACCAGCCCGCCACGCGGCAGACGTTCAAGTACATAACGATCCGTCAACTGATTGATGGACTCGGAGGCCCCAAGTATCAGATATCCACCGGGGTTGAGGATATCCGTCATTTGGTTGACGACCTTGCCCTTGGTGTCCATGGAAAAGTAGATCAATACGTTGCGGCAATAGATCAGATCGAACTTTCCCAGGCGGCTGTAGTTGTCGAGCAGGTTCATTTGCGAGAACTGGACCCGCGCCCGAATCTCGGGCTTGACGCGCCAGCCATCCGCTTCCTTGGTGAAAAACGTGTGTCGTCGGGAATCGGACAGTCCGCGTCCAAGCGACAGGTCGTCGTAAAGGCCACTGCGCGCGATTTCCACCATCTTGGAAGAGATGTCGGTAGCGACGATGGACACATTCAGCGATACCCGCGTTTCCCGAATGAATTCCGACACTGTCATGCTGATCGAATACGGCTCCTGCCCCGAGGAGCAGGCCGCCGACCAGATCCGGATAGTGCGGGCACCAGCGGCCACGCACTGGGGCAGAAACGTGGTTTTCAACGCGGTGAAGGGGTAGTCATCCCGAAACCACAGTGTTTCGTTGGTGGTCATGGCGTCGACCACCCGCGTGACCAAATAGGATGGCGGCGAGACCGACCCCGTCAATTTCCTGACCAGTGTGGTCATGTCGGGGATAGACTCCTCGCGCAATAGTCGCGCAAGCCGAGTATCCACCAGATACCGCTTGTCAGCGTCCAACAAAATGCCGCAGCGACGCTCCAGGAACTCCCGGAATCGCGCAAAATCCTCTTCGGTCATTAATTGGTCTCTTCCTGCCCTTCTTCATGACGGGAGTGGTCACGCAGCACCTCCGCCACCACCACGGCCAGGTCATCCGGATGAAACTTCGGAATGAAACGGTCAGCCCCGACCCGCTTGACCATCGCTTCGTTGAAAACGCCGCTCAACGAGGAATGCAGCAGCACATACACGTCCTTGAGCCGGGGGTCCTTTCGAATCTGGGTGGTCAGGGTGTAGCCGTCGACATTGGGCATCTCGATATCCGAAATGACCATCGCCAGATGCTTGATCAGATCCAGGTTCTCGTCCGCCCAACCCTTGAGAACCTCCAGCGCCTCAGCGCCATTCTTGCACAGAATCGACTTCACGCCCATCTGATCAAGCGTGTTCTTCACCTGTGAACGCGCCACAAAGGAGTCATCAGCCACCAGCACCACCGTTTCCTCGTCCGCCAGATTGCTGACGCGGCCGATGACATCCTGGGAAATTTCACTGGAGACCCCCACCACCTGCGAGAAAATCTGCTCGACATCGATGATTTCCACCAGTCGACCGTCAACCCGAGTCACCGCCGTGAGGAAATTGCTGGTATTGGTGCCGGTCGGCGGCGGCATGATTTCCTTCCAGCTCATGTTCACGATCCGGTCGACCGCCTTGACCAGAAAACCCTGCACCGCTCGGTTGTACTCGGTAATCACCACGAAGGCATTGGCGACCTCCTCGTCGGTCATTCGCTGCAGGCCAATGGCGTCGGCCAGATCGATGATCGTGAGGGTATGGCCGCGCACGTCGGCAATGCCGCGCACCGAGGAGTCGGACCTGGGCACTTCGGTCAGCTGGGGGCAGCGAATCACCTCCCGAACCTTGAAAACGTTGATGCCGAAAAGCTGGTCGTTACCCAGTCCGAACACCAGCAGTTCCAGACGGTTGTGACCGGCAAGCCGGGTGCGCGAATCCACCGACGCCATTACGTTGCTCATTGACTCAACTCCAAATTCACGGTTCATGCCGTTTTGTCGGCAGCGGGCCGCCGGTCTTTACCCCGGCGTGGAAATAGATGAGCAGCGGGCGGCAACCCGAACCACTCACACATCCCTGTGCTGACCATACATGGCACGCATCATGCTTGCAAAAACATCACAAACACATGGCACATGCTCGCAAGCACAAAACTGCCAGGCATTGTCGAAAAAGGCACCCTCAACGGGACCATCCATTTCAGAAGCACGGCAACCATGACCAAACGAATTCTGATACTGATGGCGCTAAGCAGCCTGCTCTGGGCCAACGCCACGCAGGCCGGCAACGACCGCCAGCCGCTGGCCGAAATCAGCCAAGCCGTGGAGCGATTCCTGGAGGATCACTTCTCGACCGAGAATGATAGCAAAGTCCGCATCACGGTATCGCCCCTTGACCCCCGCCTCAATCTAGCCGCCTGCGACCAACCGCTGAGCGTCAATGCCGGCGACGGTCAGCCGCGACACGGGGGGCGCCTGACCGCCCAGGTTCGCTGCGACGGCCGCGCGCCGTGGCGCATCTATGTGCCGGCGCGAATCGAGCAACTTCGCCCCGTGGTCGTCGCCCGGGAAACGCTGAACCGCGGCGAGGTGATCCAGGCCGGACAACTTGCCCAGGTCGAGCATGACATTAACAGCGCATTGCGCGGCTACCATACTGACCCGGCCGAGCTGGTGGGGATGGTGGCGACGCGGCAGATCAACGCCAACAGCGTGATCACACCTGCAGACGTAGCCCGCGAACAGATTATCCGACGAGGGGACCGGGTCACACTGGTTTCCGAAAATCGCGGCTTCTCGGTCTCGGCGCGAGGCGAAGCACTGACGGCGGCCGGCGTGGGCGACCGCCTGCGGGTTCGGAATCTAAACTCGCAACGGATTGTCGAAGGAATCGTCCAAAGCCGCGACGAAGTGCGAATTTCCATGCCTTGACACACAACGTCAGGCCCGCATCCACAAGGACGGCCTAACGGCTCCTGGCGAGCAAGCCAAATCAGGAGGGAGGGAAGGAGGGAGACAAACACCCTCCTCGCCCGAAAGCAGCCGGTTTCACTCACCTCTCGATACGGTATCATTGAGGGCAAACGACATTCGCGCATCACGAAAAAGATGCTTCGCGTGCTAAAGTTTTGTCAATCTGTGCCGTCAACCATGGCATGACTGGGCATTTGCAATGCCTCGGCCATATACAGCGCGCTGAAAAAGCAAGGGGTTTTCAAAATGAGTATTATCGACGGCCTGGGCGGCAGACCCCGCCTGAGCGAAATGGGCAATGACGACCGGGTTCGCAATGACCCGGCCAAGGCACCGGCAGGTGGCCCCGGCAAGGCGAACACGTCGGATGACTCGGTTCAGATCACGGACGGTGCCTCCCGTATGCAGGAGGCGCAAAGCAAGCTTGCCAAGGAACCAGCATTCGATCAGGCCAAAGTCGACCGGATCAAGCAATTGCTGTCCGATGGCGAATACGCCGTTGACGCCCAAAAGGTGGCGGACCGTTTCATGGCGCTCGAACGCGCCGGCAGCCTGTAAGGCCCCACCATGATGACACAGGGCGACCAGGATCGACTCGACACGCTGATACGAGACACCGCGGCCTGCGTGGACGAAATGCGGCAAGCGCATGAGGCCCTCACCGAGGCGCTGCGGGCGTCCGACGATGCAGGGGTCGAGTCGATAAATGCCACGCTGAGTGCGGCCAACGAACGCCTCAGTGCGCTGGATCGCGCCCGTGACGAACTGGTTGCCGGCAGCGGCAAGTCGTCGATGTCCGCACTACTCGCGGAAAGTCCGAACGCCCCGGCCCTGACGGAACGCTGGGAGGCGGTGCTGAAAACCATACGCTCCATGCTCGACCCCATGCGCCGCAACCAGCGGGTTCTGGGCATGGTAGCCGAAAAAATGAACCAGCAACTGGTACTGCTGCGTGGCGAAGAAGTCACCCAGGCTACCACCTACTCCGCCTCCGGCGGTGGGTTGCAAAAGCCCCCTCAATCCAGCCGCCACCTCGGGGACGCCTGATCCGGCGCCTCCCCTTCTTGCTCCCCCAAATATCAGGGCACCTCTGCCCCCATCGATGGGAACCTCGAAAAATCCGCCTAAATCCGGCTTTCCCTCGCCACGGCACGCCAAGCCCGACAAGCTCCTAGCCGGCCGAATAGGAACCTCGAAAAACCCCGTCCATGGAATTTTTATGAGGACGTCGTTCGCGGGTAACCCGCGAATGACTTACGCCATTTCAACCGCTTACGCGGTTGATGCGTTGGGGCATTCTTGCCCCAAAGGTACCTCGAACGGTTTTTCGAGGTACCCTAACGAAGCCCGTGCAGCCTATTCGAAGGCGGCACGGGCTTGAGTTCGGGCATCGATCAATCTTCGATCGAGCGTGGTGTGTAGTTCGGGTCGCCAATGAATACCACCGCGTAATCCAGCGCCCGGTAGTCGTTGACCTGGGCTGGGCCGGATTCGGCAACCGTCACATAGTCAAGAAACTCACTCCAGTCGACGCGACGCATATTTGCGTAGGCCCCGCAAACCACCACATCCACCCCGGCATCCACCAACCGACGGGCGGATGCATGCGCTTGCTCATGAATAAAGGATTCGCTACTTTTCAGCGCGAACATTTCATTACCATGGGCCACCACCACCAGAGCAAGCGCCGGCGCCGTCTCCCCCAAGTAGGCGGCCAATTCTTCCACCTGTGGCAGTATGACATCGAGGGCATCTGCATCGCCGGTCATGATCTCGAACACAATGCCCGGTGGCGCCTCCTTGGCCGCCAGAATCTTGTCGACCTCGGCGCGCGGGTCATCGTATGCCTGCGCGGCACTCAACAACAGCACCAACGCGGTCAGCCAGCTTGCCAGTACGCTTTTCATATCCATTCTCCTGTCGGTTGAGATGGCGAACCACAAACAGGCTCGCCACAAGAAACGCCAAAGGGCACCTCGAAAAACCTCATGGACGGGGTTTTTTGAGGTCCCCCAACGGGAATCTCGCTATGTCAACCGCTTATGCGGTTATCGCGTTGGGGCATCCATGCCCCAAGAGGCACCTCGAAAGGTTTTTCGAGGTGCCCCCAACGTGGTTGGCGCCCTTCATCCAAGTCTAGCAGCCCGACGGACACACTTTCAAAATCCAGCCATCAACTTATTTATTACCCGGAAAACTGGGCAAGTGCCAGTGAAACACAATCCCAAGCCCGCGTGCGACCAGCGCCGACAGAAAGGCCCCCACAGTGGCCAGCCAGGCCAGATCATCAGCCAGCATCACCACCGTTACATAGACGACACCGCCCAACAGTGCCGCCGAGGCATAGATTTCCCGATGCAACAGCAGCGGCATCTCACCGGCAAGTACATCCCGAATCAGCCCCCCGAAGGTGGCGGTCATCACCCCCATAATCACCGCAATAAAGGGGGAAACGCCCTGCCCCAGCGCAATCTCGACACCAATAACGGTAAAGGCGGCCAGTCCCACCGCATCGGCCCACAGCAGCCAGCTCGAACGCCGATGCAGGTACTGAACCGTATAGAAGGTCGCAAAGGCTGCCGCCACACAGATCACGATGTATTGCCAGGCCTCGATCCAGTACACGGGACGATCCAGCAGCAGATCGCGCAGGGTTCCCCCTCCAATGCCGGTCACGGTGGCGATCAGCACAAAGCCCATCCAGTCCATGCCCTTGCGCGCAGCCACCAGCGCGCCGCTGATGGCGAACACCGCCACACCGAAATAATCCAACCATTGCAGAAAAAGGCTCAAGCTCATTCAAACTCCAAGAACACTAGGGCAAGGACGCCCCAACGCATCAACCGCGTAAGCGGTTGAAATGGCGTAAGTCATTCGCGGGTTCCCCGCGAATGACTGCCTCGAAAAACCCCATGGACGGGGTTTTTCGAGGCGCCCACTAGCCGTGGGAAAAACGTTTCAAGCAACCGGGGCAGCAGGCCATGAACGGCTCGCTTCATCGCTGGCCCCGCTCAATCATCACCAGCAATGCCATCAAAAACGCCGACCAACGGCCAATTATGCGCCAACCGCGTCACGGTTGCCTCCCCGATACCCTGCCCGCCACCCAGCAGCGCCAAAAAAACACGCTCGATAGGGTTTTTCACGCCCCCCTTTGGTAACCTTGCCATCATTCTTCCATGTGACATTTCCTATCAGCCCATGCAAGCAAACCCGATTTTTGACGCCGAGTTGATCCGCCGCCATGACAAGGCCGGCCCTCGTTACACCTCCTACCCCACTGCGGTGCAGTTTCACGACGGCTTCGACGAAACCGCCTATCGGGAACAGGCCGCGCTGAGCAACCAGCGTGGCGGTCCGCTGTCGCTGTACTTCCATATCCCCTTTTGCGACACCGTCTGCTACTACTGCGCCTGCAACAAGGTGGTCACCAAGGATCGGAGCAAGGCCCAGCCCTATCTGGACGATGTCTACCGTGAGCTGGCGCTACAGTCGGCGCTGTTCGATAACGACCGGGTGGTGGATCAGCTTCACTGGGGCGGCGGCACCCCCACCTTCCTCGCCCCTGGGCAGATGCAGGAGCTGATGACGCGTACCGGCGAGCATTTCCGGCTGCGTAATGACGACAAGGGCGAGTATTCCATCGAAATAGACCCCCGGGAAGCCGATGCCGCCACGGTCGCCCTACTGCGCGAGCTGGGTTTCAACCGCATGAGCCTGGGCGTACAGGATTTCGACCCAAAAGTGCAACAGGCAGTCAACCGCATCCAGTCGGAAAAACAAACCTTTGAGGTGCTCGACGCCGCACGCTCGGAGGGATTCCACGGCGTGTCCATCGACCTGATCTACGGCTTGCCTCATCAGAATGTGGACGGGTTTCTCAACACACTGGACAAGGTAATCGACGCCGCACCGGATCGGTTGTCGATCTTCAATTACGCCCATCTGCCGGCGCGCTTCAAGCCCCAGCGACGCATCGACAATGCCGACCTGCCACCGGCAGCCACCAAACTGGCCATTCTGGAAGCGACCATCGCCCATCTAACCGACGCCGGGTATGTACTGATCGGCATGGATCACTTTGCCAAGCCGGACGATCCACTCGCCCGGGCCCAGCGCGACGGCAGCCTGCACCGCAACTTCCAGGGCTATTCGACCCATGCCGACTGCGACATAATCGCACTGGGGGCCTCCTCGATCAGCCAGGTGGGTGATGCCTTCAGCCAAAACGTCAAGAATCTGGAAACCTACCACCAGATTCTTTGCGAAGGTCGCCTGCCGATCGAGCGCGGCCTGATTGCCGACAACGACGACAAACTGCGTCGTGCGGTCATTACCGAACTGATCTGTCACTTCGAACTGGATGGCGACCGTTTTGCGGCCGAATGGGGCATAAACTTTGGCGAGTATTTCGCCAGTGAACTACAGCGGCTGGAGACCTTGGTGGCCGACGGGCTACTGACACTCGACGGACACCATATCCGTATCCAGCCAGTAGGCCGACTGATGATTCGCAATATCTGCATGACCTTCGACCGCTATCTGGAGCCCGGCGGAACCCAACGGTTCTCGAAGACCCTCTGACCCGCCCCGGCAGGTCATCACGCCGTCATGGGGAGCCGGCAGACTCTTGCACCAGACTCCAACCCCAACATGTCGGCAGCACCGCCTTCGGCGCACAAAAGCCCCACCTAACCCATTGATTAAATTGAGCACATTGCTTTTTACCGAAAAAA
>JGI26787J52750_100042_pt1 | contig 15544 bp, 16 predicted proteins | sample WilGeyfunne61714_FD_52750 | JGI IMG/M metagenome (IMG submission 52750)
GTTTTTGCTGGAGGCTGTAGCCCTCTGCTTTTTTGGGGGGATAGGGGGCATAATTACGGGTATAGGGGGGGCATGGCTGGTCTCCCAGATTGCCCACTGCCCCCCCTGGTCTCCTGGAAATCCATTCTGGTGGCTGTTATCTTTTCCACAGGGGTGGGGATCGTCTTCGGGCTTTATCCCGCCAGTAAGGCCGCCGGCTTGAGCCCGGCTNAAGCCTTGAGGCAACCCTAGATTCACATGGTGAGCCTGCCTCCGGGGACGTCTATTATCTGCAACACCTTTTCTTCTTCTCCTGTGAGGGCGTCGATGTAGTTCAGGTAATGGGTATCATCCATTTTGGTATGCACTTCATAGGCCAACTTCTCTATCCCTCCCGGCAAGGGGATCAGGGCCAGCTGTACACCCAATACTTCCAGTGGAGAAGNGATTTTAGCCTTAGCCTGCTCAGGGGTTATGCGGGGAGAGGGCAGGTCCCGATGATGGTGGGCCATGTAATAAGGGGTGGCGTCCCAGCCCACGATTTCCCCGTTATCTAAAGCTACCTTGACCTTTATCTGGTCAGGATAGAGGATTACGCCCTTTTCCCGGGGGGGCAAAGGGTGAAGACCTGGCTGTTGCCGCTCCTTATGCTGTAGGTGGGTTGCATATTGTTAAACCCCTGGGCCTCCAAGAAGGAGAGGGCTTTTTCTAAAGCCATCTCCTCGTTCAGGGCAGGGGGATTGACTGGGCGGCCATTTAAGAGGGAGACCACCACCCCTCCCTGGCGGCTTATGTCCACGTTGACCTTTCTGGGATTGCGGCTGTCCACCAGGCGGAAGCTGTAAGTGGGTATTATCCCCTCTGTGCGGCGCACTTCTTCCCGTCTAAAGGGGACAGAACTGGCTTTTTGCGCGAAATCCAATGCTTTGGCTTCGGCCTCCTCCTGGGAAGGGGTCCCTGGAGGTAAACCCAGCGGCTGGGGGCGCTCCAGGTGATCGGAAAAGGGGCCGTCGTAGTTGAGACTGGGCATGGTCTGCAGCCGCCGGTCGGCGTTTATCAAGCCCTCCAGGGGTGAAGGGGTGGCTTGGACGGGTAGGGATATACGGGCTATGGTTTTCAAGGGTTGGGGCATCTGGGTGCCGTAAAAGGAACTCCAGCGGATGCCCTTCTGGGCCACCTGGGATTCGGTTTGGCGGAGATCCCCCGCCAGTTTTTTCATCTCCTCCCGCAGCCGGCCCAATTGTTCCCTCTCTTCAGGGGTTAGATCCTGTCCCCGGGCCAGTTTCTGGGCCAGATAGTGGGCGTAATCGCTGGTCTTGGCCAAAAACTTGCTGGTATTAAGGGGCTTCATCTGGGGCATGGGCAGCTGGCTCAAGGAGAGCTGAGCAGCAGCGGCCTTGTTCCAGGCCTCGGTGAGGTGCACTGCCTGCTGTCGGGGGGAGCTGCTGGCCAAGGCCTTTCCCAAATGCACATGGCTCTGTTCCACTGAGCTGAGGAGGTTGTAGAAATCCCGGTGGCCGCTGGCCTCCACGGCGTTGGCCAGGGCCATGCGGTTAGCCCTTTCCCACAGGCCATAGATCAAGGCCAGCACTAAGGCTAGCCCCAGAACCAGAGTGATGGTCTTCTTTCTAATTTCCAGGGCACACCCTCCTTCCTGGTCTAGCGGGCGAAAACGTGGTTGCCTATCTGGGTCAGGATGGTGCGGGTCCACACCCAAGGGCTCACGGGCTTATAGGGATTCCAGAAGAAGAGGGCGCCGTAGCTGGGATCCCAACCGTTCAGGGCGTCTATGGCGGCCATGGTGGGGGTGGACAGGTCGGTCACCTGCCATATATGCCCGTTGCTCACGCTTTCGAAAGCCCAGGGTTCATAGATCACGGCGCTTATGGTGGAAGAAAATAGGGGGCTGCGGACCCGGTTTAATACCACCGCTCCCACCGCCACCTGACCCTCATAGGGCTCGGATCCCGCTTCTGCTGCGATGAGGCGGGCCAGAAGGTTTACCTCGTCCCCCAGGGCTACCGGAACCCCTGCCTGCACGGGCAAGGATCTATGGGCCACCTTCTCCTGGTAGACACCCCAAGTTATTCCCATGATAGCCAGACAAACCAGTAGGGCCATAAATAGGCGTCTGCGAGCCATTTTGCACGCTCCCCTTGTTTTTTAATTAGTTTTGTTTTTCCGGGGAGGTATTATGCAAAAAGGCACCCTGGTGGTGCCTTCTTACGGATTTAAGCGGGAGAAGGGTCTGGATCCCTTGACCGAAGGGGAGTTTTCTTCCCCCGGCCTTTCTTTGGCGGCCATGAGGAGATTCATAATGCTGTGCACCAGGGCGGGATTCTTCCCCAGGCCGCCCAGCAGTTCAGCTATCTTTTTATTCTCCCCGGGTCCGGATACTGCCCGGAGGACTTCCTGCAGGAGATTTCCTCCCTCGTATGGGGAACGGCCTGAGATCATGCCGAGAATTTCCCATAGATCCAGCAGGGCGATCAATCCTGCCACTTCTCTGAGTTCCAGCTGGCCCTGGCGTTCGGATAGGACTTTTTAATACCAACTCCTTTAGATCCCCAGCCATATCCTCTACTCCTTTCCCTGCTAATATATGCGGGCTTTAGCCTTAGGGCACCAAAATTATCCTGTTTGCATATTTTTAACTATAAGGATATAAAAGGAGGGAAAGGATGGAGGAGCATCTGGTGGATCCCAACTTTTTGGCCGTCATCCAGAGCCTCAAGCCCTATATGCCTGAACGGGCCCTCCAGTGCACCGAGATAGTGGAAACCCTCCTGCAGCTTCTGTCCACCGAGGAAGCCCGGGTGGTGAGGCAAAAATTCCAGAGCTTGAGGCAGGAGTATAAGGCCCAGAAGAAAAAGAAATCGCTAGAGGGGGATTGAAAGGATGGTTCTCAGGGGCGGGACCCCTACAGGCTTTTCTTGATCTTGATACTCCTGCTCCTCAGTACCGGCAGTTTCCCCGGTCCTGACCCTGAGAAAAAGCTTTTCAGCAAAATTTTAAACGGAGCCGGGGGAAACTGCCGGGTGCAGCGGGAGGATAGAGGGGGGGCGTGCACCAAGGTGAGGCTGTTGAGGATGATCTCTTCCTCCCAGACCAGATGGCCGCCGGAAAACCGGCGGCGTCTCATTTCTACCCTGGGGTATATAAGCGGATATTTCGTGGGGGTGGTCGTAGCTCAGAAGCCGGATCAACTTTATCGAAGCTCCGTTTCCCCTCAGCTCTGCCACGTCCTTGTTCATGGAAACCATTCACCTCAATTAACATTATATGTAAAAAAGAAAAACAGTTTTCAGGAGGAACCAACCTCAGAAATGGAGAATAATTGACGGAGTTTTTAAAAGGGGGAAGGGGTTTGCGGGGAAAATCCAGGATATGGTTGGCAATCATGCTTTTGGCCTTGGGGGCGGCTGCTTATATCTCCATACAGCGGATTCGGATGGAGGCTGCCCTCAAAGAGGTGGCTGTGGCGGTAGACTTCTGTCAAGTGCAGAAGATGGCCTCCTGGGAAGGGGTTTCCCTGGAGGAGGTTTTAGAAAGGTTGCGCGGGGCCGGAGCCAACTGTGTCCTCTTTAAGGAGCAGACCTGTGAAGATCTGGAACAGGAAGTGGGGATATTATCTGGCCCCGAGGTCTTGCCCTATGTATCTTCCCCCCAGGAAGCTGAACCGGGATATACCTATATCTTGGTGAAAGATCCCCAGCTCTTCTCCCGTATAAAGGGGCAGTTGGAAGTCAAGGTGCCCGGAACCCGGGAAATTTCGGCTAAAGGGGGATTCCTCCTGAAGGTGCCCCTGTCCCCCCGGGACCTAAAAGAGGTGGGCTTGGGTTTTCCCCAAAGGGAAATGGACTTAGCCTGCCAGAAGGGTTTTCTCCTGCTGCCCCAGATCAGGGCCTGGTATAAGGTTTCTCCTGCCTCTCTGGAGACGGTATTCAACCCCCTNNAGGTTTACCAGCAGGATATGGCCGCCCTGATCTTTTACGACAAATTTATCCCTGGATATCCCGATAAACTGAGCTTGCTGGCTGGAGAGCTGAAGAGGCTGGACGTGCCTCTAGGCATAATAGAATTTTTTCCCCAGAAGGGCCTCGCCCAAGCGGTGAGATGGCTTGAGGGCCGGGCGGTGAGGATCCACAGTATTGGGGAAGGGGAGGTGACCAAACTCTCCCCCAGGGAGGCTCTAGAACGTTTGGAATTGGCCGCCAGGGAGAGGAATATGGGGATTTTAATAGTCCGCTTCAATCTGCATGCCGACAGTCCCCATTGGCTGGGCAGCAGCGCCTCTTTTTTAGAGGATTTAAACAAATTGCTCCAGGCCGACGGGCTCAGGCTGGGAAAGCCCAGCGCCTTTCCCCCTTTCCCCTTTTACCGAGGCCTGGTGCTGCTGGTGGGGCTGGGGGTGATAGCCGGAGGCCTGGCCCTCTTGGATAAGATGGGACTATCCCGGATAGGGTGGATCCTGGGCCTTTTAGCCCTCCTCTTCTGGTCCTACAGCCTGGCATCCTGCCATCACCTTGATTGGTCCCGCAAGCTCATGGCTTTGGGGGCAGCGGTGATTTTCCCCTCTTTAGCCCTAATGTCAGTCCTCTCGCCCAACCCCCGGAGTCTCCTTCAGTCCATAGGGGGGCTTCTAAAGGCCACCGGCATATCCCTTTTGGGGGGGCTTTTCATAGCTTCCCTTTTGGCAGGCAATTTCTTTTTCCTCAAACTGGATCAATTCATGGGGGTCAAGGTAGCCTTCGTTTTGCCCTTGCTCCTCTTCGGGCTGGCGGCTGTTTTCCGGGCCGAGGGGGAGAGGGGTTGGGAGGTTATAAAAAGATGGGGTTGCCGTCCCCTCACTTTAAACCATGTACTGATAGCTGTCCTTCTGGGGACGGTGTTCTTTCTATATCTCAACAGAAGCGGCAATGAAAGCATAGGTCTGCTGCCCCTTGAGGGGGCCATGCGTTCCTGGCTGGGAAACCTCCTGCTGGCCCGGCCCCGCACCAAGGAGTTTCTAATCGGTTACCCCTTCCTGCTGCTTTCCCTGCGGTTGGGTTACCAGCACAAATACCTGATTCTATGGATGCTGGGCCTGATAGGTCAGATCTCCCTGGTGAATACCTTCTGCCACCTGCATATACCCCTGACCATTTCCCTCCTGAGGAGTTTCAACGGCCTATGGTTGGGGCTGCTCCTNGGGTGCCTTCTCTTGAAGGTGGTGGAAAGGCTATACTTAAAGAAAGGGGAACCGAGGTGAATCTGGTCATTTCCGGCTATTACGGCTTTAAGAACCTGGGGGACGAAGCAGTGCTTTTGAGCACCATACAGGCCCTGAGGGAGTCCCTACCGGGAGCCCGGATAACGGTGCTGTCCCACGACCCGGGGCATACTGCCCAGGCTTATGGGGTGGAGGCGGTCAACCGCTGGAACATAAGGGAGGTCTTCAGGGCGTTGAGGGACTCCCAGATGCTTTTGAGCGGAGGGGGCAGCCTTTTTCAGGACGTCACCAGCCGGCGCAATCTCTACTATTATCTGGGCATTGTCCAGATGGCCAGGTGTTTAAGGGTTCCGGTGGCTGTCTATGCCCAGGGAATAGGCCCTCTCCTGCGGCTAAGCAGCCGCTGGATAACCGCTAGGGTGCTGAACCAGGTTCAGCTGATAACCGTGAGGGATGGGGATTCGGAAAGGTTGCTCCGGGATATAGGGGTGAACCGCCCTCCCATCCACGTTACTGCGGATCCGGTCCTGGGGCTAAATCCCGAGGAGATGGATCTCACTCCGGGGTTGGATTTGGCCCGGAGGATGGGGATTCAGGGGAAGGTTCTGGCCTTTTCGGTGAGGTTCTGGCCGGGAGCTGAAGCCCTTTGGGAAGCCCTAGCTTTTTTAGGAGATAAATGGCAAAAAAAGGGGGGACAGGTGGTGTTTATCCCCTTCCATTTCCCCCTGGATGTGGAGGCTTCCCGGGAGGTGGCCAGGAGGATGACCGAGGCCCCGGTGATCATCGAAGAGGAATTGGACGTGTTCACCTTGATGGGCCTTTTAAAAACCGCTACCCTGCTCATGGGTATGCGGCTGCACGCCCTGATCTTCGCCGCGGTCATGGAGGTGCCTTTCCTGGGCTTGGCTTACGATCCCAAAGTGCAAGCTTTTGCCCAGAGGGCAGAGCAGTGCTGCCTGGATTTGAAAAATTTCTCCCCCAGCGATCTGGTGGAAAAAGGGGAGTTTTTTTGGGCCTGCCGAGAAGAACACCGTCTAAAGCTTAAAGCCGCTTTGCCAGCTTTGCGGGACAAGGCCCGGGAAAATGCCTGCCTGGTGGCTGATTTTTTGCAAAGGTGTTGGAAAAATCGGCAGGAATAGGGGATTAAATGGCGAATAACCCTAATAGCCTATATAGGGAAGGTTGTAAGATGGATTGGAAGGAGATCCAGGAGGTACTTCCCCACAGATATCCCTTTCTGCTGGTGGACCGCATTTTGGAGCTCCAGCCAGGGCAGAGGGCTGTGGGCGTGAAAAGTGTCAGCGGCAATGAGTGGTATTTTGCCGGCCATTTTCCCCATTATCCGGTGATGCCGGGAGTTCTGATAGTGGAAGCCCTGGCTCAAGTGGGGGCGGTGGCCCTCTTGAGTTTGCCGGAAAACCGGGGCAAATTGGCCCTCTTTGCTGGGCTGGATAGGGTGAGGTTCAGGAGGCAGGTCGTGCCGGGTGAGGTTTTGAGGCTGGAGGCCGAGATTATAAAAATAAAAGGGCAGTTGGGCAAAGCCCAAGGTAGAGCGTGGGTGGGAGAGGAATTGGCTGCTGAAGGGGAACTCCTCTTCGCTTTGGGAGACAAAATTTAACCGGACAGGAAAGACGGGGAGGGTAATATGGGAGCTTTTTTGATGGCTGCAGGCATGGCGGCGGGAATGGGGTTTATCTTGACCCCTTTGTGCCGCCTCCTGGCCTTCCGCATAGGGGCAGTGGACAGTCCTGAGGCCAGGAAGATCCATCAGTCCCCCATGCCCCGGCTGGGAGGGTTGGCCATTTACTTGGGTTTTTCTTTGGCCTTTTGGTTTCTGGCTAAGGGCAGCCCCTCCTTATGGGGACTATGGCTGGGAGGCACGCTGATCTTCCTGGTGGGCCTGGTGGACGATATAAGAAATCTCCACCCCCTGGCCAAATTGATGGGACAAGTCTTGGCTGCTCTGGTGGCGGTGGCCTGGGGCGTGAAAGTGGAGTTTCTCACCAACCCCTTCGATGGCCTTTTTATTCTGGGAAATCTGGCCATCCCTGTCACCTTGTTTTGGATAGTGGGCATCACCAATGCTTTGAACCTCATAGACGGGTTGGATGGCCTGGCAGCGGGCACGGCTGCCATTGCTGGCATAACCATAGGCATAATAGCTGCCTTGAGGGGAGAGGTTCTGGTGGCCGGGTTGGCCCTGTCTTTAGCTGCCAGTTGTCTGGGCTTTCTCCCCTATAACTTTCACCCTGCCCGGATTTTTATGGGAGATTGCGGATCCATGTTTTTGGGTTATAACCTGGCTGTTCTGGCCATATTGGGCCTCACCAAAGGGGCCACTGTGGTTTCCCTCTTTATACCCATCGTGGTGCTAGGGCTGCCCATCACGGACACCCTCATGGCCATATTCAGGCGTTTCCTCAACAAGCGTCCCATATTTTCCCCTGACAGGGGGCATATCCACCATAAGCTTCTGGATCAGGGGCTGGATCAGAGGCAGGCGGTGGGCATTATATACCTGGCAAACGCCTGTCTGGGGGGAAACGCCATAATCTTGAGCCGCCTGACCACTGCCCAGGGCACCTGGTTGCTGGTGGGTCTAGGGCTGTTGGGCCTTTTCGCCTGTGAAAGATTGGGGCTTTTGGGCAAGGATCTGTTAAGGCGGGTCAAAGCCCGCTGCCGTTCTACCCTGCACTTTTTTTAGGGGGGATATAATTGCGCCTGGCAGCCATCTGGGCAGCCGTCTTATACATAGGGCTTTATCTCTCCTGTTAGGCCTTTCCAGCTGAAGCCGGAAAGATTGGGGATCCGGTGGTAAGCAGGAGCTATCTGGAAAAGGTGGCAGGGGAGCGACTCCTGCCCCTCCAGAGGGAGGTGAAGGAGCTGGAAAGGGAGATTGCCCTCCTGGAGGGGAAACTTAAAGCCAAAGGTTATTAAATCTGAAAAGGGGCTAAAAGCCCCTTTTACATTATTTTATCCCCTTCGGGGGAGAATAATGTCAAAAGAAAAGCACGGCTAAAAGGGGGATACGGTTGGATCTGCTGTGGGAAGCCCTTTTGGTTTTGGGTTTTGTGGTGGGCGGCATGGCCTTGATCTATTATCTCCATAAAAGGGAATTGCTCTAGGGGGTAACGGAGTGAAATTCTTAGAAATATTTTTCCAAACCCTTCTGGCTTTCACCGCCATCTTGATATATACCCGGATATTGGGCAAGCAACAGGTGGGGCAGCTCACTTTTTTCGAATATATCAACGGTATAACCTTCGGAAGCATAGCTGCGGTTATGGCTACTGATCTGGACTCGGGCAGCACCCTGATCCATTTTACAGGGCTGACCCCTTTCGCTTTCTTCACCTGGCTGGCCAGCTACGTGGTCATGTTGAGTCGGCCCGCGAGAAAACTGCTGGCCGGAGAGCCCACCATAGTCATCCATAACGGCAAAATTTTAGAGGGAAACATGAAAAAGATGCGGTATAATTTAGATGAACTGAACATGCAGCTGCGGCAGAAAAACGTGTTCGACATAGCTGATGTGGAGTATGCCATTCTGGAGCCCAATGGGGATCTCAGCATACTTTTGAAATCCCAGAAGAGGCCTTTAACTCCGGCTGATCTGCAGATACCCACTTCCTATGAGGGGATACCCATGGAGCTGGTTATGGATGGTGAAATAATATTCCAGAATCTACAGCAGGCGGGCTTAGATGAAAACTGGCTTATGCAGCAGCTCCAGGCCCAAGGGGTGACGGATATAACCCAGGTGGATTACGCGGTGCTCCGGAGCGACGGCTCCCTCTATGTGAACTGCAAGCGCGACGATTTGACCTGTCCCATCGATGTTACCGACGATCCCCAGGCTCCAGGGAGCAAAAATCAAGGGGGATGATCTATGACCATCAAATTCGGCACCGACGGCTGGAGGGCTGTCATAGCTGATGAATTCACCTTCAGCAATGTCCGCCGGGTAACCCAGGCCATCGCCAATTATCTCTCCACTCCGGGGAAAATCGTGGTGGGTTATGACAACCGCTTTTTAGCCCCTGAATTTGCCCGANCAGCAGCGGAGGTGATGGCGGCCAACGGTTTCCAGNTCCATCTGTCTGTTGAGGCCGTCCCCACGCCGGTGGTGGCCTGGGGGGTGAGGGAGCTCAGGGCTTTGGGAGCCATAATGCTCACTGCCAGCCATAACCCTCCCCACTATGCAGGGCTGAAATTTATCCCTCACTATGCAGGGCCCGCCCTTCCTGACGTGACCTCTGCTATAGAAGAGGAGATTTCCCGGGTTCAAGGGGTGGTTCCTTTAGAATCCCTCCGAGGGGAGATAAAGGCCTGGCAGCCCAGGCGTGACTACCTGGATTACTTGAAGTCTTTGATAGATTTTTCCGCCTTAAGGAGCTGCCCCCTAAAAGCTGTGGTGGATNCCCTCTATGGGGCGGGGATAGGTTATGTGGAGGAATTTCTCCAGGAAGCGGGATGGCAGGTGAAGGCCATCCATAACCGGCGCGACCCCCTGTTTGGCGGCTCCCTACCCGATCCCAGCGCCAGGGGGTTGCAGGAGCTTTCCCAGGAGGTGAAGGCCACCGGCTCCCACTTGGGACTGGCTTTGGACGGGGATGCCGACAGGTTTGGGGTGGTGGATGCTGACGGCACCTATTTTACCGCCAACCAAGTTTTACGCCTGCTTCTGGAATACTTGGTGGAAAAACGGGGGTTCAGGGGGCCCGTGGCCCGGACAGTGGCCACCACCCATGGCCTGGACAGGATAGCCTCCCAATGGGGCTTTGAAGTTATCGAAACGCCGGTGGGCTTTAAATACATCGGACAGGCCCTACGGGAAAAGGGCTGTATCCTGGGGGGAGAAGAGAGCGGGGGCTTGAGCATCAAGGGACATGTGCCAGAGAAGGACGGAATACTGGCCTGTCTCCTGGTGGCGGAGATGCGGGCAGTTGAGGGAGAAGACCTCAAAGGGATCCTGGGCCGCTTGGAGGAAAAATACGGCCCCCTGGATAGCCGGCGTTTTGATCTGCAGCTTTCCCCCGCCCAGAAGGCCAAGGTGCTGGAGAAGCTGGCCAGGTGGGAGCCTTCTGCCATAGGGGGATTAGCGGTGGAAGGGAAGATTACCATAGACGGGGTAAAATTTTTGCTCGAAGGGGGAAGCTGGTGCCTGCTGCGGCCCTCGGGCACTGAACCGGTAGTGCGCCTGTACATAGAAGCCCCGGAAAGCCAGGTCCTGGAAAGGATAAGACAAGCCCTCATGGCTGAACTGGGGCTTTAAAGCCCCCTTTTGATTCGGGACAGAGCCCAAGGAGTGGGCACCCCCCACCGGATTTCATAATATGGTGGTGGGGGGTGAAAGCCGTGGATTATCGGGCAGTAAAGATCTTGGCAGCTGCCATGGGGGTGCTGCTGTGGTTTTACTGCAGTTACTACAGGCAGGAGAGATCCCGGGAAACCCTAGGGCTCCTTCTGGTGCTGGATCCTGAAGCTGCTCCCTACTTAGAAGGGCTGGTGAGGTGGTTTTATATTTATTGTTTCTGGCGGGAGCTTCCCGCCCAGCTGGCGTTGAGCTCTGCCCGTCCTTTCCCCATGCTGGACAGCTTGAGGAGGGAATATCCCTGGGGAGGGGAAGTTGGGGCAGCTGTTCTGGACCTGGAGGGGGCAGGGGATTTCAAAACTTCCTGGAGAATTTTAAAATCCACTCTAAGAAGAAATTATGGCTGAAAGTTACAGGTCCTGGTTTTGCTGGGTAGGGCATGTTTACAGGGTTAAAGGGGAAGGCGGCCAAGAGGTGGGGCTCACCCATAATCCCGGCCTGGACTGGACCTTTTGGAAAAGAAGGGGAAAAAGGGAGATGCTCCTCCTCTTCCCTGCCCTTCCCCTTTCCCTGGCCTATTTTATTTTTCAGGAGTTGAAGGACAAGGGGGAGTTTTCCCTGCCTCCAGGGGTAAAGCTCCCATTGGAATGGAGGGAGGTCCAGCAGGCGGCTGCCCCGCTTCCCTTTTCTCCCCTGGAACCCTCCCAGGTGCGGCGGCAGATTTCCGGTAGGATTCTCTTCTTGGAAGAGGTCCAAAAGGCCCTGATGGAGAGCAGGGCTGTGGGCGCCCCTTTAGAGGATGTCCTCCACTGGCTTTACCTCCAGGGGGAAATAGATTTCCGTCCGGGAGTGGGCTATGACTCCCAGGGCCGGCCTATTTGTTATCGCTGCGGCCAGAACAGCTCCATAGTTCTGGGGGAGTGCGGGGCTTGCGGCTTTGTCTGCCCTTCCTGCGAAAGCTGCCTCAGCCTCGGCCCTTCCCGGGGATGTCGGCCCCTCTACATCTTTCCTGCCCTGGAGGGGCTGACCCCCAGGGAGGAAGAGCTCTGCCTTCCCCAGCTGAACTTTGCCCTTACCCCAGCCCAGAAGGACGCTTACGGGGAAGCCAAGGAATTCGTTTCCCAGGGTAAGGAAGGGGAATGCCTCCTATGGGCAGCCTGCGGGGCCGGCAAGACAGAAGTGGCCTATGGCGCTATAGCCGAAGCCCTGAAGCAGGGCAAAAAGGTGCTTTACGCTTGCCCCCGGAGGGAAGTGGTGAAGGAGATGGAGGGGAGGATGGCCTCTGCCTGGCCCGGTCTTAAGGTGGTGGCCCTCTATGGAGGAAGCCCTCAGAAGTTCCGGGAAGGGGATCTGATCCTGGCCACTGCCCATCAGGCCCTTCGATTTTATCAGAAATTCCACCTGGTGGTGCTGGATGAGGCCGACGCCTTTCCCCTTTCCGCCGACCCCATGCTCCATTACGCCTTGAGGCGGGCCAGAAAGCCCGGGGGACAGATCCTGTGGCTTACCGCCACTCCTTCAGAAGAGATGCGCCATATGGTGAGAAGGAATTCCCTCAAGGTCATATACCTGCCTGCCCGGCCCCACGGCCATCCCCTGCCCGTGCCGGAGTTCATAATCCCCTTCTGGGGAGGGAGGTTGGGGGAGGGGTCCATCCCCTCAGCCGTACTCCGGTGTCTGAAAGAGGCGGAGCTGGCGGGGGCTCAGGTGATGATCTTCGTCCCCTCGGTGGCCCAGGTTTCTTGTATGGAAAGGTGGTTTTTAGCCCAGATCCCCTCGGGCTTTTGGGGCAACCCCTGGGTCAGGGGATGCCATGCCGGGCACCCTGATAGGGAGGAGGTCATCGGGGCTTTCCGGGAGCGGCGCTTCTTTGCCCTCATCACCACCACCCTCCTGGAAAGGGGCGTTACCATCCCCCATGTGTACATCCTGGTGCTTTTCGCCCATGAGGAAAAAATTTTCGACACCAATACCCTGGTACAGATAGCGGGAAGGGCAGGCAGGCATAGGGATTATCCTCAAGGCAAGGTCTGGTTTTATGGATACAAAGTTACTCCGTCCATGGCCGAAGCCCAGGGGCAGATCAGGGAGTTCAACCGCTTGGCCCGCCAGAGGGGATACCTCAAATGAAAGGGATCTTTTCCTGGCTCTTCCCTTCCCCTCCCAGCTGTCCCTTCTGCGGCAGAAGCAGGGGAAATTTCTTCTGCTGTGACTGCTGCTGGGAAGAGCTGAACTCCTGGCGTCGGGATCTTCACCCCTGCTCCCTCTGCGGCCGCCTTCTCCCCCTGGGGGAGGGGGAGCTGTGCCCCTTTTGTGAAAAGGCCCCTCCTCCTTTTATGGCCAGGGCCGCAGGCCCTTACCGGGGGCTTTTAAAGGAGCTCATCTGGGAGTTCAAGTACAGGGGACGGCGATCTTTGGCCTTCCCCTTGAGCCAGCTTCTGGGGCAGGTCCTTTTCCGGGATTTAAAAGGCTATCGCCCTGACCTTCTGGTTCCAGTGCCCTTGAGTTCCCAGCGCCTTAAGGTCAGGAGCTTTAACCAAGCGGAACTGCTGGCTTCCANCCTGGCCCTATCCCTGGGGCTGCCCGTAGAACCCCTGCTCCTGAGGGTCAAGGATACCCCGCCCCTGGTGGATTTATCCCCCCGGACCCGAAAGCAGTTGGTCCAGGGAGCCTTCCGGGTGGAGGGAAAAAGGCGGCTTGAGGGCAGGAAAATCCTGTTGATAGACGACGTGTTCACCACCGGAGCCACTGTGGGGGCTTGCGCTGAAGCCCTGCTTCTGTCCGGGGCCGCCGAGGTGATCGTGCTCACCCTGGCCACAGGCATAATAAATAGTCCCCCTCCCTTTCTGTAAAAATCCAGGCTTTTCGACAGGTTTTTTGGCTATCCCCAGGTTCGTCCACAACAGGAAGCCAGAAATATCAGCTTATTAACAGATTTATTCACTCTATCCACAGGATATTTCCCCTTTTTGCCTTTTTCTTCGACATGAGGATATTTTAAAAAAAGATGACAAAAGAATTGTTTGACACCGGTGCCCCTTCGTGCTAGGATATTGGTACTGACGGGTATTACCAGGCCCTCAGGCAAGTAATTTTCAGGTAGGAGGAATGCTGGTTCATGTTGGGAAAGGTCAAATGGTTCAGTGCGGAGAAGGGTTATGGGTTTTTGGAGAGGGAGGATGGAGGTCCGGACGTTTTCGTGCATTACACGGCCATTAAGGGCGAGGGCTTCAAGACCTTGGCCGAGGGCCAAAGGGTGGAATTCGACATAGTGGAAGGGCCTCGTGGTCCTCAGGCAGCCAATGTGGTGAAGCTGTAGGAAATAAGGCCTCGGTGTGAACCGGGGTTATTGACAAATAGCTGGCTAGAAAGGAGCGTGACAGAGGGCATGGAGATAACTGTAAGGGGAAGGAACGTAACCGTAACCGAAAATTTAAAGGGTTATACTGAAAAGCGCTTGAGAAAGATCGAACGCCTTCTGGAAAAGGTTAAGGAAGCCACTGTGAATTTTTCCGCCAACAGGGGTACCTACGTGGTGGAAGTGACCATACCCCTGAAGGGGTTTATCCTCAGGGGCGAAGAGGAGGCTCAGGATTTATACAGCGCTGTGGATCTAGTGGTGGAAAAGCTGGAAAAACAGATAGAAAAACATAAGACCAGGCTAGCCCGGAGGTTAAAAGAGGGGTCCATCAGGGAAAAGCCCCTGCTGGAGGAGATTAAAGAGGCCGAACCCCGGGTTATAAAAATAAAGCGGTTCGCCTTAAAACCCATGTCTGTAGAAGAGGCAATACTCCAGATGAATCTCCTGGGGCATAGCTTCTTTGTGTTCACCAATGCGGACACAGAGGAGATAAACGTCCTTTACAGGCGCCGGGATGGCAATTACGGTTTAATAGAGCCGGAATAAAGACAAGCCCCTTTTACCAGAGGACCCGGGAGGGTCCTCTTTTATTGGGCTCCTCGCCTTTTTGGAGGTAAAGGGCGGATAAGTATAGAAAATCTTAATAAAATCTTGCAGAGATAACCTCAGGGGAAGAAAGGTGAGGGTTTTGCAGGAGATAGAGAAAAAATCCAAGATCGAGCGTTACGAAGGCATAATCCGTCAGGTGAGGGACGTCCTGGGAGCCAAGGTCTTTCTCGACGAGGAGGGGAAAATAAGCGAGATCCACATTCTCTCTTCCCCTGCCCGCAACCCCAAACAGATCGTGAGGGACGTGGTCTCGGCCCTGCTGATCCAAGCCGGGGTGGACGTGGACCATAAGAAGATAAGCGTGGTCCAGATAGAGGAAGGGGAAGAAGGGGAGACGGTATTTCCGAACGCCCCTTTGAACTTCGCCAGCTTGAACTATTACGTCAGGGGAGGAGACGCGGAGGCCACGGTGGAGCTGCAAGGGGGGCCGGATCAGGGGTGCTACCAGGGCTTCGCCTCAGGCCCTCACCTTCCCGGTAAAGACTTGTACATAGTGGCGGAGGCCACCATAAGCGCCCTGACCAAATGCGGCCGGAACTTCGGTTATCTCGTCGTGGAGGAGATAAAGAAGATGAGGATCGGGAGGCACCAGGTGGTGGTGGCTATCCTCTTGACCAAAAAGAAGGGGGTCCAGCGTTTTCTTACCGGAGCAGAGCTGATCCAGGGAGATGATCGGATAGCAGCGGTGCAGGCGGTATTGCGGGCCTTCAATTATGGCAGCCGTTCTTTTACAATTTAAAAATTGTTTCCCAAAGCTTTTCGTGTTAAAATCTAAATGAAGGTCATCTTCAAGGGGAGCCTGAGGGCTCCTCCCATATTGAGGTGGTAAATGAATGTTAGGGTTGATCCGAAGCCTTTTTGACGATAATGCCAGGGATATAAAAAGGCTGAGCCGGCAGGTACAGGCCATCAATGCCCTGGAACCGGAAATGCAGGCCCTAAGGGACGAGGAGTTGGCAGCCAAAACCGCCGAGTTTAAACAGAGGCTGGACAGGGGGGCCTCATTGGACGAGATTTTGCCCGAGGCCTTTGCGGTGGTCCGGGAAACCTCTCGGCGGGGTTTGGGTTT
>JGI26787J52750_100043_pt1 | contig 15251 bp, 17 predicted proteins | sample WilGeyfunne61714_FD_52750 | JGI IMG/M metagenome (IMG submission 52750)
GTTCAAGATCGGGCGTCGCGGCTCGCTCACCGGCAACCTCACCATTCTTGGCAAGCAGGGCCATGTCGCCTACCCGCATCTGGCCGACAACCCCGTCCATCGCGCCGCGCCCTTTCTGGCCGAACTGGTCGCCATTGAGTGGGACCGGGGCAACGCGCATTTTCCGCCCAGCAGCCTGCAAATCGCCAATATCCAGGCTGGCACCGGCGCCAACAACGTCATTCCCGGCGAGTTGCAGATCCAGTTCAATGTCCGTTTCGGCACCGAAACCAGTGATCGCGACATCCGCGANCGGGTCGNCGCGCTACTGGAAAAGCATCGCCTGCGCCACCAGATCAACTGGGTGCTCTCCGGCCAGCCCTTCCTGACCCGGCATGGTGAGCTGGTTCGGGCAGTATGGCGGGCGGTGCGCGACGAACTCGGGCACGACTGCCACCCCTCCACCGCTGGCGGCACCTCGGACGGACGATTCATCGCCCCCACCGGGGCCGAAGTGGTGGAACTGGGACCGCTCAACGCCACTATCCATCAGGTCAATGAACATGTCGGCGCTGAGGATCTTGACCGACTTTCGGCCGTGTACGAACGGATTCTTGAACAGCTGCTCGGCACCCCCCGGAGCGCCAAGGCGGCCGACTCGCAACGCATTGTTTGACTTGTGCAAAAGTCAAGGGTAGANTTTGCGCCCTTCGATTTACGCTCTAACATTTCATTCCAAGGGCTTCTAACATGTACGCAGTGGTTGTAACCGGCGGCAAACAGTATCGCGTTGCGGAAGGCGACAAAGTACGCGTTGAGCTGCTTGACGCCGAACAGGGTTCGACCGTTTCGCTGGATCAGGTACTNCTGGTCGCGAACGGAGAAGACATCAAGGTAGGTACGCCGACGGTTTCCGGTGCGAAGGTGNAGGCCGAAGTGGTCAGCCACGGCCGTGGCAAAAAGGTGGAGATCGTCAAGTTCCGCCGTCGCAAGCATCATCGCAAGCACCAGGGTCATCGTCAGTACTTTACCGAACTGAAGATTACCGGCATCAGCGCCTGAGGGAGATTCGATACCATGGCACACAAAAAGGCAGCGGGCTCGTCCCGCAACGGACGCGACTCGGAAAGCAAACGCCTTGGCGTCAAGCGCTTTGGCGGTGAAACCGTGCTCGCAGGCAACATTCTGGTTCGTCAGCGTGGCACCAAGTTCCACGCCGGCGCCAACGTGGGCGTAGGCCGTGACCACACGCTGTACGCCAAGGCTGACGGCAAGGTAACCTTCGCCGTCAAGGGCCCCAACAACCGTCGCTTTGTCAGCGTGGTGGAAGCCTGATACGCCGGCNGCCTGTCACGCAAGGCCGGTGAACACGCCGAGCACAGGCCCAGCCCCTTCGAAAGCCCCGCCTGTGCGGGGCTTTTTGCATTGCTGCCGCAAGACCGGCGCGAGGGCAGCACGAATCACCCCATGGACGGGGTTTTTCGAGCTGCCCACGAATCGGGGCCTTGCCGCCCCATTATCGGGAAACCCCGGTCCGAGAGGTACGACATGAAATTTGTGGATGAAGCGACGATCAAGGTAAAAGCCGGCGATGGCGGCAACGGGGTCGTCAGCTTCCGGCGCGAGAAGTACGTGCCGTTCGGCGGACCGGATGGCGGCGACGGCGGCGATGGCGGCGATGTGTTTATGATCGGCGACAACAACCTCAACACCCTTGCCGACTTCCGTTTTCAGCGTTTCTACGAAGCCGAACGGGGCAAGAACGGCATGGGCCGCAATATGACCGGCGCGCGCGGCAACGACCTGGTAATTCACGTCCCACTAGGCACCGTGGTTCATGACGTGGACACCGGCGAAGTGATCGGCGAGGTGCTTTCCACCGAGCAGCCCCTGATGGTCGCCAAGGGTGGCTGGCACGGCTTGGGCAACACTCGCTTCAAGAGCTCCACCAACCGCGCTCCCCGCCAGTGCACCCATGGCACACCGGGTGAGGAGCGCCGCCTGCGGATGGAGCTGAAGGTACTGGCCGATGTCGGCCTGCTGGGCATGCCCAATGCCGGCAAGTCGACGCTGATCCGTTCGATCTCAGCCGCCAAACCCAAGGTGGCCGACTACCCCTTCACCACCCTGCACCCCAACCTGGGAGTGGTGTCGGCGGAGGCGCATCGCAGCTTCGTGGTGGCGGATATTCCCGGCCTGATCGAGGGCGCGGCGGAAGGCGCCGGGCTGGGGCATCAGTTCCTGCGCCACCTGTCTCGCACCCAGTTGCTGCTGCATGTACTGGATGTGGCGCCCATGGACGAGCATGACCCGGTCGAGGATGCCCGCGTCATTCTGGCCGAACTGGAAAAGTACAGCACCGAACTGGCCGGCCGCGAACGCTGGCTGGTGCTCAACAAGATCGACACGCTGCCGGAAGACGAGCGGGACGAGCACTGCCGGCGCATCACCGAGGCGCTCGGTTTCGACGGGCCGGTTTTTCCGATCAGCGCGATTAGCGGCGAGGGCACCCGTCCACTGATCTTCGCGATCATGGACTATGTCGAAGCCCGGCGCGAACAGGAACGGACCGAGTAATCATGAGCGAGCGAACCCACGCCCGACAGGCGCGCCGCTGGGTGATCAAGATCGGCAGTGCAATGGTGACTGCGGCCGGCCGGGGGCTGGACTGCCGCGCCATCGACGGCTGGGCGCATCAGATTGCCCGGCTGCGCGAGGATGGCCGCGAAATCGTGATTGTCACCTCCGGCGCGGTCGCCGAAGGCATGGCCCGACTGGGCTGGTCCCGCCGCCCGGTCGACCTGCCACACTTGCAGGCGGCGGCGGCCATCGGCCAGATGGGACTGGTACAGGCCTACGAGTCGGTACTCAAGGAGCACGGCATCCATTCGGCGCAAATCCTGCTCACCCACGAGGATCTCTCCGACCGTCAGCGATACCTCAATGCCCGTTCCACGCTGCGCACCCTGCTGGATTTGGGGGTAATCCCGGTGGTCAATGAAAACGACACCGTGGCCACCGATGAAATCCGCTTTGGCGACAACGATACACTTGCCGCGCTGGTGGCCAATCTGGTCGAGGCAGACATGCTGACGATCCTGACCGATCAGGAAGGCTTGTACAGCGCCGACCCCCGCAAGGACCCCGCCGCCCACTTGCTGCCCGAGGTACGGGCGGGCGACCCCGCACTGGAAGCAATGGCCTCGGCCGAAGGCGGCGCGCTGGGGCGTGGCGGCATGTATACCAAGGTCAAGGCCGCCGAACGGGCTGCCCGATCCGGCGCCGCCACCCTGATCGCCTCCGGCGCGCAGCCGGAGGTTCTGCGGCGACTGGCCGATGGCGAGGCGCTGGGCACGCTGTTCATACCGGAACGATCACGGATGGCGGCCCGCAAACAGTGGCTGGCCAGCCAGCTCAAGGTAGCCGGCACCTTGCAGGTGGACCAAGGTGCCGCCCAGGCACTGGTCTCGAATGGTCGCTCCTTGTTGCCGGTGGGCGTGCACGCGGTTGAGGGTAACTTTACCCGTGGTGACCTGGTATCGGTCATCGGCCCGGATCGTCGCGAGATCGCCCGCGGACTGGTCAACTATAGTGCGCTTGAGACCGAGAAGATCCGCGGACTGGCCACCGATGCCATTGCCGGAACGCTGGGCTTTGTCGAGGAAGNGGAACTGATCCACCGCGACAACCTGGTGCTGGTCTGAGTCTGCCAGCGGCCNGTTCCGGCCTCCGAATCAGGTAACCCGTGGCTTGAAGCGCAACGAGAGGTCCACCGCCCGGACATGCTTGGTCAACGCGCCGATGGATATGTCGTGGATGCCGGTTTGGGCGATTGCCCGGACATTTTCAAGCGTGACATTGCCCGAAGCCTCCAGCGTGGCGCGGCCCTCGTTGATGGCCACCGCCTCGCGCAGCGCATCCAGACTGAAGTTATCCAACAGGATGCGATCCACCCCTGCCGCCAGCGCCTGCGCGAGTTCATCCAGGCTCTCGACCTCGACCTCGATCATCACCTCGCGCACCTGCCGCCGGGCGGTGGCAACCGCCGCCTCGATCGAACCGGCGGACATGATGTGATTTTCCTTGATAAGGATTGCATCGAACAGACCCATGCGGTGATTGCAGCCGCCACCGCGCTCCACGGCGTATTTTTGAGCGCGACGCAGACCCGGCACGGTCTTGCGCGTATCCAGGATTCGCACCCCGGTGCCGTCGACCGCCTCGACATAGCGGCGCGTGACGGTCGCGGTCGCACTGAGTGTCTGGAGAAAGTTGAGCGCGGTACGCTCGGCGGTCAGAATGGCTCGTGCCGGGCCGGACAGGAACGCAATAGCCCGCTCGGCCTCCACCGCCTCGCCGTCTTCCACGCGCCAGTCCATGCGAATGCCCGGCGATACCCGCTTGAAGGCGGCCTCGGCCCAGGGCCGGCCGGCCAGCACGCAGGGCTCGCGGGCAATCAGGGCCGCCTCGGCGGTTACATCGACGGGAATCAGCTTGGCGGACAAGTCGCCCGTTCCCACATCCTCTTCCAGCGCACGGGTGACATTTTCAGCGATCACGGCGGCTTCTATCATGGCGTTTTCATGGACTCCGTTTCGTTGTGACGGGAATCTCGAAGCACCACATCCCCGTGGTTTTTCGAGGCTGCCGCTCGCAAACAACCCGCGAACGACTCACGTTGGAGGGCCATTAAAAGCGTGTTTCAAACGGCCCACGCGGACATCAGGCATATCAACTGCCTGCCAATTGGCGGCCATCACGGACTGGGGCCGCGACAAGCCGGCTCAAAACAGACGTCGAAGTCTGGGTGAACATTCTGCCAGCACAACGCCATGCGCGCGCGGATGGCGCCCCCGATAGACAATGACGCGCAATTCTCGACAATAGCCAGCAGTTTGCGGAGTTTTCCGGCAAATGCAAGCCGATACCCCATCCATTGTTGCCAAAAAACCACGCGACTCACGCCACCGTGTCACCACATAACCGCCACCGGCTGTCATATTGTCATGAACACGTCATGCAAATACCTTCAAATAGGCACTTCAAAAAACCTTTCGAGGTACCCTTGGGGCAAAGATGCCCCAACGCATCAACCGCGTAAGCGGTTGAAATGGCATAGGTCGTTCGCGGGTACCCCCGCGAACGACGTCCTCAAAAACCCCCATGAACGGGGTTTTTCGAGGCTCCCAAATGAATAACCAATATCCACGATACGGTGTCACGAGCGATGTCCACCAAGACCATCCTGATTGTCGAAGATGAACAGCCCATCCGGGAGATGGTCGCCTTTGCCCTCGGGCGGGCCGGCTACGAACTGGTGGAAGCGGGCGATGTAGCCGAGGCCTATGAGCAGATGTCTCGCAAGCTACCGGACCTGATCCTGCTCGACTGGATGCTGCCCGGCGCGACCGGCATCGAGCTGGCGCGTCGCCTGAAACGGGACGAACTGACCCGCGACGTACCGATCGTGATGCTGACCGCCCGGGGCGAGGAAGAGGACAAGGTAAGCGGCCTGGAAGCCGGCGCCGACGATTATGTGACCAAGCCATTTTCCCCCCGCGAGCTGATTGCCCGCATTAAGGCGGTGCTGCGGCGTGCCGCGCCGGAGGAAGAAGGTGGCCAGATCGAGGTCAACGGGCTGATTCTCGATCCGGAAAGCCACCGGGTGATGGCCGGCCCCGAGCCGATCGACATGGGACCGACCGAGTTCCGGTTGCTGGAATTCTTCATGACGCACCCGGAGCGGGTCTACTCCCGCGCCCAACTGCTCGACCGCATCTGGGGGCGCAATGCCTTCGTGGAAGAACGCACCGTAGACGTACACATTCTGCGCCTGCGCAAGGCGCTGGCCGCTCAGGGGTATGATGTCATGATTCAGACCGTGCGCGGCGTGGGCTACCGCTTCTCCGCCAAAGTCTGACGCCACCCTCGTTCGAGGCACCGCTTGCAGTACAAGAACCCCTACCGCCCCCCGCCGGAAACGCCGGATTCGGTCATCGACCGGTGGCGCGAAGAGGTGCTGATCGCGCTTGCGGTGGGGATCATCGGCACGCTGATCGCGGCAGTCTCCAGTTGCTGGAGCTGGGGGCTGACCGCCGCCGTGCTGCTGTACGCCGCCAGCCTTTTTATTCGCTGCCTGCGGCTACTACGGGTTTCCCGGCGCCATGTACCGGCCGTGCCGGTCTGGGGCCTGCCCGGACTGGTGCAGGACCGCTTTCGGCGGGCACGCTCCGCCTGGTTCAAGCGCCAGCGGCGACTTATTCGACTGCTGCGGCGCTATCACCACTCGGCCATGTCGGTGCCGGATGCCACGGTGGTGCTCAATCGGGATTACGAAATCGAATGGATGAACCGCGCCGCCCAGACGCTGCTGGGGCTCGCCCAGCGCGATTATGGCCTGCGGATTGATAACCTGCTGCGCCAGCCGACTTTTGTCGGCTGGCTTTCCAATGCGCCGCTGGCGCGCCCGCTGGAATTGATCGCTCCTGGCGACGAGTCACGCAATCTCAGTCTGCGCATGGAGGTATACGGCGAGGATCGCTACCTGCTGATCGGGCGGGACGTGACGGCCCTGCACCGGCTGCAGGAAGTACGGCAGGACTTTGTCGCCAATGTCTCGCATGAGCTGCGCACGCCGCTGACGGTGCTCTCCGGCTATATCGAAACCCTGATCGACATGGACGAGGCCGACGACCCGGGAATGACGCGGATCATGCACAGCATGCACCAGCAATCCGACCGTATGCGCCGCATCGTGGAAGATCTGCTGCTACTTTCCCGTCTGGAAACCTCCACCCCCAGCGACGAGCATTTCGAGCGGGTGGACATGCCACAGATGCTCGAAGGCATTCTGGTGGACGCCCAAATTCTCTCCGGCGACGATGCCCACGTCTTTGTCAACGAGATCGACCCCCAGCTAACCCTGCGCGCCATCCCCCGCGAGCTGTACAGCGCGCTGTCCAACCTGGTCTTCAACGCGGTCAAATATACCCCCGCCAAGGGCCGCATTACCCTGCGCTGGTACATGAGCGATGACGGCGCGGCGGTGTTCGAGGTCGAGGACACCGGCATCGGCATCGACCGCAAGCACATCCCCCGCCTGACCGAACGTTTCTACCGCGTAGACGTGGGGCGCTCCCGCGCCCGGGGTGGCACTGGACTGGGGCTGGCTATCGTCAAGCATGTGCTGCTTCGCCACGATGCGTCGCTGCATATCGAAAGCGAACCGGGACGTGGCAGCCTGTTCCGGGTTCGCTTTCCTGTCACAATGTCATGAACCTGTAACACTTCTTTCATAAAACACTGACCCTCGCCTTCTTCGCAGGGGTCATGTCCCGATGAAAACCGTTTTCACCGGCACGCTGCCAAGTGGCCTCGTGCTGCTGGTACTGCTGGCGCTGCTGATCTCAACGCCGGCCGAGGCCCACGAGGTCAACCGGCTCAACGCCGCCGGCGCCACCTTCCCCTACCCGCTGTATGCCCGCTGGGCCAGTGACTACAACCAGCAGACCGGGATACGCATCAATTATCAGTCGATCGGTTCCGGGGGTGGGGTACGCCAAATCGTGGCCCGCACGGTGGATTTTGGTGCCACCGACGATCCGCTGTCCGCCGAGGAACTGGCGGAGCATGGCCTGGTCCAGTTTCCGATGATCATGGGCGGGGTGGTGCCGGTAGTGAATATTCGCGGCGTGGCGCACGACAGTCTGCGCATGGATGGCGAAATTCTCGCCGACATCTACCTTGGCCGCATCACCCGCTGGAACGACCCGCGACTGGTGGCTGCCAATCCCGGCGTACCACTGCCGGACCACCCGATCACCCCCATTCGCCGCTCCGACGGCTCCGGCACCACCGCGATTTTCACCAGCTACCTCAACCGCGTGTCCGCACCCTGGCGCGAACAGGTCGGCGAAGGCAAGGCGGTAAGCTGGCCGGTCGGCCTAGGCGGCAAGGGCAACGAGGGCGTGGCGGCCTATGTGCGGCGCGTCAATGGCGCCATCGGCTATATCGAGAACGCTTTTGCGGTTCACCTGGACATGAACGTGGTTCGCCTGAAAAACCGGGATGACCATTACGTAAAGGCCGGCCCGGAGAGCTTCCAGGCGGCTGCCGCCAAAGCTGATTGGGCCGGTACGCCCGGCTTCGGGGTCGCCCTGACCGACCAGCCGGGCAAAAACAGCTGGCCGATCACCGGCGCAAGTTTCATCCTGATGCACCGCCAAACCAACCGCCCGGCTGTAGCCCGCACGGCGCTCGACTTCTTCGACTGGGCCTTCGAGCAGGGCCACGCCTCGGCACTGGCGCTGCATTATGTGCCAATACCCGACCCGGTCATCGCACTGGTGCGTGAACGGTGGCTGACCGAAATCGTCGACAAACAGGGCCAGCCGGTGCGGGAGGCGCAGCCATGAGCGGCAGCAACACACTCCCTGCGCGCGGGCGCTGGGGCGACCGGCTATTCCAGGGCGTGGCGCTGGGTTTCGCGCTGTTGGTACTGGTGCTGCTGGCCAGCATTATCCTGATGCTGTTGATCAAGGCGATGCCGGCCTTCGAGGCATTCGGCATCGGCTTTTTGTGGAGTGCGGAATGGAACCCGGTCACGCATCAATATGGCGCACTGATTGCCGTGGTAGGCACGCTGGTCTCCTCTCTGATCGCAATCGCCATCGCGGTGCCGGTCAGCTTCGGCATTGCCCTGTTCATCACCATGCTGGCTCCCCAATGGCTGCGCCGGCCCGTCGTCACCGCCATCGAACTGCTGGCGGCAATCCCCTCGATCATTTACGGCATGTGGGGGCTGTTCTACTTCGCCCCCTGGTTTGCCGACACCATGCAACCGTGGATGACCACCTATCTGGGCGCAATCCCTTATATCGGCGCGCTGTTTCAAGGGCCGCCGATCGGCATTTCAGTCATGACCGCGGGCATCGTACTGGCAATCATGATCATTCCCTTTATTGCCTCAGTCATGCGTGACGTGTTCGAGGTGGTGCCGAAGGCGCTGACCGAATCCGCCTTTGCCATGGGCGCCACCACCTGGGAAGTGGCCTGGAAAGTGGTGCTACCCTACACCCGGACCGGCGTCATCGGCGGCGTAATGCTCGGTCTGGGCCGGGCGCTGGGCGAAACCATGGCGGTGACCTTCGTGATCGGCAACGCCCACAACCTGTCGCTGGGGCTGTTCGAGCCGGGCACCACCATCGCCTCCACGCTCGCCAACGAGTTCAACGAAGCCGGCGGCCTGCAACTGTCCTCGCTGATCGCGCTGGGGTTGGTGCTGTTTATGGTCACCTTCGTGGTGCTCGGGCTGTCAAAACTGATGCTGCTGCGCCTGGGCGCGCAGGAGGGCAAGCGCACATGACACGTTACCAACGTCGAAAACTGGTCAATGCCATCAACATGACCGCCTCGCTGGTGGTTACCCTGATCGGCCTGGGCTTTCTGGCCTGGATTCTCGGCATTCTGGTCATGAAGGGCGGCCAGCACGTCAACTGGTCGGTGTTCACCGAAATCACGCCGGGGCCGGGCACCAGCGGTGGCTTGATCAATGCGATCATCGGCAGCCTGCTACTGACGCTGTTCGGTGTCTTGATCGGCACGCCGGTGGGAGTGATGGCCGGCACCTACCTGTCCGAGTTCGGGCGTCACAGCCGGCTATCATCGGCGATCCGGTTTATCAATGATGTCCTGCTCTCGGCGCCCTCGATCGTGATCGGCGTATTCGTGTATGTGATTCTGGTCGAACCGATGGGGCATTTCTCCGGCTGGGCTGGTGCGGTGGCGCTGGCGATCATCGTGATCCCGGTGGTGGTGCGCACCACCGAAACCATGCTCACCCTGGTGCCGGTACAAATGCGCGAGGCGGCCGCCGCGCTCGGCGCCCCCCGGCATGTGGTAATCACCAAGGTGGTTTACAAGGCGGCGATGTCGGGGATGGTGACTGGCGTCATCCTCGCCACCGCACGCATCGCCGGCGAAACCGCGCCGCTGCTGTTCACGGCCCTGAACAACCAGTTCTGGACCACCAACATGAACGAACCGATGGCCAATCTGCCGGTGGTGATCTTCCAGTATTCGATGAGCCCCTATGACGACTGGATCAATCTGGCCTGGGCCGGCGCACTACTGATCACGCTGTCGGTTTTAATCCTGAACATTTCCGCGCGCCTGCTGCTGCGCGGCTCCAGACATTGACCGCGAGGCTTGGCCCGATGAGCACCGAGTACCTGACCCCCAGCCTGAACATGAGCGCAGCCGTGAGCGCCAGCAAGGAGCACGACCGTCTACAGCCGAAGCATGACGCCGTGCGCGCCGTCGACAATGCCAAACTGCGCCTGCGAGACCTGGCGTTCTACTACGGCAAGTTCAAGGCACTGCATGACATCAATCTGGACATTCCCGAAGGCCGGGTCACCGCCTTTATCGGCCCCTCCGGCTGCGGCAAGTCCACCCTGCTACGCACCTTCAATCGCATTTACGATCTGTATCCGGGCCAACGCGCCGAGGGCGAATTACTCCTCGACGGCGAGAACGTAATCAGCAAGGGCGTGGACGTGAACCTGCTGCGCAAGAAAGTTGGAATGGTGTTCCAGAAGCCGACCCCCTTCCCGATGTCGATCTACGACAACGTCGCCTTCGGGGTACGGCTGTATGAAAACCTGTCTCGCTCCGAGCTGGATGATCGGGTCCATTGGGCACTGGAGCGCGCCGCGCTGTGGAAGGAGGTCAAGGACAAGCTCAAGCAATCCGGCACCGCGCTCTCCGGCGGCCAGCAACAACGCCTTTGCATCGCGCGGGGCATCGCGGTTCACCCCAAGATCTTGCTGCTGGACGAGCCGACCTCGGCACTGGACCCGATCTCGACCTTGAAAATCGAAGAACTGATCCACGAACTCAAGGACGAGTTCACCATCGCCATCGTCACCCATAACATGCAGCAGGCCGCAAGGGTGTCCGACTACACCGCCTTCATGTACATGGGCAAGCTGGTGGAGTTCGACCACACCGACCTGATCTTCACCAACCCCGGCAAGCGCGAAACCGAGGACTACATCACCGGACGCTTCGGCTGAGCCGTCGACACCGGCGGCCGGCATTGGTTACCATGACCGGCACATGCAAACCAGACACGGGGTGAGCCCATGGAAAGCGGCGTTGAAATGTCCTTTGCCATCAACTGGGCCGAAGTGGGGCTAACCGCCCTGCAAATTGCGGCGGTGCTGATCGCGGCCAAACTGCTTACCGGACTGCTGCGCCAGGGCCTGACCAAGCTGGAAACCAAACTGGCCCACCGCGACAACGCCACCGGCGTGTCCGAAATCGAGAACGCCAAGCGGATCGAAACCCTCACCCGGCTGATCCGGCAGGCGGCTGTGGTACTGCTCTGGGTAATGGCGGCATTGATCGTGCTCGGCCAGCTCGGTGTTTCCATCGCGCCCATTCTCGCCTCCGCCGGGGTAGTCGGCCTGGCGGTCGGCTTCGGCGCGCAGGCGCTGGTGCGCGATATCATCACCGGCTTTTTCATCATTCTTGAAAACCAGATTCGGGTCGGCGACATCGCCACCATCAACAATAACGCCGGGCTGGTCGAACAAATCAACCTGCGCACCATCGTGCTGCGCGACGCCGAAGGCCGGGTCCATATCATTCCCAATGGCAGCATCACCACCATGACCAACGCCACCCGCGAATGGTCGGCCTATGTATTCCGGATCGGCGTGGCCTACAAGGAAAACACCGACCGGGTCACCGAGGTGATCCGGTCGGTGCTCGACGAGATGCAGCAGGATGAGGTATTCGGCCCCAAACTGCACGAACCGCCGGAAATACAGGGCGTCGATGCGCTCGAAGACTCTGCCGTCATCATCCGTGGCCGCCTGAAAACCGTACCGCTGGAGCAGTGGAACGTCGGCCGCGAGTTCCTGCGTCGCGTCAAAATGGCCTTTGACGAGCACGACATCGAGATTCCCTTCCCGCATCGCACCCTATACTTTGGCGAGACCGGCGCGCCGTTCCAGGTCGCCCAGAACGACCGGGCCATCGTCGAGCAAATCAGAGAAAAACAATCATGAAACACGTCTGGGATCAGAAATACGCCGGCGAAGACTACTTCTACGGCACCGAACCGAATGTATTCATGATTCGCGAAGCCGGCGCCCTGCCCGCCGGCGCCCGTGTCCTGGTCACCGGCGACGGCGAAGGGCGCAACGGCGTCTGGCTCGCTCGGCAGGGCTTCGACGTCACCAGCGTGGACTACTCCCAGTCGGGTCTGGATAAAGCCGCCCGGCTGGCCGAGCGGCATGATGTCTCGCTGTCTCTGATCCGCGCCGACCTGCTCGAATGGAACTGGCCGATCGACCACTTCGACGCCCTGATCACCGTATTTCTGCACTTTGCCCCCGCCCAACGCCGCCAAGTACACAAAGCCATGCAGACGGCCATTCGTCCCGGCGGCCTACTGATCGCCGAACTGTTCCACCCCGAACAGATCAAGTACGCCAGCGGCGGCCCCAAGGCCGAGGAAATGCTGGTAACCGCCGCCGACATGCGGGCAGACTTCCCGGGCATCGACTGGCTATTGCTGGAAGAAACCCGCACCGAACTGGATGAAGGCCGCGGCCATCAGGGCCCCGGCATGGTCACCCACGGCGTCGGCCGCCGTACCGACCGAGCTTGACAGGCTTGTCCAGAAGCCTTGAAAAACCCTGTCCATGGGGTTTTTCGCTCTTTCCCGCCTTGCTGATGCCCAAATAGAAAATCGGAATATTCCCCTGTTCTAAAAGGGCCAATACTTGCCCTGGCATGTACCGCATGCCCGAGCATGGTTTCGGACTCGAACGGCGCGCGTGGGCCGGATCCGTTTCCAGCGGGAACAAAATAATAAGCCACAGGAAGGACAGCGATTATGAGAGCTGGTTTTTCCAGACTGAACCGGGGCTTGCGGCAAGCCCTTCCCATTGCCCTAATCGGTGCATCCCTGGTGCTGGTCGGCTGCAACAGCAGCGACAACGATGACCCCACCCTTGACCCGATCACCGAGGCTGCCGTGCGAATCGCCCAGGTCTCGGCGGATGATTACCGGGACAACCACAACGGACTCATCACGGGCGATACGCTGGCGAACTGAATGGCGGACTGGGCCGCCAATCGTCCGGCGGGCATTGAAGGGGACCTGGTGATTTTGCAGATCGCGCCGGGTGCCGAGGAAACCGCCTATCTGCGCTCGTCCGACCCTGGGGTGCGTACCCACGCGCTGGCGGTGGGCCGTGACATGCAGGCCACGCGCGGCAACAATGTCATCGTGACCCAGTCCATGGTGGCCGACGGCGAGCAAATGGACGCCACCCTGAACATGTACGGCATTGCCCCAACTCGCCACATGGTCGTCGGCGCGCCCGGCAACAGCGTCATTCCCTCCAATGTATTCAATGCCGGACGCTGCTGGTTCACCCTGCGCTACTGAGGCATGAGCGCCGAACAACTGGCAATTCTCGATGGCGGCAATAATGTCCAGGTAAATCTGGGCATGATGAACGCCGAGCACTTCGCACTGGCGCCGGCGGACCCGCCCCAGAATGGCAATGCCTCGATTCGCCAGCTCAATGAGAACAACTTCGCCCTGCTGGCCACCCTTGACGACCATGGTGGCACTGATCGACGGTGAACACGTTCCCGAGAACGGCGCGCTGCTCTGGGACGCACGCGACGAAGCCGAATACCTCGGCGCACCGTTCTCCAGCTTCCCCATGGGGCTGGTAACGCCGGAAAACGGCTGCGTTGGGCCGGCCGACCGGCCGGGACGCTGCGCGCCGGCCATTGAGGGCACGCTGCAAGGCGCCAAGCTCGGCACCTTTACCGAGCTACTGCAAGCAGATGGCCACTACCTGAACAAGGCCGAACTTGGCAACTACATGACCAACATGGGGTATCAGGAAGGGCAGGTTGTCTACACCTTCTGCCGGACCAGCACCCGAGGCATGGTGCCGCTGATCGCCTCCGGCGTGATTCTCGGCAACCCCACCAAGGTCTATGACGGGGCCACCACTCAGTGGCACTCCCTAGCCAACCACATGAATGCCGATGGTGAGTTCAACCTGCCAAGCGATTCACCGTGGCGCAATGACAACGCCGCACGCACTGGCAACCTGAACTACAACCCGTCGGATTCGGTGGAGCCGGCGCTGATCGAAGATGCAATGGGCTCCGGTCGCAGATCGTATCCTGCACGAGGATCGCGGCTACCGCGGTCTGAACTGACCGCCCGGACATAACCGCCTGGTCACTTTGCTGTGGCCGGTGACAGGACCCCGATCACCACCTGGTGGTCGGGGCCCTTTGTCATGACGGATTTTCACAGCCAGACAGGAAGACAAACCGTCGCCGCGCATATTGGGAGTCTGGAAACCCTCTCATGGCCTGACAGCCAGGCTTCTAGACATTGCCGTACTCCGTCGCCGTGCCGACCCAGCGACGAATCAACGGCTCGACCCGCTCCGGGTAGGCATCGAGCAGTTCATCGCAAGCCTCCCGAACCGTGGCCAGCATGGGTTCATCACGCAGCAGGTCAGCCACCCTGAGATTGACCAGTCCGGTCTGACGAGTACCCAGCACCTCACCCGGCCCCCGCAATGCCAGATCTTCCTCCGCGATACGGAACCCGTCCTGGGTCTCGCGCATCAGCGAAAGACGCGCCCGGCCCCGCTCACTGAGAGGCTCGTCGTACATCAGCACACAGTGCGAGGCCGTCGCGCCACGCCCGACCCTGCCCCGTAGCTGGTGCAATTGGGCCAGCCCCAGTCGCTCGGCATTCTCGATAATCATCAGCGAGGCATTGGGCACGTCCACCCCGACCTCGATCACGGTGGTCGCCACTAACAGATCCAGCTCATGCGCTTTGAAACGCGCCATGACCTCGTTTTTCTCGGCGGTTTTCATCCGACCATGCACCAGCCCGACCCGAAGCCCGGGCAACTGCTCGGTCAACAAGGCCTGAGTACTTTGGGCGGCCTGCGCGTTGACGGTCTCGGAGTCCTCGATCAGCGGACAAACCCAATAGGCCTGCCGCCCCTCGCCGCAGGCAACCGAAATGCGTTCGATGATCTCGTCGCGGCGGGCTGAATTGATCACCACCGTGGTGACCGGTGTGCGGCCCGGTGGTAGCTCGTCGATGATCGATACATCTAAGTCGGCGTAGGCACTCATTGCCAAGGTGCGGGGAATGGGTGTGGCGGTCATGACCAGTTGATGCGGACGCAGGCCGTCGGGTGACT
>JGI26787J52750_100044_pt1 | contig 14902 bp, 17 predicted proteins | sample WilGeyfunne61714_FD_52750 | JGI IMG/M metagenome (IMG submission 52750)
TGAAGGCTCTCTGCAAGGCCGCCATGGAACCATCCAAAACAAAGAGGATCCTAGAAGAGGCTGAAAGTAGAATATTGGGATTAACAGGACATAGAATGGTTAAACTCGTGAATAGTGGGAACGCCGCATTATTAGCTGTTATGAGCAGTCTGCCATCACCTTCCATCATACCAGACCAGGGGGTTGGAGAGGCTTCAGACAAATCCCCAAGTTTCTCGGTAAAGAAACGATAACATTAAAAACTAATCTTGGCATTATAGAACCCAGAGAACTCAAAAACACAATCGGGGAAAGAAGGCCTTCAGCACTCTTTTTAACAAGTTTCGCCGGTTACACTGCTGAACAGGCAGTCAAGGAGATCTATGACATCTGCTCTGAGAATAGTATAGTTCTCGTGGAGGACGCCTCAGGGAGCATAGGTGACCCCCTTAGCCATCTATGTAATAGCAATTATAGATGTTATAATAGCATCAACAGGATCCCCTAAGATAGTGAATGCTGGTGGCGGGGGCTTCATAGCAACCTCCAACCAAAGAATACTCCAAGACAATCTACTTTCAAGGACTTTGAAGATCGACCCTTATCTGCCAGCAGCAATAAACGAAGAACTCAAAAGGGCGCCGCAAACACTTAAAAGGCTCCTCGAAGCCACAGAATACCTTAAAANGAGGATAAAAAGGATATATCATCCAAGGAGCAGGGGGTGAACATAATAATACCCACAGAGGATCTCCTAGGGGATGCTCGGAGACTCCGTAAAGTAGATCCTAGAAGTGGATGGTGGGAATATTTTAACTGTCTGTCCCAGCTATGATCGCTTGAAGAAGAAGGCACTGGCAGTGGAGATAAAAAATTTAGAGGTTGAATCACTCACAAAGGATAACCTTGATAGTTTGATAGAACTGATAGAGTCTACGATTCAAGGATGAGGAGGGTTGTGCGCTCTATAAGTGCCCCTGTAACACCCACAAGTTCTATTTCATCTTTTGTCAAGTTATAGAGTTTTTTAAGATATTTTGTATCTGGTTCGAGGACGGTGTCGTCCCGCTTGAAAATCCTTGATAATGTATCTAACTTATCAGAATCTATAAGAACTGCGCATATCTCCATCAGCCCCTCCTTGAGGCCCACCATCTTGAGGGCTTTGCTTATTTGCCTTGTGGCGGCTGTCCTTAGGCATATTTCCAAGCCAATGTCATTTGCTATGTTCTCTCCCCTCCTGAATGCTTTGATTGCATGTGCCGTGGCGTGTAACACGTGCTCTCTACCAGCCACTGCCTTGGCATCCATCAATTGCACGATACCGTCATCCTCCAACATACCTAAGGTTTCGTTTATATCTTCTATTCGGCCTTTAAATCCTAAGATTTTTATCTCCATTTTTTTCATTTGATAGTAGGCGGTTAACTCCACTTATGAATGCCTCTACACTAGCCATTATAATGTCTGGTTGTGTGCTTCTTGCGCTTATGATCTTGTTTTTGTATCTAAGCTTTATTATCACGTCGATGAGGGCGTCTGTACCTCCTGTTATAGCATCTACGTGGTACTCCTCCAATTTTATATCTGCAAAATCCTCTAAGCTCTTCTTTATGGCTACTATTGCCGCGTCAACCGGTCCCACACCTATACCAGCTTCTAGGATCTCTTTTTCATTTATTCTTAGTTTTACTGACGCTGTTGGGGTCACTTTATTACCTGATATTACTGTAACTTCTTCAAGGTTCACGATTTTATCCTCTACGATGCCTACCACGTCCTCTGCTATGGCCTGGAGGTCCACGTCTGTTACACATTTACCCATGTCACCTAGGCTTTTAACTCTCTCAAATATTTGTTGAAATTGTTTTTCATCAACTTTAAAATCGAATTCTTCTAACTTTTCTTTCAGTGCGCTAGTCCCGATATGTTTACCAATAACGAATCTTCTCTCACGGCCCACGAGTTCGGGTGTTATGGGCTCATATGTCTCGGCTTTTTTAAGGATGCCATCGACATGTATGCCTGATTCGTGGGCGAACGCATTTTCGCCGACAATAGCCTTGTTAGGTTGGATGTATACTCCTGTAAGTCTTGCCACCATCTTAGAAGTTTCATATAACATTTTTGTATTAATGTTTGTCTGAACATCATATAGAGAGTAGAGGGCTACTACAATCTCCTCGAGGGCGGCATTACCTGCTCTTTCACCTATACCATTTATGGTTGCATGTACTTCACTTGCACCTGCCCTTAGGCCCATAAGTGAATTTGCAACTGCGAGTCCGAAGTCATTGTGGCAGTGAACGCTTAATGGTGCTTTAAGTTTTGAAAGTTCGCCATAGAATTCATAGGCCCTTTCTGGTGTTAGGATTCCTACGGTGTCGCATGCACAGATTCTCTCAGCCCCCGCACTTATACTTTCTTTTAATATTCCTTTTAGGAATTGCATGTTGCTCCTTGTCGCGTCTTCAGCTGAGAATTCCACGATCAATCCATGGTCTTTTGCATATTCTACGGATTCCAGTGCCTCCTTTTTTACTTGACTTGGGGGTTTTCGGAGTTTTTCCTTTATGTGAAGTTCGGAAGTTGGGACTACTAGGTGTATGCTGTCAACCTCACATTCTAGTGCCGCGTTAATATCACTTTCAATGGGACGTGCAAAACTACATATTTCAGCGTCCAGTCCCTCTTTCACGATCCTTTTAAGGGCTTCCCTTTCGCCTTCTGATGTTATGGCTGATCCTGCTTCGATGATGTCAACATCGAGATCGTCTAATCTTAATGCTATTCTAAGTTTCTCTTCTGGTGTTAATGAGACTCCTGGTGTCTGCTCACCGTCTCTGAGTGTTGTATCTAATATTTTCACTTGCAATGAGATGAACCCCCAGTTTTTTCTAGTGTATATATGATCCTAGTAAGGCTTTTATGCATCCTTATAGCATGTTTTTCTTTTATCGTGAATTCATCTGTTATATTCTCTAGTTGAAGGTAATGTGGTGTTGCCATGCATATTCTACCATCTTCTTGTAGGTTATATTTTGCTGTTTTGAGAAATTCTTTATAGAGTTTTTCTTGTTCCTCTCCCATGGTGGAGGCGGATATCCCATAGGGTGGGTCGGTTACAATGGCCTTCACGGGTTTTTCAAGTTTGAAACTTCTGGCATCAGCCCTTATAAGCTCATAGTCTCTTATACCATAATATTTGAGGTTTTCTTCAGCTCCTTTAATCATCTTAGGGTCTATGTCGACTCCTATTACCTTCGCCCCTATTAAGCCTGCTTCTATGAGTATGCCCCCTGTCCCGCAAAAAGGGTCGAGGAGTGTTTCCCCTTCCCTAACACCTGAAAGGTTGACCATACACCTGGCAAGTTTTGGACTCATGGAGCCAGGATAAAAAAATGGTCTTTTATGGGGCTTCGCACTGTTGAAGTGTTTCTTGTCGGTCTTATAGAGTCTTTTTGTGATGAATATTTTATCATTTTCTATGATCAGACGGATTAGTGTCTTNGGGTTTTNCAAGTTTACACGGAAGTGTGGGCGGCCCTTTTTTATGATGGTGCCTATCCTTTTTTCTATAAGTGGCGAATCTATGGGGGTTTTATCTATTTTTTTTACTCTGACTGCGAAGTCATCCTCTATCAGCTCTTCCCAAGGGATGGACTTTATTGCTTCTTCAAGTCCCTCGGGCGCTGTTTTTGACATGACCTGGGATATTTCATGTGTATAGGCTAGCCTAGAGAAGATAGGGATTTTATCTGCTCTGGTTTCGAGTGTCATTAGCTTATCTCTGAGATATTTTACCTTGTATTTTATATTTTCTGCTCTTAGCAGGTTCTTGACTTCACTTGGGGGTAGTGTTTTGTGTTCTCCTGACAGTATCATAGCTATTTCCATATTCTTGTCACCTTCTTCCAGATTAGGGATGGTATCAGTGATGTGATAAGGCCTCTTTTTAGGAATTCTTGTATTAGTGGTGTTTGATCGTCCATGTCACTGTATGTTATTATGATGTCCTTGAGGTTTCTTTCTTTCATCTTTAGGATTGCATTGTCCAGTTCTTCATTACCTAGGAGTTTAAAGGTTTTCTGGAGTCTGAGTTGATTTTTGATTTCCTTGTCATGGATTTCATGGTACCTTTCATGATATTCTCTGAGTATACTATGATCTCCCTCGGTTATGGCCTCTTCTATGGCCTCGACCGCTATCCTAGCTGCTCTAAAACCTAATATGAGGCCTCCGCCAGTGGTTGGTTTCACCTGGGCTGCTGAATCGCCTATGAAGATGCATCTGCCCTTGTATAATCTCCTGTTGGGATCTGGTGCTGGTATGTTACCATGGTATTTTTCAATTATCTTGAAGTGAGATGAAAAACCTTTTATGAACTTGATTAGGAAATCCCAGGGTTTTCTAGACTCTGAAAAGAAACCTATCCTTGCCTTTGTCTTCGATAGGGGGATTCTCCAGAGGAAGCCTGGACTAATATTCGCGTTAATTTTCAAGTCGAGGAACTTTGGATCCATTATGGTATCTTGGTATTCTATAAGGTATTGTTTTGCATGGAATCCTCCCTGACCTGCTTTGAAACCCATTGCATCAACGAGGATGGGGGCTGATAGGGTATCTGTTCTGTTTATTGTTACTTCGCCATGTTTATAATCAACTTTTGTCACTTTGCTGTTTGTTAAAAGTTCAACTCCATTGGAGACAGCCTCCTCGGCCAGGTGCTGGTCATAGGATACTCTGTCAATTACATAGGCTTCCACGTTATCCCTGGAGATCTTCAGGGTATGATCTGATGGTGAATGTATGATAGCACCCTTTATCCTGTTTATTATGAACTCGTCTGGTAATATGTTAACCTTTTTTATCTTCCATGATACTAAACCTGCACATTGTAGTGGTAAGCCTACTATCTTCTTTTTTTCAACCAATCCAACTTTGAAGCCTTTTTCTGCCAAGAGTCTTGCGAGGGTAGATCCGATCGGACCAGCACCCATGACGAGAACATCATAATCCCACATCTATACCTATCCAAGTTATCTTAATCTTTTAAACTCATTTGAATGTTTTTTAAGCGCTGACCCCCCACTTGGGGGCTTATTCCCTCTCAAACCCTTAGAAATGGCTTCATATTCCCCAGAGATTAACTGGTTTAACAGTTGATCTATCATCTGGGGGTTAGGGGCGTTTTTCAAAACTATGGGTGTGTGTTCATGGCCTCCGAATATTTGGATATCCCCAGCAGATACTAAACGTTCTAATAGGCTCTGGGAAAATACCACATCNACTATCTTATCATAGTATATGTATGAAGTTTCCTTGTGTAGGAGACCCTTTCCTATGACAACCCGCTGGTCAGTTAAANTGTACCTTGTAAACCTCCAGGATATAAGATCTATTATCGACTTTATGATCAATACTAATATGATAATTAGGAATATCCATGTTACTATCTGTACAAGTGGCAGCCTAACAGCAGCTCCTATAGAATATTCAAATTTTGCAGTGGCCTCCATGGCGAATGGTAGAATATAGAATAATATCACAACTGCTATAATGTTTAATATTATGGAACTTGAATAAAGGAACAGTCGAGGACGAGTACTATAAATGATCCTTTCACTAGACTTCATGGTCAATACCCCCCCCAAACATTAAATAATATTTTGATAGTATTTTGAATGAGAGATAATATAAAGATTAAGGAGACGAGGATAAAACTCTCCACCGACATAGAGGATCATGGCCTCCCAGCTTTCATATTAAAGGAAAGGTTATTATTGGAAGATTATATAAGGCGTAGACCCTATTTTCTCACATCCCTCGAACCATTAACAGCAGAGGACGGGCCTACTATAGTTAGGATGATGTCGAAAGCGGGCTTAATCGGTGGAGTGGGGCCTATGGCGGCGGTTGCAGGGACCATATCTGAATTATCACTTCACCATCTCATAAGTAAAGGTTCAAAGTATACCATCATTGATAATGGTGGGGATATAGCACTTATAAATGACAGGAAGGTTAATATTGGATTATATGCTGGTGATTCACCTCTCTCTGGGGAGATAGGATTCCAGTTGAAGGCTAGTCGAAAACCCCGTGGGGTGTGCACATCCTCTGGTACCATTGGACACTCTATAAGTTTTGGACGGACTGATGCGGTGACAGTGTTCGCTTCTAGGGCTAGTGTGGCTGATGCACTTGCAACGTCAATCGCCAACGCAGCTGATGGTAATAAAGACTATGAGGCCGTGGAGAACGCCTTGGAGAAAGCTGAAGGTTTTAAGAATTATTTCCATGGGGTTCTAGTGGTTGTTGGGGAAAATGCTGGTATAATAGGGAAAATACCAAAGTTGGTGAAAACGGATAAAAAGGTGACAATAGGAGAATTATGGGATGTTTAGCCTCAGATTGCCCATCATTCATCACCTCTTCAGAGCTCATAGGGGTTCATCACAGGCCAACAGATATTCTTTCAGCCGAACATTACCCCAGCTTCTCTTCTGAAATCTTCTTCCTTTTCGATTCCAGTTATCTTGTCCACTGCATTTAGGAAGTCGTTCATTGTAACCTCTTCCCTTTCTTCTCTGATGGCGAACATGCCAGCTTCTGTGCATATTGCCTTCAAGTCGGCGCCTGATGCCCCGTGTGTCATCCTTGCGATGAGGTTTATGTCAACGCCATCTGCGAGTGACATGTTAGCTGTGTGAATCTTGAGGATTTCCTTGCGTCCTTCCTCGTTTGGTAATGGCACTTCTATGAACCTGTCGAATCTACCTGGCCTTAGAAGGGCGGGGTCTAGGATGTCTGGCCTGTTTGTTGCCGCGACTATACCAACGTCATCCCTTGATTCGAAGCCGTCGAGTTCTGCTAGTAATTGCATTAGTGTCCTTTGAACTTCCCTGTCACCACTTGTTGAACTTTTAAGTCTTTTCGCCGCCACAGCATCGATTTCGTCGATGAATATTATACTCGGGGATTTTTCCTTGGCTAATTCGAAAACTCCCCTGACTATCCTTGCACCTTCACCGATGTATTTTCGCACAAATTCTGATGCGACTATCTTTATGAATGTTGCATGCGTTTCATGGGCAACAGCCTTTGCAAGTAGGGTTTTACCAGTGCCTGGAGGGCCGTAGAGCAGAACACCCTTTGGGGGTTCTATGCCTACCTTTTCGAATAGTTCTGGTTTGTTTAAGGGTAATTCCACTGTCTCTCTGACTTCTCTTATTTGTTCTGATAGGCCGCCTATCTGATCGTATGTTATGTCAGGTCTTTCTTCAACTTCCATGCCTGTGACTATTGGGTCTTTCTCGGATGGTAGCACATCAACTATGCTGAATGTTTGCTGGTTTAGGGCTACTCTCGCCCCTGGTTGTAGTAGTTTCTTGTCTATGAACCTTGAGTAGCTTATAACGAAATGAGGACCTGTAGTGCTCTTCACGGCCACTCTATGATCGTCCAAGACCTCGGTGACCGTGGCTATAACCAGTGGAGGCGTTCTAAACCTTTCTATCTCTCCTCTGAGAGACTTAGCCTCCCTGTCTAATCTTAGTTTTTCATTTTCGATTAAGAATTTATCCCTTTCGAGTTTTTTAATTTTCCATGTTAATTTTCTCTTTATCCTGGCATTTTCCTCTTTAAGGGCTCTTATCTCCCTTTTTAGTTCTTCAATTTTTTTAAAAAGGTAGGGTGGATTATTTTCCATGATTCTAGAACACTCCCATCCAAATTTTTTAATTCAAATTGAACTCCTCCATGATATTGGAGGGTTCCTGCTTGAGAATGATAATATCTCCACCCCATCTGGGCGCATCTCTCCATGGACATTCCCTAGGATCCTCACACCCCCATTGATGGAAAATTATTCTCCAAAAGGGTATTAAAGCTCCCTTGCACAACTTTCCCTTATGTGATTATAATTATTTCTGTAAAAAGTATATAAACTTTTACTCCCATAAAAAAGGGAGATCCAATATGGGAAGGAGACAAAATAATAAGTATCTTAGTCCAATATTATAACTGGGGAGATTTTCTATGAGATGTGAGATTTGCGGTAAGAGGATCATGGGCAGACCTATCAAAGTGAAAATCGAAGGTTCAATAATGGATGTGTGCCCTGATTGTTCAAAGTTTGGTAAAGTGCAAAGACAACCGAAAAAACCCAAGAGGACACCTAGAAGGAGAATCACAAGGCCCATGGAACCAGTATATGAGGTTCTTGAGGACTATAATAGGATTATAAGAGATGCCAGGGAGAAAAGGGGCTGGTCAAGGGAAGATCTTGCCAAGAAGATGAATGAGAAAGTATCTGTAATTCATAGGATAGAAGCTGGTAGGATGGAACCAGATATAAAACTTGCGAAAAAGTTTGAGAAAACCCTTAATATTCGGATACTGGAAAAATTCGAGGAAGAAGAGACTCCAGGAGAGAGGGCAAGATCATTTAGGGGCGCTACCATCGGGGATATAGCTAGGATAAAGAAACGTTAAACTTCCCTTTTGTGAGAATAATATCCCCTAAATATGGGAGCTTCCCTGATAAGCTCTCCTAAAAGTTTATTCTCTGGATATTCCTCGCTTACAACTATTACATGGGCTGGTGGGTGTATCCTTTTTATCCTTAGTATGGAAGTTGTATCATCCTCTTCAACATTAACCGCAACGGCCACAGAAGACTTCCTCTTCAGCCCTCCAAGGACTGATGATACTATTTTATCCGCCATTTTATTATCTACTAAGCATGGCTTCCTTTTTATTTTTAAATTAGCATGCTTTTCAAGATCTGCTAAAGCATTAAGCAATTTTTTCTTATTATCGGCTTTGAGGAGTATTAAAGCCATCCCATATCCAACTCTTATCTCATGAATGAGCTTACGAGGGTGCTTCTGAACAATAGGAGTATCAGGAGGACGCATCCAAGTGCTGTTTGTATATTCCCTAATATTTCAAGGAAACTGGAACTTATAGGGAGATCCATTGGGGGTGCTGTTCTATGATCTGGTAGAGGGGTGTAATAGACTCCCACAGCCTTTGAGCCAGGCTTCACGTTTATATCCTTTGGTTCCACATAATTAACGCCTATGATAAGAGCATTATCTATGGCATCATTTATCTCTTTGGCTATGGCTTCTTCACTATAACCTTTCTCTTTAACTGTAGCCCTAACAATTTCCTGTGTTGTCTGTATAACCCCTGCTTCATCACTACCATATACTGAAACGGAAACAGTACCCTCTGTAACTGTTATGGCATCCCGCAGCGCATCATATGCATAGATAGTCTTAAGGGGTGTTCCATCCAATGGACAAACTTTATAATTCTCTGCAGTAGGATAACCTGCGCTCCAACCGCAATGTGGACAAACCTTTGCATAAGGTTGATCCATGGGGTAACCTCTCTCATTCAAATTAGCTGGTGTGAACATGTCACCTGTGGACATGCCAGATGCCACATTAACAGCACCACCACCATACTTTTCACCAGCATTCTCTGCGACATCTTTAAAGGCTTCTGAGACTATTGCTGTGGCAGGATACCCATCACGTATCATTTTACCGATTTTTATCGCCACTTCTTTCCTGACAGCGGAGGCCGTACCATATTTTGGATTACCAGGGGTATTCCTAAGATGGATTATAGCACCCTTTTTCCCTGGTGGCAAGAGAGCTAACCCTCCAGAATGGGGTGTTACCGTGATAGTGCCATCATCTTCTACAATGACAACATGAGCATCGAAGGAGCCTCCAACAGCCGCCCCTTTACCAAGACCCCCACCCATTATCCTTATACCAGGGTATCTGCTCGCGGCCGAAGCAGCCTCTTTGGCGGTTCCACCATTCTTAAGGATGTTTATAGCGTCTAGGATTGCCATGAGGCGGGGAATGGCCTCCCCTTCACCACCAGATAGGACTGTGAAATGGTGTTCCTTGGATAATATGAAGGTTGATTGGAATATGTTCTGTGCAAAGGACATGCTACCCCCTGCGAATCCGTTAGGGTCCTGTCCACTGGGGTCTGTGACTACTATAACATTTAAGGTTGCGGCTGAAGTTCCCATTAGGATATTGAAGATTATGAATATTCCAAGGAATTTGATAATTTTCCCCTTCATCTTACTTTCACCACTGAAAAGTCTTCGATAACATTCACGGTTACTATACCTGTTTTTTTATCAACTTTAACATCTGCGGCTACAATAGGGGTGAGGCTAGTCCCTGGGATTGTTGATAGTTTAGCGAATTTCTCAGCATTTGATATGGCCTCGTCTAATGGAATGCTCCTTTTAGATGTTACTAGAATATCACCTTTGATGTAACTCCCCTGTCTGAAACCAGCGGCTGCAATATTCGTCCTTATAGATTCTATGGGTACTATGTCATTTCCCTTAACTATAATCCCTGAGATGGGCACTCCTTCTGGTTCGGCTGTTGATGATGCATATGAAAGGTATGTCATGAACCTGCCTGAAACGATAAGGATATATGCTACTAGTAATATGAGTAGGGTATCTCTTCTAACTTGTATTAGCATTTTATCCACCTTTAATTTTTAGGATTTTTTGAGTATTGTTGATGCGGGATCCATGCCCTGGGCTCCTATCAGTAGTATTATATCATCCTCTGAAGCTCTATTTAATGCTTCCATAAGCGCCTCTTCAAGTTTTCTATGATGCGTGTATTTTATCCTGTGCTCTTGGAGGACTTCAAGAAAGGCTTCTCTTTCATGATCTTTTACCATGTTGAGATCGTCTACCACATCATAACTATCAGTAACTATGAGGTTATAGTCTATATCCTTTATTGTTTTTGCAAGGGCTCTTGCATTTGCGATGTTGATTTCTTTTCCACGGGAGCCTCTTATGGCACATACTATCCATAATTTCCCATTTAAGGTGGCTGCACTCTCTATTGTTGCCTTTATACCATCAGGGTTATGNGCGAAATCATCAATAATAAGAGGGTTCTCATGGATAATCGAAAACCTCCTCTTCAAAGGCTTATATGATGANACTCCAACTCTTACATCCTCTATTGGTATTTTAAGGTGGATGCATGCTGCTATGGCCGCGAGGGTGTTCTGTATGAAATGTCTGCTCTGGAATGGCAAATCGTCCCTTGAGATTGATAGTCTATCATTGATATAGATACCATTTTCTCTATATAATACTGATGTCCTTTCGCCATAAAAGAAACTTTTAATTTTCTTATTCAGGCTAGCCATCGACCTCACGCGATCATCTTCATAATTTAAGACTGCAATCCCCCTATTCATAGCCCTCACAGCCCCTGAGACCTCCCATTGGGCCTCCTCTATAGAATTCACCAATCCTATATGATCAAGGGCCACGTTTGTGACCACAACAACCTCGGGGTCTATTGCACGTGTCATAAGATATGCATGATCCTCCATTACTCTACCAAGCCACCCTTGAACCTCCGAAACTTCCACTACTAAATATTCAAGTTTTTTCTCCCGGGCTTCCTTGGCTATCTGGGCTGGGACAACGGGGTCGATAAGAGTGTTAAACTCTGACTTTGAATTAGTATTAGTGTAGGCTTCCCTCCCTGAACTTTTTAGTATGTGGTATATCATATGTGTAGTTGTTGACTTACCATTGGTACCAGTGACCACAATCCTTCTCGTCTCAGGGGCGAATTTTTTAATAGCCCATCTAAGGGCGAATGCATTGGCAAATTCTATCCTATCAACTAAGATTATGGGAATTCCAGAATCTTCGGCGGATTTTAGGGCTCCTCCACGAGGATCTGCTGTTATAATAGCGCAAATACCCCTCTCCAAGCCCATTCTCACACCATTATCATCGATCCAATGCCTTATGACAATGTCGCCTTCCCTAGCATCGCCTAAAGTGGTGAAGATACCATCAAATCTCCTATTCTGGCCTTTAAGTTCTCCTCGGACTTTATCTGCTATCAACTTAAGGGAAAGCACCATATTAACCGCCTTAACCTGTTGGGAACACTCCCCTAAAGTATAAGCCAATAGCACATACAATCAATGTTACGAACCAATACATTAATACTATGTTCTTCTCAGACAGGCCTTTATATTGGAGTGTGTGATGCAATGGTTCCACGGGGAGTCTTATTATATGGGCCCTATGAAGCAAACTTATTACAACAGAAACGATAGGGACGGTTAAAGCCAAAACACCAAAATATACTATGCCTGTTAAGATCACCGCAGCCGCATACCCTCCTCCAAGGGCGAATGATCCAATATCACCCATAAATATGGATGCTGGGTACTTGTTGAACACTAAAAAGCCTATACTTGAACCTGCAAGTACAATGAATGGCACAGCCTCCATGGGCTGGGAATTCAAATAAAGGAATAGTGCACAGGAGGCGGATGCTATGGCCATTATACCAGCTGCCATACCATCCATTCCATCTATAAGATTAACGGCATTTATAGCCCCTATCACACCAAACACTACAATAGGTATCATGAATATTCCAAGTTGGAATCCTTCAAGTCCTGTCACGGCACCTGAAAGCAGGAGCAGAACCCCTGGTAGGCACTGTACGATTATCTTGTCTCGTTCCCTGATCTCATATTTGATGGGAACCTCCCCCACTACTGATATGAGATCCTTCCCTTTGAGTCTTCTAAAATCGGATTTCGCCTTTGGCGTTGCGACTCTAGCTTCTTCATCAGGTTTTAGTATGAGTTGACCTATCTCAACGGGTCTATTGGATATGTTCCTTATGATCTTTTGAACTTCTCTCGTCCTTAGACCGAGTAGATCATCAAGTAAACCTATAAGGGCTGATACCATTATTATGAGGGTTGTTAGGATGAGATTCAAGTTATCTTTTAATGGGATTGTTATACATATTATAGCAAGTAGCATCCCTAAACCGCCCATTGTTGGGGTTCCCGTTTTATGTTTATGTTCTGTGACAATTGGCTTGTCAGTGATATGTGCTTCCTTTAATGTTTTCCTTACAAAGAATGTGAATATTATTGAGAGTGTTATTGTGGTGATGAGAATTTCCATGAGTTTTAGGATCATTTTATCAACCTTATATTTAATTTTTTAAGGATTTCTTTGGTTTTCTTTTTATTGCTGGATCTTATGGTTATTCTNTTGTGACCTTCCGGCCCGTGGAGTATCCAACTGNTTTCGCCTTTGAAGGTTCTTGGCGGATTATCATATTCAAATTCTCCTACTGGTATTTCTAGTGCGTGGAATTTTCTGCGGACGANTTTTTTCTGTTTCCATTCGCCCATAGCCATGTTAACGAGTTGTTCTAATGGGTGGATTCCTGTTGAGGCGGCTGATAAGTATCTTGTACCGCTTGGTCTTGTGTTGACTTCAATGGTGTACAGTTCTCGGCTTTCTGGGTGGAATATCATGTCGATGTCTGTGTTTCCTTCTGCTTGGAGCTTTTCTGTTATCCTCTGGGCCAATCTTAATACTTTTTTATTGTTTAATCCTGGGATATCTGCGGGGGCTTTTTTCACTTTTTGGAGTGGGTGTATCCCCTTTGTTGTTGTTTTGCCTTTGTCTACTACTACTATGGGGAATGATTTATCATCCCATGTTAGGACTTCTACTGAGATTTCGTGGCCATTGACATAATCTTCCATTATGGCTTTTTTATAAATTTTGAGGTAGGATTTTATACTTTCTTTATTCTTTGCTATTAGCAGGTTTTGGCCGCCTTGCCCTTTTTCTTGTTTGAGGACTGTGGGATAACTTGTCTCCGGGACTTTATCCTCTATTATATGATAGTTTGGAGTTTTTATATTGTTTTCTTTGAAGAATTCTTTTGCTTTTATTTTATTGGTGGATATTATGGTGGTTTTTGTGTTTGATGCTATTACTGGTATGTTGTATTCTTTTTCTAGTTTTTCTTTCATCTTTGCAACTTCGATTAGTGGCGGGTCCACGCCTATGAGCGGCACTATCGCGTCCACGTCTTCGTGGAGGGCTATTTCTGTAGGTGTGTCCATGCCTCTTGGCACTATGTAGTGTTTGTCTGCTAGGTCCAGGTTGGGGGCTTTTGGGTTGGATTCTGTGAGAATTGTGGTTATTCCCATCCTCTTGGCATAATCTGCCACGTCATTGAATAGGCGGGCGCCGATAAATAGTATTTTCATTATTATCACTGGATTGTTTTGTTAAGGATTGAAATGAGCCTTTCCATGGATCTTCTCACGGGCTCTGATATTCTAATGGAGAAGTCTAACCTTTTGGGTTGTATCCCGATTAGGATTATCCTATAATCTTTATGAGCTTGTAGGTATTCTATGAGGAATGATAGTGGCATTGCATGGGTTGATATGTTGTAATTGGCTATTTTATCCTTTTCTATGATTTTTATCGTGCCTGGTTTGGCTCCCATCTCCACGGCATCTATGATTATGATATGGGTTGGGTTCTCTTTTTTGATTTTCCCTGTGAAGTTTTCAGGTACTGTGCCACCATCTATGATTATGAGGTTTTCATTTTTTGAAAGTTTTTTCGCGATGGCCGGTCCTAGTCCATCGTCTCCCCTTAATTCGTTTCCAACAGTGAGAATAAGAACTTTCCCATGATTTTTTAGGAATTTTTCAAGTCCTTTTTTTATGTTCATGTTTTCTGGTCCTCTATGTCTTTGATTTTGGCTTTTATTGTGTTGAGCCCTCCTCCCATTTTATAGGATAGGGTGACCTTTATCATGTAATTTTCTTCTTTGATTTCTTCTATTGGTATAAGTAGTGGTGGGTTCATCATCTGGGTTGGGCCTGCTATGATATTCTCTGTAAGTAGTGTGAATGTGGTTATTTTTAATCCATTGGCTTTACCATTCGCTGGGATTTTGAACGTTTTTCTTAAATTTTTCATTTATTTTTTCCTTGAATCTTATATTATCGTAGATTATTAATCTTCCTTTAGTCTTGTATT
>JGI26787J52750_100045_pt1 | contig 14756 bp, 22 predicted proteins | sample WilGeyfunne61714_FD_52750 | JGI IMG/M metagenome (IMG submission 52750)
GGGGGAATAAACCTCCAAACTCAAAATTAAGAAGAAAAGAGGATGCTGGACATGGATTGTGTGGAGACTATTTCCTAGTCCTTGCAACTTTCCTGGCTATGACTAATTCTCCAATGGCTATAAGCCCGACAAAGAATTTTTCAAGCCCACCAGTTGCCCAGATCGCCTCTCCAAACGTTGCCTTTTTTATCTTCTCCTCATATTCTGCTGCTGTTATCCTTTCCCCTGTTCTCCTCCTTGTGATTATAGCAGCGGCTTCCATGAGTTCATCCCAGCTTATACCCTTCAATTCTTGGGACATGGCCTCGAAAATCTTGTAAACTTTAATCTCATATAAGCTGGAAAGCGTTTTAACTATGTCTAATGCCCTTATGATTCCAACAATAACACCTTCATCATCCAATACTGGCAGGTTAACAACTTTGTGTTTTGAGATTTTTAAGACTGCTAGTCTTACCGGGTCATTTTCATGGACGTGTATGATCTCTTCTGGTATGTGCATGATCTCGGATACTTTCTTTTTTCCTTCTCTAAATCCCCTGATAACGTTGAGGGATGTTATCCATCCTATAAGCTTCTTTTTCTCGTCTACTATTGGTATAGTGAATTTTTTATGTGTCTCCATTTTTTCTGATACTTCATCCAGGTCCGCATCCGGGCCTACTACTATAAATTTTTTATCCATAAGCTCTTTAACTTTCATAGGATAACCTCTTTAATTTTAACGCCCCTACTGGGCATTTGGTGGAGCATACTTCACATAATATACATTTATCCTCTGAGAATATGAGTTTTTCATCTTCGAGTCTTATGGCGTCTGTTGGACAACTTTCCTCACATATTTGGCATGCTACACAAGCTTCATGGTCTATTAGAAGTTCTTTCGTTCTTATTACGGGTCCGAGTTCTCTTTCGAGTTTTATCGCACCTTCTTCGCACACGTTTGCACAGGCCCCGCAGCCAATACATATACTGGTGTCTATGGTTGCGGTTCCATCTTCGAGTCTTATTGCGCTGGTTGGACAAAATCTGGCACATGTACCGCAACCTTTGCACCTCTCACTATCTACTTTTATGTTTTTCATCCTTAGGATTCTGTGGGGTATTTTCAAGTCTTTAAGATAGTACTTCACTTCATCGTTTATTGTTGCGGTGCTCTCAACCACGTTTATGCATCTTATGGGACATGTCTGGGCGCATATTTCACATTTCACACAATTTTCAAGTAATTTAGCAGGTCTTGTGGATTTTGCATCGGCTATGGCGTCAACTGGACATTCTTCGGCGCATAGGTTACATCTTACACATTCTGGGGAGATTGTTATGAATTTACTTTCCATTTTACATCTTCTGATATCTAAACTTTTGCCTTCTATGGCTTCTAACTCCATGTATCTTCTTTGCATGTCTTCTTTAAACGCCTCTTTACTCTTTTTAAATGCTATATCCATCCTTATACACCGTTCGTGTCGATTTTGATGGCGTTTACTGGGCATATGTTTTCACATTCGCCACAGCTGATACACGCCCCCTGATCAACTATTATTTTATCGTCTTTGAAGCTTAGGGCGTTTACTGGGCATTTATTCACGCAGATGCCACAGGCCTGGCAGATCATATCATCGGGTATTATTTTTCCACTTTTAGGCTCCTTGATTTCCCTTCTTTTAAATAATATTCTATCATCCTTGGCTGTGAAGAATTCCTCTCTGAGTGTTATTGCCTCCACTGGGCAAACTTGTACGCATTTTCCACAATATACACATTCGTCTCCCATGCTAATCGGAGCTGGCATTTCGAGTTCTATGCAGTTTACTGGGCATTCCTCGACGCAAGCCCCACAACCAATACACTTCTCCTCTAAACTTTTTATCCACCTACCTGGTTTAGTTTTTTCGATTATCCCCAATATTTCGTCTATTTCAATGTTTCCGTCCATGATTTCCTCGATTTCTTCCTTTATTCGGTCTGTCGCATCTATTTCAAAGCCTTTCTCGTCATGTTCTTTGCTGATATTATTGGCAATATCTTCTAGGATGGAGTTTATTTTACTTGTGGCATCTGCTATTTTTTCTGTTTCTTTTTCGAGAACTTCTGATGCGATTTCCATGGTATGTATCCTATTAAATTTCCTGGAGGCTGCGGTCCTTGTGGTGTATTCTATGGCAGTTGATGGGCATACATTCATGCATTTCTCGCATCTTGCACAATATGCGGGGTCTATGTATGGTAGTTTACTTACTTTACCGACTTTTATAGCCCCCTTGGATGGGCAGACTCTTGTGCATGTCATGCAACCTATGCACTGGTTGTGGTCTATGACTAGGGCTTTTCCTGTGGCCACGGCCCTTGGTAGGATTTCACCATATTTTATGGCCTCTGAGGGGCATGCGCGGGCGCAGTAGCCACATCTCACACACTTTTCTTCGTCTATCACTGGATGTATTTCCTCTTTACCAGAAGCTACGAGTTCTATGGCCCCGGTTTTACAGGCTGCAACGCACGCCCCACAATTTAAGCAAAGTTTAGGATTTATAGTTGGTATTGGTTCCCTTATAGGCTCTGATAGGATGGTTTTCATTTTTATGGCATCATATGGGCATGCTTCCCTGCATAGTATGCATCCTATACATTTTTCATCTATTTCGATGTGGTTGTCTGGTGGTACTTCATGGATAGCATCTACTGGGCAGATTTTAAGGCAAGGCCTATCCTTGCATTCTTTGCATTTCTTCTCATCTATCTCATATTGAACTTCTACTTCCCTTATCGGTTTGTATGTTTTTCCGACGGTTACTGGGATTTTATCAGCCCCTTATTTGGGATGGTTTTAATGTTATGAGGATCCTGCCATCTCTTAGGAGGAATCTTGCAGTGTATAATCCTGGGACTCCGAATGGGCATGTTTGGTAGCATATACTGCACCTTAGACACTTGTCAGGGTCTCTTTCAGTGACTCCTTTCTCTTCATTGTAGGTTAGAGCGCCTGTTGGACATTCATCAATGCATAATCTACAACCTTTGCATTTTTCCTCATCCCAGGTTATTACATTTATCTTAAGCCTGTCTGTTATATTCTCCACTATTTTGGTTACTTTCTCCTCATCTGGGAGTATTTTCAAGGCTCTTTCCATGATCTTGGATAGTGGAAATTCCAATTTTATAAGCTTTTCAGGGTCATAATCTGGCAATTTCCTAACCCTTTCAACTTCCAAGTTTATGGCCTCTTCTAGGCTTTCAACTAATAGGTTGATTATCTCTTTTTGTTCGTCGATGTTTGTGATGAAAACTTCCTTTATAGCTCCTTTTATTGGGCATGTTTTGATGCAATCTCCACATGATACACATTTTGACTGATCTATGGTGATTATATTGCCCTTGGATGATATGGCCCCTACTCTGCAGGCATCTATGCATTTTTCGCAGCGTATGCAGAGATAATCATCGATGACATAGAGGGTTTCCTGTGGTAGTATCCTGTATTCTTCTTTTATAAGATAGTTTTCACCTGTTTTGAGGGCTTTTGGTTCTGTTGGGCAGACTTCGACGCAAAAACCGCATCTTATACAAGCTGATTTGTCTATGGTGGGATGGGCTATTTCTTTTTCTTCATCTCTCACCAATTTTATGGCTCCTGGGGAAGGGCAGGAGGCTATGCATGCGCCGCAGGAAATGCATAAGTCCTTGTGGATTTGTGGGAAATCCCTGAATCTTGATGGCGACTCAACTATTTCCGGGTCTGTCTTAGCGTCTAGGAATCTTTTAACCCATTTTTTCCGTGCGAATTCGTATATGTACCATATTACAGAGGACATTGAAATTTACCCCAACTTTTTAATCTTCCGAAGGGCATGTTTTGAGGAGTTGGTTCATGCCTTTTATGCTTTTTTTGTTTCCTTCTTCGTCGATTATTATCATGCGTTCTGTGCATGCGATACAAGGGTCTATGCTCTCGTAGATGGCCACGGCATCTGCTATTGTGGGCGAATCTTTGAACATGTGTTTTGCACAGGCTTCGAGGTTCATTATAGTTGGAGTTCTTATGGTTATGTCCCTTATTATACCGTTTTCTGCTGTCTTGAATATGTATGTGAGTTCTCCCCTCGGGGCCTCGTATCTGTTATCAATTGAACCCTCGGGTATCTTGTATTCTTTTCTTATCGGCCCCTCTGGGAGTTCATCAATGGCTCTTCTTATCATTTTTATGGATTCTAGTATTTCATCGAATCTTACCATTACTCTTGCATAGTTGTCACCTTCTTTTCTCCACACTGGTTTGAAGTCGAAGTAGTCTGTGAAGGTTGGATGTTTTTGTCTCCAGTCAAATTTGACTCCTGAGCCCCGTGCTGTAGGCCCTACTGCCCTCACATCTATTGCGTCTTCTTTGCTCATTTTCCCTATATCCTTGGATCTTAAACCTAGGAGTGCTCCTGTTTTGAACATTTTCCTATACCTGTATACTAGTGGTTCCACGATATCCAAATTCTCTAGTATTTTCTTCTTTTGGGATTCTTTTATGTCCATTCTAACCCCACCGACTACGTTCCAAGCGTAGAGTACTCTGTTCCCAGTTATCATCTCTGCAAGGTCCATTATCTTTTCTCGGATGTTCAGTAGGTATATTCCTAAGGTTTCGTGTTCTATAGCTAGGAAGTATGTTGCATTGCCGATTAAATGGCTTTGTATACGGTTGAGTTCCCCAACTATTACTCGCAGGTATTGTGCTCTTAGGGGTGGTTCGCATTCTGCAATCCTTTCTAAACCTTCAATAAATGTTACGGAATGGGCATGAGAGCATATGCCGCAGACTCTTTCTGAGAGGTATACTACTTTTTGCCATGGTTTGCCCTTGGCTATCTGTTCCACGCCACGGTAGAGGTAGCCTAGATCGACTTCAGCGGCCACTACCCGTTCTCCTTCTGTTTTGAGTTTTATCCTTAATGGTTCTTTTATCCCGGGGTGAATTGGCCCGATGGGTATATAAGTCATGATTTCTTCCTCCAGATTATTTTGCGTAGCTGGCGAGGACTGCTGGAACATGCTTTAGTATGGCTGCAGCTATCTCAGCTGGTCTTGGCGGGCATCCTGGAACCTCCGCGTGTACTGGGATGAAATTCTTTACTGGTGCCCCTGTCCTATCACTTTCCTGTTGGAAGATGCCTCCGGTTAGAGCGCATGCTCCTATTGCAAGGACTGCTTTTGGTTCTGGGACTTTGTTGTATAATTCTATGAGTTTTTCTTGCCATTGTCTCGCCACATGCCCTGTGACTAGCATGGCGTCACATTCACGTGGATTATTATGTAGGTATATGCCGTATTGTTCGATGTCATACCTTTTTGATAGGAGCGCGACTACTTCTATGTCGCATCCGTTGCATCCTCCCGTGCAGATTAGACAGACATGAATGGATCTTTTTCTTATGAAGTCCTTTATCATCCACTCCCCTCTAGGATTTTTATTATCTTCTTCCTGGCTTCATCTATCAGTTTTTCATACTCTTCTGGGTCGATCTCCAGTTTCCCGGAAATTTCCAATTTTTCTATGATTTCTTCTTTTATGGATTCTAGTTGTTCTTTGTCTAGGAGTTCTAGGTGGTATAGGTAGTCTAGTCCTAAGTCTAGTTCTATTTGTTTTCCAAGTCTGAAAAGTATTGCTTGTTCCATTGATGAGTGGGATGATTCTATCCTCGCCATATCTAAGTTCTTGGCTAATAATTCCTCCACTTTCTCTGTTGGGACCTTCAAGGTCTCCGAGAGTTTTTTCAGTACCTGATCTTTGTAGGCGTAACTTTCAAGTTTCCACAGTTTTATCCTCTTTATTGCCTCATCAGTCATAGAGCCACCCATAATATTAATGCGAATATGATCCCTATTATGCTCTCATAGACACCATATCCCGGTCTCATCCCGATCACGAACCCTAGGAAGAATAATCCTAGCGGTGCATAGATGATTATGAGACATCCACCGATTGAAGCGATTATGAGGGGTATGGNTTCTATCCTTTTTCTTACGAATGGTTCGCTNTGCCACTTATAACTTACTTCTAATCCTATCAACATCCCAATAGCTAACATGACTAAATGTAGAAGGTACGTGAAGTATGGCATCCTAGAAGCCTCCCTCCTTGAATATGAAGGCTGCAGTAATTATGAACATAATTATAACAAACCAGAATGCCATGGTCTCAATCTTCTCCACCCTTTCACCTAGGAAGAAAAATGACACCAATACTGTGAATATTATAGCTGCTATTATCGCTACCCTTAATTGCATGATACTAGCCGCGACCATTACCATGACAAGTATGCCAATCATCGCCGGTGACAAGATTATATACGATTTNTCCATTATTTCACCTCACACAAGGACAGCATTTACAAGGGCCAGTACAGCGAATATCCATTGTATCATCACTGAATGATATGGTGCCACCATCGGCGTCAAGGCACAAATAAACCCTAGCAGGATTGTGATGATTGTCATCCCTATGATATAATCTAGTGGCGTGCTTATTACACCCCCAAAGAAGAGGGTTAAAAAGCACCATAGGAGTACAAAGTATTCTAGGATCTCGCCCATCATTAGAACACCCCTTATAACCCCAAAATGTTCAGTTTTGTAACCTGATACTATATCTTTACCCCAGACAATCCCAAATGGACTATAAGGGGCCTTTGAGATTAATAGTATGAACACTGCTAGTGTGCATAAAGGCAATTGTAGGACGAGAGATCCGTGGATAAGCTGATAATTGATTATATCGCTTATGATTAGGGTGTGGGTTTTGAAGTATACTAGTGTCATGACTGCTATTAAAGGCATTTCAGCAGTAGCAGAGAGAACTGCCCTGCAGCTTCCAATCTTTGTATAGGGGGACCCTGAGGCTAGGCCTATTCCATGCTCTGAAACCTTATGTATAGCATAACATAATATTACAATGCCGAGTGGGCCATATAGGATCGGGCCTATGATGAGTGCAAGAACCCATAGACCATCTAATGCCATTACTATCGCCACATATAATGGCATGCTCGAAGTTCTAGGGATTGAAAGCTCTTTTATATAAAATTTGAATGTGTGGAGCAGATGCTGTATTATGGGCGGTCCCGGCCTGCCCTGTATCCTCGCTATAACCTTCCTTTGGAGTCCTAATAACAATCCTCCTATTATGAATGCTGTGATTATCTCTAATAGCATGTAGGGCAGATTGATGCTGATAAGATGAGCCATCTTCATCACCGAAGTCTAATAACCTGTGAATGTTACCTTTGTGCGCTCTTTCTCATCTTTCTTTGTCTTTGCACGGGCCATTAACACGAGGCCGGTATAATATGCTGATAATGGGATGAATATGGTTAAAATCACGATTGAAACAGCTAATGGAAAGGATATTATAAATCCGAGTATGATGGGTAGGCTGGTGATTATTGCGAGCATACTATTTTTTGTCCCTTTTTTCATCTTGGATCACCCCAGGATTAATAGGACTTCTATTACTCTTGTGAAAACCATTAGGGAGCTTAAGTGCATCATATTTATATAAGGGGACCCCTTTGCCCTTATCATCTCTACTTTGGTTGCGAAGAATGGTGCCAAGGCACCTTCTCCTATAGCTCCTATGAGGAGTAATGTTCTACTCATATTCAATATTGGATTTGTTGGGATATTTGCAAGGACGCCCATGCTTAGCGTTCCAGTATTTGCTAGTATCATGGCCACTCCACCAAATAAGGGTAATGAGCAGATCATGAGCACGAGGCCGTAATGGAATGCTGCATCTAGGACGTGAGCGTCTCTCACACCTGCAAATATTCCAAGGTTTGTCATCCCTGTTAGTGATACAAATAATGCAAAATCGAATAAGTCGCCGGTGGTTACGACGCCGATTAATGCCACGCCGCAGAATATTGTCATGAATCTTCTGAATCTAGCCTCTTTATCATCTACAGTAGTGGTTCTTATAATATCTTCTCCGAATCTCGTAACTGTCCTCAATTCTGGTTTACTTAATGCTAAGAATACTGTGAATGCCACTATAACCCCTACTAACGCTATGGAGAATGGTGTTAAATATAATACTATGTCTAAGAAGGGGATGTGCGCTATTATCGGACCATTTAAATTAACTATTTCATTCATCTTTGACACAACCTTTCATCTATTAAATTCTTCCCTGCCTAATATTCCTAGAAGCCCGAGTTTCAATGCCACTTTTACAACGACCCCGCCACCTGACATAAATAATGCCACGAGCCATAATTTTGGGTCTAGGAAATATAATAGGAATCCTAGAAGCCATAAGCACCATGCTATTCCTGATATGCCTAATATTTCTTCCCAGAAGTCATGTGACAATCCTCTAGGTTTTCTTACGAATAAGTAGAGTAGTATACCTGCCGCCGCGACCGCTCCTCCTGTGAAGCCTGTTAGTATTGCACCATATATGACGCAGATGATAGAAATTAATGGTATGGCCGTTTTTAAAACCTCCATGTCGATTGGTTTATATTTTTTCAGCCTGGAGACTTTAATCCCTTTTTTTGTATATTCTCTGAATATGAGCACTTCTGACACTGCTAGTATCTCGACTAATGATACAACTAGTCCTGGAAGGATCAAGGCTTCAGCCAGGTCTGTTCCTACGGCTGCCACGATTATTAGCATGGCATACGTGACTATTTGGAGTATCAGGATCTTCTGGAAGTCATTCCTTTCTATTATAATCCCTGAGAGTCCAATCGCAGCTGTTAAAAAGGCTATTAATATTGCTATTGGATAAAAGTTTATCATTATTTGGGGCACGGCTGTTGGGACGACAGAATCTGGTAAAATCATATTTTATTGTTCCCCCATCCCCTTTTTTGTCCTGTTTAATATAACCCATGATGCTATTGCAAATGCCGCGAATAATATTGATGATTCAAGTACTGTGTCTAGTCCTCTCGTATAGTACAATATTTCATCTAGTATTCCACCAGGGTGTGCTAGGATAGTGGTGCCTATATGATATGAATTATTTCTCAACCATTGGGAAAATGGTGTTAAATAGGCTGTTATAAAACCTTCATAGGGGCTTCTATACTGTGATTTTACTATACCCTTATTTTTGGGGTCTACTGGCGATCCTCCCCGGTTATAGGGGGCGATATTATAGCTTACATCAACTTTTTTCTTGGCCAGCTCTATCTGTAATTGTGGTGCAGGTTTAGGATAAAGTTGTTTCGGATTAAGATAGAATGGAAGTGACAAGCCAAAAATTAATATTATAGCTATGGCAAAAGCAAAAACTTTAGGGACCATTCTAGGCTCTGCTAATGAATTAAAGATTCTTCCTATCAAAGTTAGGGCCCTCCCATTTCTTCCAATCTTATAATGGCTCTTATCATTATAATGTTGAGGATAGGATCTACACTTAGAAATGTTAATAGTGCAAGGGTATAATTATAGCTTAGAAATATCAATGCAACGCCTGTAAAGGGAACTGTGAGATTTATCATTCTAATTATTGGTTCTGTTGAAGTTTTGGGTCCGAACACCACTCCTAGGCTTCCGAGCAATACCAGGGCTAATCCTAGATAAAATGATATTGATGGTAGCGTTTCGGTAGCTGATATCATCCTATTTCGCCTCGCATTTTCCTTATTTCAAGTACTCTGATTAATCCTATCATTAGGATAATTATACTTACAAAGGTCATGAATGATGATGCCATGGCCACGTCGAGGTAGCCGAATATTGCCACAATACTGATAAGGCCGTCTCCTAGAACTCCTAGCATCAAGAATTTGTCTATGGGTCTCGTTTGGAGCAATCCCCCTATTGCTCCTATTATCATGAGGATGGCTGCAGCATATACGAATTCAATCACCATGTTTTGTCTCCTTTATCTTGCTTATTGTAAATGCAATGGCATTTGACCCTACAGTTGCAGCTATGAAATAAACCATGGATGTTATGGCTCCTAATGGGCAAGGATTTTTAAGTGTTATAATTGCCGCGACACTAAAGTTTATGACGTTGAGGTATGGCATCCTTTCCACTCTATTCTGGGTTATGAAAAGTCTTAAAACCATATATATTACTATGCAGGATACTATCGTTTCTTCTATCATATTTATCACTTTTCTATGACTTTTCTATTCATTTTTCTGGCCATTTTCCCGATAAGCTTAGAAGATAGTGGATGGTACAAGCCTTGAATTGTTAATATGGCGATGACTATACCTACTATAAAGTAGTTTGGTGTGATACCAAAATGTGATGTAANCCATATTATAAAGGTTATGGCTAAGGCTCCTGTTGTCCCAGCATATCCAGGATCTGCACACATTCTATTCCCAAAATAGACAAACAATGCTGCAATTAAACCGCCTTCAGGCCCTCCAAATCCGTAGTAACCGCAGGATGCTAGTAGAGTTCCGGCTGAAGCATCTGGAGAGCATACAATGTTCCCTGAAAAATAGCCCCCTCCTAGATCTCCTTCTCTTTTCTCTATGGATCTGCCAATTACTCTGGCACCCCTGACACCTGGGGCTTCGGGTAGGCCCATCCATAGGTCTATTATAACAAAGTTCAGCCACGCCAAGACCGTGGCTATTAGGATCGCTACCATTTCATTCAAAAATATCCACTCCAAACTGATAATCCCCTAATAATATTAGATTTGTCACAAGTCATATGCTATATTATAATATCCTTAGGTTCCATTGTATAGCCTATAAAGCTTTGTGAGGTCATGAAATCTGGGAGGATGTTTAAATGTTTAATAGTTTTTTCAAAAAATATTGGAGTGTGAATATATTAAACATTCTTTGCACCTCATACCCCTATTATACCTATACTTCACCTTAATTCTTCTCCTAAACCATATAAATATGTTTTGCCCGGAATATGAATATCCTATAAATTTTTGTTATCCACACCATTTTATCGTCCAAACTTAAAGATGCGGGGATGTGAAAACCGCAGATATCAATTATAACAAGTGTATCCCACTGCCATTATGTGTTTTATAGTACTTGGGATGATAATTCTAGGGCTATATCCTCGTTGTATATCATTTTGAGGTTCCAGAATAATGTTAAGTAGGATTTTAGTGGCGTTAGATCATTTTCAANATTCTTTTTTAGGGTGTATTTTAGGGTTTTTTCCATGGCCTTTTTGTCCCCAGCCACATAATATACTAGGCTTGCATCGGCATAATGTCCTATGGAGTATATTTCAGAGTCTCCGTCACCTTTAAATTTGCCATTGTCATTTTGGTTAGCTTTAAGCCATTCCGAACCTTTTTGAATCGCTTTGAGGGCTTTTGTATCATTTGTCGTGAGGTAGTATATTGCTAACCCTTTAAGTATTTCAATATTTTCATATGCTGTGGAAGTCCAAGACCCGTCCCCTTTTTGTTTTTCAATTACATTGTATACGAGTTTTTTATCTGGGCTTATTCCACCCACCTGGGATTTCGTTTTAAGTTTCAAGTAATCTGTTCCCATAAACTGTGATGATTCCTTGTTGGCTGCTATTTTGATATCCTCATCATTTATCTGGTTTTCAATAAATTGTAACCCTTTTTTTACTATTTTTTCAGTCTCATTTGTTTTCAAGTCTTTAAAGGGATAGATTGCCTGGGCTGTTGCTAGGGTGTATTCTGCTGGTGGCATTCCCCCCGGGAATGACCCGTTTTCCATCTGCTTATATTCTAACCATTCAATAAGATAATCAGATCGTTCTTTAAATCTTGTGTCACCCGTTTTTGAAGATAGTTTAGCATATAGTACCGCTATCATGGCATTGGAATCGTAACAGCCTTTAAATGCGCTCCCAAATTCCAAGTCCTTGGCGGTATCATCTTCTTTTGGAGTGTATCCACCACTCTCTGAATAAGAATATCCATTCCAGAATTTTTCTATGAAACTGGTTATCTTTTCATGTTCTGGGTTTCCTGTAAAGTTTATTTTGGCCTTTTCGCCCTTTAGGGGCGGGTTTGGAATGTAATGGTATACTGCGGCGTCTCCAGTTACGATAAGGGTTTTGAAGTGTGTGTCTGTGGGGAGGTATAGACCCAAGCCTTGTTGGTGCATATCCTTTCTAATGTAAATGTATGTTATATTGTTTTTTTCCAGGAAATAATAGGCTTCGTTGGGCTGTGACGTGATGAATATCGTTTTCACTTCTATTTCGGTCATCTCCTTCTCTTTCAAGGTGGGTGGGTTTCCCATCATGCCTTGGTAGATTGTTTCCCATAATAGGACGTCTTTTCGGTGCGTGTTACCTATGAGAAGGTAAGCATCATCCATTGTCGCCAAGAACACAGAATTTGCGGGGGTGTTTTCATATATCCATTTAAAGGCTTCCATCTGCTCCGGTGTAGGATTTATAACATTTACATAGGCTATCACACCCCCTTGCATAATTGGGATGATTAAAAGGAATGACATAATAAATAATCTTATATATGGTGTGAGATTTTTCTTAAGTATCCTGTAATCTTGTATTTTCACCCTATCCAATCTTATAATGGCCTGTGCAAGCCCATAACCAGCCATTAAAGATAGTGGTATCGCCGCATAAGGGTCCCGGAATCTGAAGGAATATGTTCCTATTATCGCAAATACAACGAACCATAAAAGGATGAACTTATAAATGGGATTCTTTGATCTTATGAAAAATAATGCACCATATAATCCAAATATGATCTGGATTAAACCCATCCACTTTGGGAATCCGAGTATTGTAACTGGTTGTGTTTGTAAACGGGCAGTGAATAATACAAATTCTAGAATACCAGCGGCTGCTAAGAGGAATAAAATGGAAACTTCTACCGGCCTTTTTTTAAAGGATGGTATCATGAATGTTAAAATGAACAGTAGGATGGTTAGGATGAGGAATACCCACCCCCGATGGGTGAAGAGGTATATAGATAATATTAAAAGGGCTGTTATAAGATACTTGAAACTACCTTTGAATATTTTGAAGAATCCTCCTAGACTGAAATTATCAATATCAGAATATCCTGGCATGCTCTTAGCATATTTTATAAGCAAGTAGAGTATTATTGTGAATAATAGGATCCCTAAGGATTCTGGTATGAAAACCGATGTTCTGGTCGCGAATGATGGTACCATTGAGAACAAAAAGGCAGATAAAATTGCCTCCCTCTTCTTCTCAAAGATCTTCCATGCAATCTTATAGAATACGAGGACGGTTAACATTCCAAGAAATGGTGGTAAAAGAAAGAATACAAGTTGACTGTTAAAGATCTTATACAATAAGAATCCTAGTATATGATAGAATGGAGGATAAGCATACGGTTTAAGCCCTAATAGTGAAGTTGGATTCCTTGAAAGTATACCTAAACCTTCTGTAGCTAGCCTCATTACGATGTCATGATGGATATATGCATCATTACCAGGGAACGCAAAATTCCTACTTGGTATAAGTCTTATGATAAAGGCTAAGATACATACCAATATAATGGATTTATTTCCGATACTTAAAGGATCTTTTAATATTGGCCCACCCTCCTGTACCATCTTTTCTCATACCTTTTCAGGAACTCTGCATCGGTTCTACCCACCTCTATGGCCTCTAATGCGGTTTCACCAGCTATCTTCGCACATTTTGCGGCTATGTGTATACCCCCTCCTGTTAATGGGTCTACTTGCCCTGCAGCATCACCCACAACCATCAGACCATCAGTATAGGCTCTTTTCACGGGCCCTCCAATGGGCACGGCCCCTATATTGAATTCTATTTCAGTTGCATCCAATTTTGACGTGAATTTTTTAAGATAATATTGGGCGCTTTTCGCGTTCCATTCCCTTCTACGTATTCCAACACCAATGTTCGCCCTTTCCTCACCTTTTGGGAATGCCCAGAAGTAACCTCCAGGCGCTGTTCTATTCCCAAAATAGAGTTCCATTATCTCTTTTTTAATGTTAACGCCCACCATCTCTGACTGGGCGCATGAGCAGATTTCATCCACCCTAAACCTTGTATCAAGGCCGCTTTCCTGGCGATTTTTGATTGTATCCCATCTGCAGCTATAACAATATCTGAGCAGATATCAAATGTCTGACCATCCTTTTTAACTATCACACCCCTAACTTTCCCATCTTTGATTATAAGATCCCTTACTATTGTATTGAGCATTATTTCGGTTCCTTGTTCGGCTGCCCGGATGGCAAGGTATTTGTCAAATATTTTCCTTTCAACAATATAACCTTTTATTATAGGGTCATCGATTAGGAAACTTGCACCTGAGGGTGCATGGATGCACGCCCCCTCTAAAACAAGTGAACTGTGCCAATGGTTTTATTTTCATGGATTTGAAAAAAGTGTCACTACACCTCCAGCACATTGTATTGGCGTGCCTATCTCAGGATTTTTTCCACCATGAGAACATCGAGACCCCCCCTTGCCGCGTGGAACGAAGACATGGACCCGGCAACCCTACCCCCCACCACTATCAAATCATATTTCATGATCTACACCCCCCTATTTGGATGGCATTCACTGGACATATTATACTACAAGTACCACATTCTCTAGATTCCCCATTCATTATGACAATCCTTTCCATTTCTAGAATTTCATAGAGCATATATTTACACAAGCACCACAACACTCACACTTCTCTAGTAACCTCAATCGATCACCTTATATATTTTGTAGTGTGCCCGCACTGAAAACATGGAGGAAAGTCCTATCCCCGATTACTGAAGGGAAATCCTTTTCTTGAAATCCATAAAGGG
>JGI26787J52750_100046_pt1 | contig 14699 bp, 12 predicted proteins | sample WilGeyfunne61714_FD_52750 | JGI IMG/M metagenome (IMG submission 52750)
CAAGGGGCGAAGACCAGGGATGAGCGGTTCGCGGGTCCATCGCGAACAGCGGCCTCGACAAACCACAGGGATGGGGTTTTTCGAGATTCCCACCGGGTGATCGGTCCATTCAGATCGGTCCATTCAGAAAGGTGGCCTCGACACCGGGGCGCTGCTTCCGGTATCAGCCTGACAGGCATCGCCGATAATCAAGCACCTCGAACCATGATTCGAGGTGCTTTTTTTTGCGCTCGGCCGGGTCGTTTTGGGCGGGTTTTTCCGGGCTTCCCACTTTCCCCCACCCTGGGATGGGTGACGAAGGGGCGGCTTGATCACTAATCTTCAGTTTCCACTTGAATCACCCTTGGCAACCGCCTGTTTTGATGGCGTATTCGCTTGAAGAATTCATTCTCTGAATCACCGATAACTTGTTGTGACGCAAAGAAAAGGTCGTCCTGATTCCCTTGCTTGCGGCCGGCTTGCAAACTATAGTGTGCGCTAGTGGTAGAAAAGTGGGAAAAAGTGGGTCGACGTGTTCAGGGGTATCACCAAACTCAATCTCGATGGAAAGGGGCGGCTGGCCATGCCAACGCGCCATCGGGATCGGTTTGCCCAAAACGAAGGCCAGATGATCGTCACCATTGATATTTTCGAGAAGTGCCTGCTGATCTACCCGCTGGATATCTGGCTTGAAATTGAAAGAGCCGTCGACAAACTGCCGAGCTTCAACCGCATGGCCAACCGGGTCCGTCGTATGTTGATCGGGCATGCCACGGATCTGGCGCTGGACTCGGCTGGCCGCGTACTGATTCCCACGGAGTTGCGTGGCTACGCGGGGCTGCAAAAATCAGCGGTGTTGATGGGGCAGGGCAAGAAGCTGGAGCTATGGGACGAGGCACATTGGGAAAAAGTGCGCACCGAGATCATGGACGATGACGACGGCGTGCTGGCGCCGGAGATGGAGAGCCTGTCGCTATGAGTCATGTCACCGTACTCAAGACGCAAGCGGTGGAGGCACTGACCATCGACCCGGCGGGGATCTATGTGGATGGCACCTTCGGGCGCGGCGGCCATAGCCTGGCCATTCTGGAGCGCCTGGGTGAAGCCGGGCGCTTGATCGGTTTTGATCGGGACCCCCAGGCGGTGGCTGAGGGCGAAGTGCTGGCCGCTGCCGATGCCCGTTTCACCATGGTGGCGCGGGCATTTTCCGGCATGCCGGCCTGGCTTGATGAGGCAGGTCTGGTCGGCGAGGTGTCGGGCATCTTGCTGGATCTGGGGGTGTCGTCGCCGCAGCTGGATCAGCCCGAGCGTGGTTTCAGCTTTATGCAGGATGGTCCGCTGGATATGCGCATGGATCCGACTGGCGGCCTTTCTGCCGCTGACTGGCTTGCCACGGTGGAGTTGGACGAGCTGACGCGCGTGCTGCGCGAGCTGGGCGAGGAGCGTCACGCTCGTCGTATCGCCCGACATATCGTGCTCACCCGCGACGAGCGACCCCTGACGCGCACCCGTGAACTGGCTGAGCGTATTGCCGAGGCTTCCCCGAGTCGCGAGCGGCACAAGCATCCGGCGACCCGCAGCTTTCAGGCCATTCGGATTCATGTCAATCGCGAACTGGACGAATTGCGTGAACTGCTGGCCTCGGTACCGGATGTGCTGGCGATCGGGGGGCGGCTGGTCGTGATCAGTTTTCATTCGCTGGAAGACCGGATCGTCAAGCGTTTTATCAGGCAGCATAGTGAGAGCGACAAGGACTTTTTTGGTCAGCCGGTCGGTACGCCACCGCTGCGTCGTCATGGCAAGGCGTTGCGCGCTGACCGCGAGGAAATTCGTGACAACCCGCGCGCACGCAGTGCCGTGATGCGGGTCGCGGAGCGCATCGCATGATGCGATTGTTTGTCGGAGCCCTGGGTTTGGCGGTCGTTATCAGCGCCATGGCGGTGGTGGATGTCACCCAGAAGCATCGCCATGCCGTGATGCAGCTGGAAGCGCTCGATCGCGAACGCATCGAATTGGAGGCCGATTATGGGCGTTTCCAGCTCGAAGAGGGGGCGCTGGCCTCCCATCTTCGGATTGAGCACACGGCGGTCGAGCAACTCTCGATGCATCGCCCCGAGCAGGGCGATGTCCGGGTGGTGCTGCGATGAGCCCGGTGATGCGAACCAACCGGCGTGAACAGGAAGCAGGCTGGCTGACCCTGCTGCTGGGTCACTATCGCGTGGCGATGGTGGCCGGCATGCTGGCGCTCGCCGCTGGCATGCTGGTTTGGAAGGCGGTTGATCTTCAGATCGCCCAGCACAATTTTCTGACCTCCAAGGGGGGGGCTCAGCAGGAGCGCCGGATCGAAATTCCGGCCCACCGGGGAACGATCACCGATCGCAATGGCGAACCGCTGGCCATCAGTGTGCCGGTGGACGCCGTCTGGGTTGATCCGGCTGCCCTGCAACCGCTGCTGGCTGAGGATGATGCGCCGCTGCGCGAACTTGCCCGGCTGCTTGAGATGGATGCCGACGCGCTGATCGACCGGGTGCGCGCCGCCGGCAACCGCCGTTTCATGTATGTGCAGCGGCAGGTGCTGCCTGAGGTCGGTGAGCAGGTGCGGGCCTTGCGCGTGGGCGGCATTCAGACATCGCGCGAGTATCGACGCTTCTATCCCTCCGGTGAGGTTACCGCCACCGTGCTTGGCTTTACCGATATTGACGACCGTGCCCAGGAAGGCATCGAGCGCGCCTATGACAGCTGGCTGACCGGGGAGCCGGGTTCGCGGCGGATCATCAAGGACCTGCATGGCCGGGTGATCGAAAATCTCGGCGTGGTTCGTGAGGCGCGTCCCGGTCAGCCACTGATGCTTTCGATCGATCGGCGGTTGCAATATCTCGCTCACCGCGAGCTGCGCGCCGGGGTGGAAGCCCAGAATGCCAAGAGTGGCATGGCGGTCATGCTCGATGTGCGTACCGGCGAGGTGCTGGCGATGGCCAATGTGCCGTCGTTCAACCCCAATAATCGCTTGTCGATCCACCCCTCGTTGACGCGCAACCGGGCCATGATCGACCAGTTCGAGCCGGGTTCGTCCATGAAGCCGTTTTCGGTGCTAGCTGCGCTGCAAACCGGCAAGTACGCACCAGATACGCCGATCGACACTTCGCCGGGCTGGGTGCGGGTGGACCGCTTTACCATTCGTGACCACCGCAATTACGGCATGCTCGATGTCACCGGCGTGATCCAGAAATCGAGCAATGTCGGTGCCATCCAGATGGCCAAGGATGTCGGCCGCGAGTCTTTGTGGTCGCTGTACGACGGGCTGGGCTTTGGCAAGGCAGTTGGTACCGGCTTTCCGGGCGAGGCTTCCGGGCGGCTTGGGTTCTGGCGGGACTGGAGTGGTTCGGATATCGCCACTCATGCCTATGGCTACGGGATGAGTGTCACGGCGCTACAACTGGCTGCCGCCTACGCCACCCTCGCCAATGATGGCCGCTATGTTCAGCCGTCGTTGCTGCGCCGTGACACGCCCTCCGACGGCAAACAAGTGGTGCCGGCGCATTACGCTCGGCAGATGGTTCAGATGATGCGCTCGGTCACCGAGCAGGGCGGCACCGGCACTCGTGCCAAGGTACCCGGCTATCTGGTCGCCGGCAAGACCGGCACCGCCCGCAAGAGCGAGGCAGGCGGCTATTCCGATCGCCGCTATGTCACCGCGTTCGCGGGCGTGGCACCGGCGTCGGCGCCCAAGCTGGCGCTGGTGGTGGTTATCGACGAGCCGGATGCCGGCACCATTTTCGCCGGCCAGGTCGCCGGTCCGGTGTTTCGGGAGATCATGGCTGGCGCCCTGCGCGTACTCAATATCCGCCCGGATGACCTGCCGGAACTCAAGCCCGAGGCGGCCGAGATTCTGGCGCTGGAACAGGGAGGGGCGCGCTGATGATGCTTTCCGAGCTGCTTTTGGGGCTGGTTGACTCGCCCGTCCCGACCGGCGAGATCCGCGCCCTGGTTGACGACTCGCGTCAGGCCGGGCCGGGCAGCCTGTTTTTTGCCCGTTGCGGTGCCCATGCCGACGGCGTGCGCTATGTCGAGCCCGCCCTGCGAGCCGGCGCGCTGGCCGCGCTGGTGCCGACTCATGCGCGCGAGCAACTGCCTGCCGCCCTGCAGGACGATGCGCGGGTGCTGTGGGTGCCAGATCTGCCGGCGGTAATGGCGGCGGTCGCCAATCGTTTTCACGGCGATCCGGTTTCGGCGTTGCGAATCGTCGGCGTGACCGGCACCAACGGCAAGACCTCGGTGGCGCGGTTCGTCGCCACCGCCTTGTCGGAAGTTGCCGGCCCAGTGGGCACGATCGGTACGCTCGGGGTGAGTCTGATGCGTCCGGGCGGTGAGACGAAACTGTTCGAGACTGCCAACACCACGCCGGGCAGCCTCGCGCTGATGGCCGCATTGGCGGCGCTGCGCGAAGCGGGCGCCCGTTATGTGGTGATGGAGGTGTCCTCTCACGCGATGGTGCAGCGTCGGCTGGAGGGCATACCGGTGGAAGTGGCCGTGTTCACCAACCTGAGCCGGGACCATCTCGACTACCACGGCGACCTGGACGCCTATTACGAAGCTAAGGCGCTGCTTTTTGCGCATCCTGGGCTGCGTGAGGCGGTCATCAATATGGATGACGCTCATGGTCGCCGGTTGCTGGAGCGCTTTGGAGACCGGGTTTCCTGCTGGGCCTTCGGATTGGGCGATGTGCCGTGGGAAGCCGGCGATGCCCAGTTGATACGCGCCGAGTCAGTGGTTCCTGGCCGGCAGGGTATGACCTTGTCGCTGCGGACCGGGCTAGGGCGCGGGCAGCTGTCCAGTGCGCTATATGGCAGCTTCAATGCCAGTAATCTGCTTGCGGCCCTGGGTGCCCTGCTGGCGCTGGGCATGCCGAAGGGCGACGCGCTGGCGGCGCTCGGCCGCGTTCAGGCACCGCCGGGGCGGATGCAGCATATTCCGCTTGGGGTGGGCGGGCCGCGAGTGGTGGTTGACTACGCCCATACGCCGGACGCGCTGGAACAGGTGCTGAAGGCCCTGCGTGCGCATGTCGACGGGCGGCTGTTGTGCGTGTTTGGCTGTGGCGGCGAGCGGGACGCCGGCAAGCGTCCCGCCATGGGCGAGGTGACCGAGCGCCATGCCGACATAGTGCTGCTGACCGATGACAACCCCCGGGGTGAGCCCGGTGAACAGATTATTGCCCAGATTCTGGCCGGCATGAGTGCGCCGGATGCCGTCTTGATCGAGCGCGATCGGCGTACCGCCATTCATCGGGCACTGGACATGGCCGGTCCGAGCGATCTGGTGCTGATTGCCGGCAAGGGGCATGAGGATTATCAGGAAGTGGCCGGCAAGCGATTGCCGTTTTCGGACGAGGCCGTTGTCCTCGATTGGGAAGGGGAGAAAGCCGCGTGATTTCATTGTTTCTGGAACAGATTGCCCGGGCGACCGGTGGCGTGTTGATGGACGCCGGCGTCCAGATGGTGCCCTGTCACGGCATTGCCACCGACAGTCGTGACCTGGCCCCCGGCAGTCTTTTCGTAGCCCTGCGCGGCGAGCGGTTTGACGGGCACGACCATCTGGCAGCCGCGCGGGAAGCCGGTGCGGTGGCGGCGTTGGTCGAGCGGCCCTGTGAAAGTGGACTGCCCGAGATTCTGGTCTCTGATACCCGTTTGGCGCTGGGCCGGCTGGCACGTGAATGGCGTGACCGCGTCGACCCCCTGGTGGTAGCAGTGACCGGCAGCGCCGGCAAGACAACCGTCAAGCAGATGCTGGCGGCTATTTTTAGCGAGCAGGGCCGCACCCTGGCCACTGAAGGCAACTTGAACAATGAGATCGGTGTGCCGCTGACGCTGTGCCGGCTGGCGCGTGATCACGCGCATGCGGTGGTCGAAATGGGCGCCAACCATGTCGGCGAGATTGCNGGNCTTTGTCGGATCGCCGCGCCGGATATCGCGCTGGTGACCTTCGCTGGCCGCGCCCATGTGGGCGAGTTTGGTGGCGTGGANGCGATTGCCCGCGCCAAGGGCGAGATCTATCAGCAGCTCGGAGCCGGTTCCGTGGCCGTGATCAACCTGGCTTCGCCGGGCGCCGATCGCTGGCTGGCCGATCACGGCGAGGCGACGGCGCTGACCTTCCTGCTCGACGGCGATTCGCCTTGCGCCGCGGTTGCCGGCAGTCCCGAGCCGGAGGTGCGGGGCAGCTACCGGCTGGATGCGCGAGGCGATGGCGTGTTGGAAGTCCGCGCTGGCGCCGGTCATTTCGAGTTGGCAGTGCCACTGCCCGGGCGTCACAACGGTCTGAATTTGTTGGCCGCCGTCACGACCGCGCTGGCGGCGGGGCTGGGGCCGCAGAGCATTGCCCGGGGCCTGATGCGCTTCGAGCCACCGGCCGGGCGGTTGGCTGAGCAACGGGTCTGCGCCAACCTGCAGCTGATCGACGACAGCTACAATGCCAATCCCGAATCCATGAGAGCGGCGCTGGACGTGCTGGCCGCCCGTACTGGGCGTCGGCTGCTGGTGATGGGCGACATGGGCGAGTTGGGCGATCAGGCCGAGGCACTGCACCGGGAGGTGGGTGAGTACGCCGCCGAACGGGGCATCGACGGCCTGTATGCGCTGGGCGTACACAGTCGTACCGCCGTGGAGGCGTTCGGGAAAAACGGGCGGCATTTTGCTGATCACGAGGCGTTGCTCGCCGTCCTGAATCAAGAACTGGAGCATGATCTGGCCACCACCGTGCTGATCAAGGGATCGCGCTTCATGCGAATGGAACGCATTGCCGAGGCGCTGTCCCGTCCGGTCGCCGGAGGTGGCGAGTAATGCTGCTGGTCCTGTTCGAGTATCTGGCGCAGTACTACAGCGGATTTGGCGTTTTTCGCTATCTGACGCTGCGCGCCGTGCTGGGCGTGATCACTGCGCTAATGATCGCACTGCTGGTCGGGCCGCGAATGATTCGCTGGCTGCAACATGTCAAGGCTGGTCAGCCGATTCGCAGCGACGGCCCGCAAAGTCACCTCTCCAAGGCCGGCACGCCGACCATGGGCGGCGCGCTGATGCTGGTGGCCATTACCGTCGCCATCCTGCTGTGGGGTGAGTTGAGCAACCCCTATGTCTGGATTGCGTTGTTGACCACGCTGGCCTTCGGCGTGATCGGCGGCATCGATGATTACCAGAAACTGCGTTACGGCAACTCCAAGGGGCTGTCGGCGCGGATGAAGTACTTCTGGCAGTCAGTGGCGGCGCTGACCGCCGCCGGCATTCTGTACACACTGGCCAGCACACCAGTCGAAACCAGTCTGCTGGTGCCAGTGCTCAAGGATGTGATGATCCCACTGGGTTTCGGTTACATCATTCTGGCTTATTTCGTGATTGTCGGCAGTTCGAATTCGGTGAACCTCACCGACGGTCTGGATGGTCTGGCGATCATGCCGACGGTACTGGTTGCCGGCGGCCTGGGGGTGTTTGCCTACGCCTCCGGTCATTTTGAGTTCGCCAATTATCTGGGCATCCCCTTTATCGCCGGCGTCGGCGAGCTGGTGGTGTTCTGCGCCGCCATTGTCGGGGCCGGACTGGGCTTTTTGTGGTTCAACAGTTATCCCGCGCAGGTATTCATGGGCGATATCGGCGCGCTGGCGCTGGGCGCGGCGCTGGGCGTGGTGGCGGTGATGGTCAAACAGGAGATCGTGCTGTTCATCATGGGCGGCATCTTTGTGCTTGAAACTGTCTCGGTGATGCTTCAGGTGGCCTCCTACAAGCTCACTGGCAAGCGGATATTTCGCATGGCGCCCATTCATCACCATTTTGAACTCAAGGGTTGGCCGGAACCCAAGGTCATTGTCCGTTTCTGGATCATTACCGTGATTCTGGTGCTGATTGGTCTGGCGACATTGAAGGTGCGTTGATGCGGGATCGAATCGTCATTGTGGGGTTGGGGCAGACCGGGCTGTCGGTGGCGCGGCATCTGGCTGCGCGCGGCCAGCGCTTTGCGGTGGCCGACTCCCGGAGCGAGCCCCCGTTGTTGCCGGTGTTTCGCGCCCAGTTCCCGGATGTGCCGCTGCACTGCGGTCCTTTCGCCGAGGATCAGTTTGTCAATGCCGATCGGTTGGTGCTCAGCCCCGGCCTGGACCCGCGCCAGCCGGCTCTTGCCGCAGCCGTCGCCGCCGGTGTGGATAGGGTCGGGGATATCGAGCTGTTCGCCGAGGCGCTGACCGAAAGCCGGGATACCCGTTCGGTGGTGGCGATTACCGGCTCCAATGGCAAGAGTACCGTCACCACGCTGCTCGGTGAGTTGCTCGCCGCACTGGGGCACCGGCCTGCCGTGGGTGGCAATCTTGGCAAGCCGGCACTGGATCTGCTCGAAGACAACACCGCAGACTGCTTCGTGCTGGAGTTGTCGAGCTTCCAGCTTGAAACCACCCGCACGCTGGTGCCAGCGGTCGCGACGGTGCTCAATATCAGTGAGGACCATCTGGACCGTTACGACTCCTTCGAGGAGTACGCCTTTACCAAGGGGCGGATCGCCGAGCATGCCGGCCAGTTTGTTGCCAACCGGGACGATCGCTATAGCCGACAAATTGCTAAGGCCGTCAGCGCGCCGGTAAGCAGCTTCGGGTTGGACGCGCCGGAGGGCGAGAACCTCGGCCTGGTGGTGCGGGGGGATGCCGAATGGTTGGCGCGGGGTGATCAACTGCTGGTGCCAGTGTCCCAGTTGGCGCTGGCCGGGCGTCACAACCATGCCAACGTGCTGGCCGCGCTGGCTCTGTTGCAGGCGCTGGGCTATCAGGATCTGATGCAGGCGGGCATCGTCGAGACCCTGCTGAACTTCGCCGGGCTGCCGCACCGCTGTAGGGTAGTCGCTGAACATGGCGGTGTGCACTGGGTGGATGACTCCAAGGCCACCAATGTCGGTGCGGCGCTGGCGGCACTGGCCGGGATGCCGGCCCCGGTGGTGTTGATCGCTGGTGGTGAAGGCAAGGGGCAGGATTTTTCGCCGCTGGCCTCGGCCGTGGCGTCTCACGCCCGCGCGGTGATACTGATTGGCCGGGATGCGCCGATGATCGAGCGGGCGCTGGCCGGCGTCGCCGTGCCGGTCGAGCGTGCCATCAGTCTTGAGATGGCCGTCGAGCGAGCGGCCGAGCGGGCCCGTCCCGGTGACGTGGTGCTGTTGGCGCCGGCCTGCGCGAGTTTCGACATGTTCGACAGCTATGCCCACCGCGGCGAGTGTTTTGCCGCTGCGGTGAGCGCGCTGGTCGGGGAGCGGCGCGCATGAGTCGGGTGCTGGAGATGCTGTTGCCAACCGGCCTGCGGGATCGGCAGGGCGAACGCGGCCGCGATGACTCGATTCGCGTCGATGGCTGGTTGCTGCTGGCGGTGTTCGCGCTGGTCGGCTGGGGGCTGGTGATGCTGATGTCGGCCTCCATTGTGCAGGGGGAGCGGTTGGGTACGCCCTACTACTACCTATACCGCCAGGGCGTGGCGCTGCTGATTGGGCTGGCGGTGGCTGGCGTGCTGGTGACCCGCATTCCGCTGCAACATTACGTGGAAGCCCGGGTCTGGCTGCTGCTGCTGGCGTTCTTGCTGCTGCTACTGGTGCTGGTGCCCGGCGTGGGGCGCGAGGTCAACGGCGCCACCCGCTGGATTCCGCTGGGCATCTTCAACCTTCAGGTGGCCGAAGTCGCCCGCCTGCTGCTGATCATGTGGATGGCCGGTTACTTGGCCACCCGCCTCTCGCTGGTGCAAACCCGGATTCGGGGGATGCTGATGCCAATGGGCGTGTTGGCACTGGCCGTGTTGCTGATGGTCAGCCAGCCGGACTTCGGCACGGCGACGATTGTTGGAGTGACTCTGTTCCTGATGGCCTGGCTGGCCGGGGCGCATTTCTGGACCATGGTGGGGCTGACTGTGATCGGGCTGTTGGTCGGCTGGGAAATCATGACCATGGAGAGCTATCGGATTGTCCGGCTGACCTCCTTTGTGGACCCCTGGGCTGACCAGTTCGGCACCGGCTATCAGCTTGCCAACTCGCTGATTGCCATTGGCAGTGGCGGGCTTTTTGGTCGCGGGCTGGGTGAAAGTGTCCAGAAACTGTTCTACCTGCCGGAGGCGCACACCGATTTCATTTTTGCGGTGCTGGCCGAAGAGTTCGGGCTGGTGGGCGTATTGGCGCTGATCGGTTTGTACGGAATCCTGATCTGGCGCGGTTTCACGATTGCCCACATGGCCTGGGACAAGCAGCAGGTATTCGGCGCGACCTTGGCTTGGGGGATCACCCTTTGGCTGGGGGTGCAGGCATTCGTCAACATGGGCGTCAGCATGGGATTGCTGCCGACCAAGGGCCTAACCCTGCCGTTGATGAGCTATGGCGGCAGCTCGATGATTGTCAGTTTGATCGCGGTCGCGTTGCTGCTGCGGGTGTACCACGAAGCCACCCATGAGCCCGTCATGCGGCGGGCGCCGGAAGGCGGTGCCGCATGAGCGATATGGCGACCAAGCCGGTGGTGCTGATGATGGCCGGCGGAACCGGCGGCCATGTGGTGCCGGCGCTGGCGGTGGCGGCGGAGCTGGCCGCGCGCGGTTACGAGATTGTCTGGCTGGGCACCGAGGCGGGTATCGAGGCCCGTTTGGTGCCGCAGGCCGGTTACCGAATCGCCTGGCTGGATATTGGCGGCCTGCGGGGCAAGGGCCTCAAGACCCGCCTGCTGGCGCTGGTCAGGCTGATCCGGTCGGTGTTGCAGGCGCGGGCGGTCATCCGGCGCGAACGTCCGGTGCTGGCGGTCGGCATGGGTGGTTACGCCTCCGGCCCCGGTGGTCTGGCGGCTTGGGCAATGCGTGTGCCGCTAGTGATCCATGAGCAGAACGCGGTGGCCGGGCTGACCAACAAGGTGTTGTCGCGGTTCGCCAACCGCAGTCTCAGCGCCTACCCGGGGGTGTTTCGCGGGCCGGCGGAGGTGGTTGGTAATCCGGTCCGGGTCGAGATCGCCGCCCTGGATCCCCCGGCCATACGGCTGGCCGGTCGAACCGGACCGCTGCGGGTGCTGGTGCTCGGCGGCAGCCTTGGTGCCCGGGCACTGAATGAGATCGTGCCGGCGGCGCTGGCCGACTGGAGTGCGCGCCAGCCTCTTGAGGTGCGGCATCAGTGCGGCCCACGCAATCTGGATCAGGCCGAGGAGGGCTACCGTGCGCAGCCGCTGGCCGAGGGCTCGGTGGTTTCGGTGCTGCCCTATATCGAAGACATGGCAGAGGCCTACGGCTGGGCCGATCTGGTGATTGCCCGGGCTGGCGCGCTGACACTGGCGGAGCTGGCAGTGGCCGGTTTGCCCTCGGTACTGGTGCCGTTCCCGCACGCGGTGGATGACCACCAGACCGCCAACGGTGCGGCACTGGTCGAAGCCGGTGGCGCGATCATGATCCAGCAGCGTGACCTGACCGCCGAGTCACTGGTGGCCGAGCTGGTGGCGCGGATGAGCCACCGCGACGCCTTGCTGAAAATGGCTGAATCCGCTCGTCGGACAGCTCGGCCGCAGGCACTGGAAGAGCTGGTCGCGCACTGCCAATCAGCCATCGATAAGTCGGAGGGCAGGGCATGAGTGAACAACAGGCCATAACGCAACAGGCCCTGACACCGGCCATCGCGATGCGCCGCGTGCGTCGGGTGCATTTCATCGGCATTGGCGGCGTCGGCATGAGCGGCATCGCTGAGGTTCTGCAGACGCTGGGTTATGAGGTCAGCGGTTCGGATATCACCGAGAGCGCCACCGTGCGCCATCTGCGCGGCCTGGGGGTGCGAATCGAATTGGGCCACCGCGCCGAGAACCTGCGCGATGTGGACGTGGTGGTGACCTCCACCGCGGTGAAGGCGGACAATCCGGAGCTGACCACGGCGTTGACTCGCCGGATTCCGGTGGTGCGGCGGGCGGAAATGCTGGCGGAGTTGATGCGTTTCCGTCAGGGCATCGCGGTGGCCGGTACCCATGGCAAGACTACCACCACCTCGCTGATCGCGGCGCTGCTGGCCGAGGGCGGCATGGACCCGACCTATGTCATTGGCGGCAAACTGTTGTCGAGCTCCACCCATGCGCGGCTGGGCACCGGGCGATATCTGGTCACTGAAGCCGATGAGTCGGATGCCTCTTTCCTGCATTTGCAGCCGCATATCGCGGTGGTCACCAATATTGATGCGGACCACATGGAGACCTATGGCGGCAGTTTTGAAAAGCTGGTCGATTCCTTCGTGGAGTTCCTGCACAACCTGCCGTTCTACGGGCTTGCCGTGCTCTGCGCCGAGGATGAAAACCTGATGGCCGCGTTGCCGAAAGTGGGCCGGCAGGTATTGACCTATGGCATCGAAGTGCCGGCGGACGTGCGCGCCGAAGCGGTGCTATCCGATGGATTCGGTTCACGCTTTGCGGTCTGCCTGCCGGATCAGGAACGCTTCGAGGCGCGGCTGGCGATGCCTGGTCGGCACAATGTGCTCAACGCGCTGGCCGCGATCACGGTCGCCCATGATTTGGGCGTGAGTGCCTCGGCCATGCAGCGGGCGCTGGAAAATTTCCAGGGCATCGGACGCCGGTTGGAGCGCCATGGCGAGCTGCTTCACCCGCGCGGCAAGGCGTTGCTGGTGGACGACTACGGGCATCACCCTCGTGAGGTGGCCGCCACCCTGTCGGCCGTTCGCGATGCCTGGCCGGCGCGCCGGATGGTGGTGGTGTTTCAGCCGCACCGCTACAGCCGCACCCGTGACCTGTTCGAGGACTTTGTCCGCGAACTCTCCGAGGCGGATGTGCTGGTACTGATGGAAGTCTACCCGGCCGGCGAAGAACCGATTCCCGGTGCCGACAGCCGTGTGTTGGCGCGGGGAATCCGAACCCGCGGGCAGGTGGACCCTGTTTATGCGGCCAACAGCGACGAAGTGGTTGAACTGCTCGGCGGGCTGCTGGAGGACGGCGACCTGCTGCTGACGCTGGGTGCCGGCAATGTCGGCGGCCTGCCGGCGCGGGTCAAGGCGGCCGACTGGGCCGCAGGAGGCAACGACGATGCAAGCGGTTGACCCGACCCGTTTCGGCAAGGTGGCCGTACTGCTTGGTGGCCTGTCTGCCGAACGGGAGATTTCGCTCAAAAGTGGCGCGATGGTGCTGGCTGCCCTGCGCGAGGCGGGGGTGGACGCTCAGCCAGTGGATGTGGGCACCGATATCGTGACGGTGCTGCAACAGGGCGGGTTTAACCGGGCGTTTATCGTGCTGCACGGTCGTGGTGGAGAAGATGGTCGGATGCAGGCGCTGCTGGCGTTTCTGGGGATTCCCTACACCGGCTCGGGCGTGCTTGGTTCGGCGCTGGCCATGGACAAGCTTCGCAGCAAGCAGGTCTGGGCCGGCGCCGGCCTGCCCACACCAGCCTGGCGCCCCCTGGAGGATGAGAACCAGGCCGCTGCCGCCGTTACCGAGCTGGGCCTGCCGTTGATGGTCAAGCCCTCGCTGGAAGGTTCCAGCCTGGGTATGAGCCGGGTCACGACGGCGACCGAGATGCCCGATGCTTGGCGCAAGGCGGCGGCCTTCGGCCCGGTGATCGCCGAGCAGTGGATCGATGGTGCCGAATACACGGTGTCGATTCTGGGTGACCGGGCACTGCCGGTGATCGGCTTGCAGACCACCCATGCGTTTTATGACTACGACGCCAAGTATCTGGCCGATGATACCCGCTACCTGATTCCGAGTGGACTGGATACGGCGGCAGAGGCGCAGATGCAGACCTTGGCGTTGAGCGCCTTTGCGGCGCTGGGGGGCAGCGGCTGGGGGCGGGTGGATTTCATGTGCGACCGTTCCGGCAGGCCATACCTGATCGAGGCCAATACCGTGCCGGGAATGACCGATCACTCGCTGGTGCCGATGGCGGCCCGGGCGGCCGGAATGGACATGCCGGCGCTGTGCCTGGCGATTTTGGCCCAGACGCTTGAAGAGGGTCCGACGGGATGAGTGCCATGGCCTCGCGACGTCGCGGGCCATGGACGCCGCTGTTGCGTGAAGGGCTCAAGCGTCTGGCCTGGCCGGTGATCCTGCTGGCGCTGATCGGCCTGCTGGCCGGGATGGGCCGGGCGCTGTGGCTGGAGTGGAGCGACCCGCGTGTCTGGCCGGTGGGTGAGGTGCTGGTGACCGGCATCGGCGTGCATGCCGATGAGACGGCCCTGCGAGAGGCCCTGATCGGCGAGACCGCCAGGGGCTTTCTGGGTATGGATCTGCGCCGGGCCCGCGAGGCAGTTATGCAGGATGCCTGGATTGCCCGGGCGGTCTTGAGCCGGGAGTGGCCTAACCGCCTGCGGGTGGAGATCGAAGAGCATCAGCCGCTGGCGCGCTGGCGGGGTGACGAGGTGATGAACACCCGCGGCAAGGTATTTCGGCCCGCGCTGGAGAGTATCCCCGACGGGCTGCCGGTGCTGATTGGCCCCGAAGGGCGCCAGTGGCTGGTATGGGAGCGCTACAACACGCTCGTCGGGGTGCTGGACGATGCCGGTCTGGGGCTGATCGGGGTGCGGGAGGACGAACGCGGCTCGCTGGATTTGCTGCTCGCCGAAGGCGTGCAGATCCGGGTGGGCCGAGAAGACATCGAGGCGCGTATACAACGTTTTCTGGACGTGTATCCGCGCACAGTACAAACAGTCATGGAGGCGGTGGCGGCGGTGGATCTTCGCTATACCAACGGGTTTTCCGTGAAATG